>Ga0310694_10005989_pt1 | contig 11551 bp, 8 predicted proteins | sample 174DNAGHGhighgp2_FD_203884 | JGI IMG/M metagenome (GOLD analysis project Ga0310694, IMG submission 203884) | Sheep rumen microbial communities from Palmerston North, Manawatu-Wanganui, New Zealand - 1742 DNA GHGhigh gp2 (v2) (version 2) | ecosystem: Host-associated > Mammals > Digestive system >... | reverse complement strand
GCTTTCATCGTAGGCAATCACATAGCCAAACCTTGTGGATCGCACCTTCCGCTGCTTATTTCCGTAGGCATCCAAAACGAGCAGGAACAGAACCAGCACCGCAAGTACTGCCCCAAGCCCGATGAAAATCCATTTTAACGTTCCTTTTTTCACGAAAAATCCTCCCGTCTTCCTGTCACCACTGTATCTTACCACAAAATTCCCGATGTTTGAAGCCTCTTTTAAACGCCGGTCATTTGTGGTATTCTATAGAAAAGATCGGCCCTGTCCGCACCCGAAGGGAGGTTCCTATGTCTGATAATTCCCGGCCCGTGGTGGCCCTCATGTATGATTTTGACAAGACGCTCTGCACGAAGGACATGCAGGAGTACACCTTCATTCCGGGCGTCGGAATGACCGCCGAGGAGTTCTGGCGGGAAGCCGCCGCGCTCTCGACGGAGCAGAAGATGGACGGCGTGCTCACGTACATGTACCTGATGCTCGAGAAGGCCCACGCTGCCCGCAAAGGCATCCGCAGAGCCGACTTTGTGAAGCTGGGGCGCGACCTCGAGTTCTTCCCCGGCGTCACGGAGTGGTTTGAGCGCATCCGCCGCTTCGGCGACGAGCTGGGCGTTACGGTGGAGCACTACATTATCTCCTCGGGCCTTCGCGAGATTATCGAGGGCTCGGAGATTCGCGACGCTTTCCGGGAAATTTTCGCCTGCGAATTCCTCTACGACGAGAACGACGTGGCCTGCTGGCCGAAAAATGCCGTCAACTACACGACGAAGACCCAATTCCTGTTCCGCATCAACAAAGGGGTCCTGGACATCTCCAACGACACGGACTTAAACACCTACACCCCCGAGGATGAGCGGCGCGTGCCCTTCCGCAACATGATCTACATCGGCGACGGCCTCACGGACGTGCCGTGCATGAAGCTCGTAAAGGTGGGCGGCGGCTACTCCATCGCCGTATACCGCGACGAAACCCTCGCGAAGGTCCGCCCGCTTCTTACGGACAACCGGGTCAATTTCATCGAGCCCGCGGACTACACCGAAGGGAGCCCCTTGGACACCACCGTAAAGACCATCCTTCGGAAAATGCTCCTCACCGACGTCCTCACGGACGCCTCCGCCGCCCAGACGAAGGCCGCGAAGGAGGAAAGCAACCGCGGGTGACGCGCGGGAAGAGTTCACGAATTTTCCGCAAAAAATGCCAAAAAAAGATATTGCCTTTTGTCATAAACAAGAGTATAGTGGTCGAAAATCCTTTCGGCCGCTATTTTTATTCCGGCGGACGAACAGGAGTCCTTTTCTTTTTTACGTCAGGAGATTCCCATGAACGCAAGGTCCTCGAAAAACTACAACATCGACATGAGCACCGGTTCCCTTCCGAAGAAGATGCTCTTGTTTGCGTTGCCTTTGATTTTCTCGAGCATCCTGCAGCTTCTGTTTAACGCGGCCGACCTGATTGTCGTCGGACGATGCGTGGGCGACGAGGCCCTGGCTGCCGTCGGTTCCACCGGCGCGTTGATCAACCTCTTAACGAACCTCTTCTTAGGGCTCTCCGTGGGCGCCAACGTTTTGGTTGCGCGCTTCACCGGAGCGAACCGCGAAAAGGACGTGGAAGAAACCGTGCACACGGCGGTTCTTGTGAGCATCGTAAGCGGCGCCCTTCTGGCCGCCGTCGGCTTTACCTACGCCCGCCCGCTCCTCGCCCTGATGGACACTCCGGCGGACGTCATCGGCGGTGCCGCCCACTATATGCGCATCTACTTCCTCGGCATGCCGATCATGATGCTTTACAACTTCGGAAGCGCCATCCTTCGCGCCATCGGCGACACCAGACGCCCCCTCGCCTATCTCGCGATCGCGGGCGCCGTCAACGTGGGCTTGAACCTTTGTTTTGTCCTGATCTTCGGCATGGGCGTCGAGGGCGTTGCGTACGCAACCGTCATCTCCCAGCTCATCTCCGCAATCCTCGTGGTCAACAACCTCGCGCACCAGGACAACGCCTGCCGTTTTCATTTCTCGAAGCTCCGCATTCACGCTAAAAAGCTTGCGGGCATCGCTCGCATCGGTCTTCCGGCCGGCTTGCAGGGATGCATCTTCTCCATCTCGAACGTCCTGATTCAGTCCTCCATCAACTCCTTCGGAAAGCTGGCCGTCTCGGGCAACTCCGCAGGCGTGAACATCGAGGGCTTCATCTACGTGTCCATGAACGCATGGCACCATACGACCTTGAGCTTCGTCGGACAGAACTACGGCGCGGGCCGCTTCGACCGCATCCGCAAATCCCTCCGCTGGGGCCTTCTGTTCGTGTTCCTCTTCGGCTTCGGCCTCGACGCGATTGCGCTTCTTCTCAAGCCGCACCTCATCGGAATCTACACCAAGGACCCCGAGGCCATCGCCTACGGCTGCGCGCGCATCGGCGTAATCTGCCTGATGTATTTTACGTGCGGAATCATGGACGTCATCGTCGGCGCCCTGCGCGGCATCGGCTTCTCACTCCTGCCGACGCTTACGTCGCTTCTCGGTGTCTGCGGCTTCCGTATCACCTGGATTTATACGTATTTCCGGTCGCACCGCTCCCTTAAGGTGCTCTACGCTTCCTACCCCATCAGCTGGTGTATCACCATCGTTTTGCACGGCATCGTGTATCTCGCATGGCTTTACAAAAATCGTGCGAAATGCGCGGCAAATGCAACCGAACCCGTCACTCCCGCCTCTTCGGATTGATTTTTCCGGCGAAGTGTGCTACGATATAGCGGATTGTAGGGTTTTGTGTTCCTTTTCGGATCACGATAATAAGCCGCGTGGGGCGGCGAAGATTGTTGACGGGGCATTTGCCGCCGTAAGGGAGTGATTGTCATGCGCGCGTTTTGGAAATCGTTTACCGGCCGTTGCAAGAAGGTAACGGACGCCATTCACAAGGTTTTACAAGTTAAACCGTTCTGCTATTCCATCGTTCAGATTTTTATTCTGGCGTTTCTGATGACGCTGATTACCGACGGATTTTCGCGGGGTTCCGTGATCGGTCCGTTTGTCTTTCTGTTCACCCATCCGCTCATTTTCCTGGTAAATACACTGATTATCGCGATTTTTCTCGCGCCGGCGATTCTGTTCCGCCATCGGTGTTTCTTTTACATGTTCGGATGCATCCTGTGGCTTGCCGTCGGCGTGATCGACAACATCGTCCTTCACAACCGCGTCACGCCCTTCAATGCCCATGATTTCCGCATGCTCGACGACGCCTGGAACGTTTTGTTTAAGTACTACAATCTGTTTCAGGTCATCTGTCTCGGGCTTTTGATTCTCTTCGGCGTGTTCCTTTTGGTTCTCGCCTTCCTCAAGTCTCCGAAGCAGAAGGAGCCGGTGCAGTACCGCTACGCCGTTCCGCTCTGCCTCTCGATCATCTTCGGCTGCATCCTTCTTTGTATCGGCAGCCGCAAGGTCGGCGTCATGGCCAAGACGTTCCCCAACATCGCGGACGCTTACCACGACTACGGTCTTCCCTACTGCTTTGTCTACTCCATCATCGACAGCGGTATCGACAAGCCCAACAATTACACGCCCGAGAAGGTGAAGGATGTGGTGGACAGTCTGGCTGCCCAGAAGACTCCGACCCCGACGCCGGATCTCCATCCGACGCGCCCGGGCAAGGGTGACCCCAACATCATATACATCCAGTTAGAGTCCTTCTTCGACCCGAAGCGCATAAAAGGCCTTACCTTTGCCACCGACCCGATTCCCAACTTCACGTATCTGCGGCGGCATTTTACGTCGGGTCTTCTGAGTGTGCCGAGCATCAGCGCGGGCACCTCGAACACGGAGTTTGAGGTCCTCACGGGCATGAACATGCAGGACTTCGGCACGGGCGAGTATCCCTACAAGACGATTCTCAAGGAAAAGACCTGCGAGAGCCTTGCTTACAATCTCAAGGAACGGGGCTACCGCGCCCACGCCATCCACAACAACACGGCGACCTTCTACAGCCGCCATATCGTATACTCCAACCTCGGTTTTGACGATTTCGACTCCATCGAGCTGATGGACGGTATCGAGCGCAACGAGCTTGGCTGGGCCCGGGATTCCGTGCTCTACAACGAGATTCTCACGGCCCTGGATTCGACCCCCGGCAGCGACCTGGTGTTCGCCGTCTCCGTGCAGGGCCACGGCAAATACCCCGACGAAGATATTCTCGAGAACAGCATCGAGCTTACGGACGTTTACGACGCCTACAGCGACAACACCATCAACGGCCTGAAGTACTACATCACCCAGCTCCATGAGATGGACGAGCTCATCGGCCGCCTCACCGAGTATTTCAAGGATTACGACGAGGACGTGGTTTTGGTTCTGTACGGCGATCACCTGCCGGGCTTCAACTTTGAAAACGATGATCTGGTGTCGGGCAACCTGCTTCAGACCGAGTATGTCATCTGGTCCAACTTCGACATGGCCACCGAGCAGCGCAACCTGCATGCATACCAGCTCAGCGCGTACATGCTCTCCCGCATCGGCATCGACAACGGCCTGATTACGAAGCTGCACCAGCGCCACATGGAATACAACGACACGGACACCGACGTGTACCTCGAGGAGCTGACGCTTCTTTCCTACGACATGCTCTACGGCAAGCAGTTCTGCTGGGACGGCCAGTCGCCGCTTGTGCAGACGCAGCTCACCTTCGGTTTCCACGACATCGAGCTGGATTCGATTCACGTGATTACCGATCCCACCTCGGAGACGTCGTACCTGCAGGTGTTCGGGAAGCATTTTACGGAGTATTCCGACATTTATATTAACGGCGTGCGCTACAAGGCTACCGTTCCGGTTTCCGACACGGAGCTCTTCCTTGCGGACGTCTCGCTGAGCGATGGGGACGTCATCTCCGTCGCAATGCCGATTGACGACACGACGGTGCTGCGCGAGTCCGCGCCCTTCGTGTATCACGAAGATGCCGCCGGCCGCTAGTGCCTCTGTGTCCGGCTTCCGCTTATTTGAAATTTTATTCAGGGGGATTTTCTCATGAAGAAAGCCATGATTCCCGGCATCGTATACGCCGTACTGACCGTCGCACTCGGAGTGCTTCTGATTGTTCTGGGCGTAAAGGAGTCCGCCGTTGACACTTCCGTCCCGGAAAATGAAGCCGTCTTCGACCACATGATGCTCACCGTTCCGGGAATCGTGATGATTCTCTGCGCCCCGCTTTTCGTGCTTCGCGAAAAGCTCTTCCGGTCATCCGCGCGCTTTCTCTTTGCGATGGCCGGGCTGGTTCTTCTTGCAGGCATCATTCTGGAGATTGTGTATTTTCAGTTCATCTACTTCGGGCTCCGCAGACCGCAGTACAAGCTGATCTTCGGCGCTTTCCTGATCATGCTTGTCTATGCCGTGGCAATCTTCGTGGTAAGCGCTGTGTTTGAGCTCACGCGGAAAGCCGTGCTTCGGGCGGCAGGAGGTACCAAATGAAAGCATTTTCCGTCAATCGGCGAAGCCTCGCACTCGGCGCGGCTCTGCTTCTTCTTTTCGTCGTATTTACAATTCTCGTTGCCAAGGTGGATGTCGCGCCGATCGGCGCAGACGGGACAGATGTCGGGTTCTCCGGCATCAACAAAAAGATTAATGACTTTCTCGGTGAGAACAAAGGGATCTATCAAGTGTCCGAAGCGCTCGGCTACCTCACCTGGGGCGTTGTGGCGTTCTTCGGGCTTTTCGGCCTCTCCCAGTTAGTGAATCGGCGCTCCCTTCTCAAGGTAGACCGCGATATCATTCTTCTCGGGTGCGGCTACGCCGTGATGCTCGCCTTCTACGTCCTGTTTGAGAAGGTGATCATCAACTACCGTCCGGCGACCGCCGGCGGCGAGCTTGAGGCGTCCTACCCCTCTTCGCATACGCTCATGCTTGTGTTCGTGATGGCCACCGCAATCATGCAGGCGTGCCGCCGTGTGAAACATGACTCGCTTCGCATGACGCTTTGCATGCTGGCCTTCTTTATCGCCGTGGCGGTAACCGCCGGACGCCTCGTTGGCGGCGTCCACTGGTTCACCGACATTCTCGGGGGACTGCTCCTTGCGGCTGCGCTTGCAGCTCTTTACGCGGGCTTTGCCTTCCCCTCCGCGGCAACTCCGCCGGAAGCCCCGCCGAAAGCCACCGACACCTGATCCGCAACAACAAACAAAAAAGGCCGTTCCGAGATGCCCAGGCAAAACAGGATTCGAGGGACGGCCTTTCTTCATTTCCATTTGCCTATTGACACACTAGGCAAATGCAGATATCATGAACTCATCCATTGAAACAAGGAGATTTTTATTATGATTACCAGAGATGATGCGTTTGCATTGCTGAAGAAATACAACAAGGATCCCTTCCACATCCAGCACTCGCTCACGGTGGAAGCGGTGATGCGGTGGTATGCGAAGGAACTCGGTTACGCCGATGAGGAGGAATACTGGGGCATCGTGGGACTGTTACACGATATCGATTTTGAACTTTACCCGGAGGAGCATTGCCTGAAGGCGCCGGAGTTGCTGCGGGACGGCGGTGTCTCCGAGGATATCATTCACGCGGTGTGCTCGCACGGGTACGGAATCACGGTCGGAAACGGCATGACAATCGATGTGGAGCCGGTTCGGGAGATGGAGAAGGTTTTATTTGCCGCGGACGAATTGACAGGCCTTGTGTGGGCAACGGCTCTGATGAGGCCGTCGAAGAGCACAAAGGACATGGAGCTTAAGTCGCTGAAGAAGAAATATAAGAGCAAGGGATTTGCCGCAGGATGCTCCCGCGAAGTGATTGAGCGGGGAGCGGAGCAGCTCGGGTGGGCGTTGGACAAGCTTCTTGAGATGACGCTTCGGGCGATGGCCGACAGCGAGGACACCATCAACGAAGAGATGGCGGCGGAGTAGCTTACTGTGGCAATACCTTCCGCAAAAGGGCGCCGCAGTGACCGGTATGGACGGAGGAAAATGCATGGAACACAAATCGTTGTTAATCAAAGACACAACCAGGGCAGAGCGCGAAGCCATCATCCGCGAGTCCATGGACTGCGGGGGCGGCTGCGAGAACTGCTCGTCCTGCTGGATCGGGGGCGGCTCGCCTTGGGAGATGTATCAGGACTATATTGACGGCAAAAAAGAGATTGCGGAGATTAACCGGGAGTACACCGCGCGATATGTGCGCGGGTGCTGAAATCCGGCTGCGCCGCCCTTACATGGCGTTCCAGAGCGCCTCGTTGACCTCGATTTTCACGTTGTTGATCCACTTTTCGTAGAGGGAGTCAAAGTAGGCGCGGGCAAGCTCGTCGATCTTCGCCTCCGTGGCCTCGCGGGTGGCCGCCTCGTCCTTCTCGGACTCGCAGTAGTAGATGTAAAGACCGTCTTCCTCCTCGACGACCTCGCTGATCTGGCCCGTCTTCAAGGCAAATGCCGCCGCCCTGCTCTTGGCGGGCAGGTCCGCTCTTCCCACCGTGCACTCGATGGTGCCGGACTCCGAAACGTTCTGCGCATACTTGTAGAAATCACTCGCCGCCAGCGCGTCCGTGCGGATGCCCTCCGCCTTATTCCAAAGGGTTCGCATATCTTCCGCGGTGAAGGGCGACTTGTTGCCCTCGCTGTCCTCGTAGAAGCGGCTTAGGTAGATGTAATAGAAGTGCGCACGCAGAACCTCGCTCTCCGAGTAGGTGGTGTCTGCATTTAACGTGATGGTCTGATAAATCTTCTCCGCCAAGACGTTGTCGTTATAGATGGAGCGGATCAGCTCCTCGGTGATACCGTATTTCTTGGCGGTCTCCTCGGTGATGTTGGAGAGGTACTGCTGAGTGTACTCGGTGACATTTAAGTTCTCGTCGGCGCCCAGCCGCACGTCGTATTCTTCCGCCATATGGCAAACCAGCTTGATATACGTGATTTTCTGAAGAAGCTGCTCCTTCATAAGCTCCGCGTAGGTCTTGCCGTCGCTTGTGAACTTCAGGTCCCAGATCTCCGGGCCGTACAGCGTCTCCACCTCCTCGCGCATGCTGAGAAGGTAGATGTTGGCCTCGGCATAGCTCACCTCGACGCCCCCGACGCGCATCACCACATCGTTGGTAAAGCCGTCGCTTGTGGGCAGATCCTTCTTCGGGTCCTCGCTTTTCTTGCCGCACCCCGCAAGGCACAGCACGAGAAGGACGGTCACCAAAACCGCCGCAATTCTGCGTTTTTTCTTCCCTCTCATCATTCTCCCGATCCTCCGTATCAATTCGGCAAATGCCGTTACTCCGCAGGTTTCGCTGTCTCCGCGGCCGGCGCAATTACTCCGCCAGTTTTCCGAGCTCCGTCAGGATTTCCTCCGCCTCGCGGAAGCATCCCTCGATGTCCTTGGCCGCCGCGGTGCCCGCGTAGGTGAGCACCGGCGTCTCGCCGGTCTGTACGCGAAGGCGCCCCGGGTAGCGGGACACCAGTTCCGGCAGGGCCTCCACCCGCAGTCTAGCGCGGGCGAACATCGACATCACCAGGAAGCCGTTTTTCATGGTCAGTTTCTCGACGTACGCCTTGTGGGCCAGCGCCTTGATGTATGCGACGCGGATGAGCAGGTTGACGCACTCCGGCATGTCGCCGAAACGGTCCGTAAGCTCGTCCTGCATCTCCTCCATGTCCTCCGCGCTGGAAATCGAAGCGATGCGCTTGTACATGTCCAGCTTTTGAATCTCGTTGCGGATGTAGGTCGCGGGAATATACGCGTCCAGCTCCGCATCGATCTGCGTCTCAAAATCCTCCCGCTCGGGCTCGTCACCCTTCATGGCGCGGATGGCTTCGTTGAGCATCTTGCAATACAAATCGTATCCGACGCTGGCAATCTGGCCGTGCTGCTCCGCACCGAGGAGATTTCCCGCGCCGCGGATCTCCAGGTCGCGAAGCGAAATCTTGTAGCCGGCGCCGAGCTCGGTGTAATCGCGGATGGCCTTTAAGCGCTTCTCTGCGGTCTCCGTGAGAACCTTGTCGCGGCGGTACATAAGAAATGCGTACGCAATCCGGTTCGAGCGCCCGACACGCCCGCGCAGCTGGTAAAGCTGGGAAAGGCCGAGCCGCTCCGCACCGTCGATAATCATGGTGTTGACGTTGCTTATGTCCATACCGGTCTCCACGATGGTGGTGGAAACCAAAACATCGATCTCGCGGTTGATAAACCGCATCATAATCTTCTCAAGCTCCCGCTCATCCATCTGGCCGTGGGCATAGGCAACCGTCGCGTCCGGGCAGAGCTCCGAAATCTTCGCGGCCACATCCGCGATACCCTGCACCCTGTTATAAATATAATACACCTGGCCGTCTCTTGCAAGTTCTCTGTGAATCGCCTCCCGGGCCATCTCCGGGCTGTACTCCATGACAAAGGTCTGGATGGGCTGCCGGTCAAGGGGCGGCTCCTCCAGAATGCTCATGTCACGAATGCCGATCAGGCTCATGTGAAGCGTGCGTGGAATGGGCGTCGCCGTGAGGGTCAGGGCGTCCACGTCGTTGCGCATTTGCTTGATTTTTTCCTTGTGGGTGACGCCGAAGCGCTGCTCCTCATCCACGATGAGAAGTCCCAGGTCTTTGAATTCCACGTCCTTTGAGAGGATGCGGTGGGTGCCGATGACAATGTCCACCAGGCCCTTCTTAAGGTCCGCGATGGTCTTCGCTTGCTCCGCCTTGGAGCGGAACCGCGAGAGCATGTCCACCCGGCACGGGAAGTCCAAGAGTCTTGCGGAAAATGTATTGTAATGCTGCTGTGCGAGGATGGTGGTAGGCACCAAAACGGCGACCTGCTTGCCGTCGAGAACCGCCTTAAAGGCCGCCCGCAGCGCAATCTCCGTCTTGCCGTAGCCCACGTCGCCGCAGATCAAGCGATCCATGATGCGGTCGCTCTCCATGTCTTTCTTGGTGTCCGCAATGGCCCGCAGCTGGTCGTCGGTCTCCTCAAAGGGGAAGAGCTCCTCGAACTCCTTCTGCCAAAGCTTGTCCTCGGCAAATGCATACCCCTTCTTGCTCTGTCTCGCGGCATAGAGCCGGATCAGCTCCTCCGCTATGTTGTGCACGTTCTTGCGGACGCGGGTCTTCGTCTTGGTCCACTCGGTGCCACCAAGCTTGTTGAGCTTCGGCTTCTTCTCCGCCTCGCCGTCGGCATACTTCTGCAAAACGTCAAGGCCGGTGGCGGGCACGTAGCACACGCCGTCGTCGTAGTCCACCTTCACGTAGTCCTTCGTCACGCCGTCGGTGGTGAGCTGCACAAGCCCGCGGTAAATGCCGACACCGTGGTTTTCGTGAATCACGTAGTCGCCGTTGGCAAGCTTCTGGTAATCGAGAGCCTTGCGATCGCTCTTCTTGCGGACCGTCCGCGCCCTCTCGCGCCCGAAGATGTCGGACTCGGTGATGACGAGGAACCGAAACGACGGATACTCAAAGCCGTTTCGAAGCTTTCCGTAGAGAATCATCACTTCTCGTGCACCCACGACGCGGTCCGGATCCTCCGTGTAAAATGCCGTTGTCCCGTATTCCTCAAGCTCCTCCGCAAGGTGCTTCGCCCGGGTGTGGGAAGGGCACACAAGAAGGGTCCGATACCCCTTGGCGCGGTAGGATTTTAAGTCCTTGGCGAGAGCTTCTAAGTTCTTCCCGTAGGAGGAAATCGCCCGCACGCCGAGGTCGTATTGATGCCGGTAATCGATGAGGGTGTCCTTCACAAAAAATGTGGACATGGCCACCGTCCGGCGCGCTGCGAGGTCTGCGAACACGCGGCGGTAGTCAATGACGGCGCGCATCTGCCCCGGGAGAAGGCTTCCCGACATCATGCGGCCCTCCATGCTCTCCTCGTACTCCCGCACGACGAGCTCCGCCACCTCTTCCATCTGTGTCGGCTCGTCCAGGAACACAATCGTCGACTCCTTCGGGAAGAAGGAGAAAAACGACGCCGTCTTTTTCTTGAAATAATCGACAAATGCGCCCAAATTGACCGTGTCCGGCGCGTACCGGATGCTCTCCTTGAGCTCGTCCGTCAAAACGCGCAGATGGTACTCCTCGTCGTAGGCCTTATTGGCCGCGAGCTGTTTGCAGACCGCCTCGCAGTCGGCGTCCATCCGTTTAAACGCTGCATCCCGCTCCTTCTCGGAGAACAGCACCTCCACCGCGGGGTAAATGAGAACCGCGTCCACCGGCTCGATGGAGCGCTGGCTCGCCGCATCGAAAACCTTGATGTCGTCAATCTCGTCGCCCCAGTACTCGATGCGGAAAGGATTTTCCTCGGAGATGGGAAAGACGTCGAGAATGCCGCCGCGCACCGCATATTCGCCGGCGGTCTCCACCTGCTCACTCCGGCGGTACCCAAGCTCCGTCAGCTTCCGCGTCAGGTCCGTGAGGGACATGTCCGTGTCGCGCTGCACCGTAATCCGCGCCGCGAGAAGCTCCGCGAAAGGCTGCAGCTTCTCAAGCCCCGCGCGAACCGTCGTGACCACCGTGAGGCGCCCGCCGTTTTCCACGGCGTCCGCAAGCTTCCGAAAGACCGCCATCCGCGCCCGGAGGGTGGCATTTCCCTGCACTCCCGCGCTGAAGAAGATCAGG
>Ga0310694_10005988_pt1 | contig 11551 bp, 6 predicted proteins | sample 174DNAGHGhighgp2_FD_203884 | JGI IMG/M metagenome (GOLD analysis project Ga0310694, IMG submission 203884) | Sheep rumen microbial communities from Palmerston North, Manawatu-Wanganui, New Zealand - 1742 DNA GHGhigh gp2 (v2) (version 2) | ecosystem: Host-associated > Mammals > Digestive system >... | reverse complement strand
CCCTTCAGGTAATTGACTGAGGGGGTGACATAGGTGTAGCTGGAGACATCCGTTTTGCGCCTGAAGCGATAGATGGTGCCTGCAGTGCCCTTGAGGAGCATGCCTTCGTATCCCTTGATGCCTTTGCTGTTGCTAAGCTGGGTCTTTCCCAGTAACTTGTTCAAGCGGTCAAAGGATGAAGCAATGTAGAACTCGCCGTCGGCAGGAAGCAGCACATCGTCATCGACGGGAACCGAGATGGCTGACCACTGGCTCGTGGGCTTGATCCAGGGCAGCAGGCACTTAGAATCGGTCTCGGGCGATGAGGAATAAACGGTTGACTTCATCTTGGAGTAGAAATTGTAGAACTGATTCAAGGGTACCCAGCACGCAAAGTCGGAGGCGCAACCGGCGTAGATATTCCTGCCAAATGTTGTCGTTTGGGTTCTGTTCACGAACAGGCCATGCAGGTTGGTGCAATTGGCGAATGCTGCGGCATCGATGTTGGCCAACGTCGCAGGCAATGAAATTTCTCCTGCCAAAGCCTTGCAGTTCTGGAAGGCGGAGACGCCAATGCTTTCAAGACGGTTGCCCATATTGAACGAAGCGAGCTTTGTGCAGTCGTAGAACGCTTTCTTGCCGATGCTTACCAGGTGGGGGAGGCTTACCGTCGTCAGATCCCAACAGGTATTGAAGGCTTCTTCGCCAATCGTTTTCACGCAGTCACCACCATAAATTGTTTTCAGGTGGGTATAGATATTGAATGCCCGATAATCAATCTCGGTGATTGCGAAGTTTAAATAATTAGTGGAGTAATATCGCAAGGGAATGTCTATTGTTCCGCTGTAGGTTTGGTCGGACATTTCGCCACGGACGATTTTCGCTTGACCATTAAATGTCGCGGTACTGGCCACAGGGTCGGTATAAGTGCCCACACTGGTGACCGTATAGTAGAGTGATTTGGTGCCCGAATCGTCGAGTTTGGTCAGGTCATAGGCTTTGCCGTCAATGCCACCGGTGAATGCGCTGGACCAGGTCGAATTGTTGGAATAGGCACTCGTGCTAGTGAAGGGAACACTCAGCACGCACCCGCTTTTCAAGCCTGTGAATGACAGTCCTGTGGTGGGAGTGGCTATGTTGTAGTAGAGATGCTCGAGATTGGTCATATAGTAGAACGTAGAGGTGCCGACCGACGTTACTGAACTGGGAATGAGCAGCCCTGTGAAATTCGCCTGATAGAACGCATAATTGCCGATATTCTTAACGCCATAGGGGATCTTGAGCATAGTGGCCTTCGTGCAACCGGCAAAGGCATAGGGCTTGATGGTAGTGGTGGGGCTGCGGTAGAAGCCTGTTGTGCCCACATCCTGGTCGCCGGCGCCCACCTGATAGACGATATCGTAATCCTTGCTGCACAGCCATCCGGCATAGGTGGTAAACAATGTGTGGCTGTCGCTGACGCGGAATCCCGTCAGGCTGGTGCACATCGAGAAAGCGCCATCGCCATAGCTGGTCACCGATGTGGGGATGTACTGGTATGTCACACCGGTTTTGCCAAAACATTGTGTTCCCAACTGTTGTGTGCCATAACTCTCGTTGTCCTTAAGGTACAAGTTGACCGTGGTCAGGTTGGAGCAGTTGTAGAAAGCGTAGGCTTCGATTTCCTGGGCCGAGATGTTCACGGAGGTCAGCGCCGGGCAGTTGTAGAAGGCACGAACGCCCACCTTCTTCAGCCTGAAATATGAGCCCAGATCACTGCGGCCAATGGTCTTGAGTGTGCTGTGCCTGTAGGCGGCATAGGGTGCAATCTCCTGGAAAGAGCAACTGTAAGAGGAGCCCGCACCATAAGTCTGGTTGGTATAGTCAGTCACAGTGGAAGCCATCGGCAGGTATGTGGTGCCGTTTTCTATACCTACCAGCGTAGCTTCGCCATTAATGCTTGTCGTGGAGCTTGTGATAATGAAGCACAGGCCGTTGCTGACAAAGTCGTTGGCTGCAGTGCCGCTGTAATCCACCGCACCGTTAGCGTCGGCCGTGGTCCAGGCAGTGATGCTGTTGTAGGCCGACACTTGGTCATGCAGGGCAGTAAAGATATTACATGTCCTCATGCCGGCGAAAGGATTGGTGTACAGGGTAGGGGGCGTTGAGGCCGCGATACCCAACTGGATCATCGATGTACAGTTCTGGAACGCATAACTGTAGATGCGTTTAATGGTGCTGGGGAGATAAACATACTTCAGGTTGGTACAGCCTGCAAAGGTATGGTCACCAATTTCTTCGACACCCCAACCCACACGCACAGTCGTCAATGCTGTCGCGTTCCTGAAGGCTTCACTGTCGATAGAGGTCACACGATACACCCTGCCATTGTAGGTCACACGGCCGGGAATGGTGACGCTGGTCAAGTTCTCATACTCACCATAATAGGGGCTGTCACGTACCCAGCACGTGCCGTCGTCGGCTTGTTCATCGGGCTGATAGTAGATATCACCCACTTTAAAGTAGGCACTGGCATGCATTGCCACCAGCACAAACGATAGTAAGAGTAAATACTTTTTCATAGCACTAAAGGATTTATTGAGTTAATAATAATGATTTTCCATCTGTGATTCAATAGAATGTGACAAATATAGCAATAAAATTTAGAATATGAAATTTTTTGGTCGATTTTTTATAAAAATGTGACCAGAACCAGTGTGTGAGCAAATGCGCGGCCAGCGCACCATAAAGAATCAGGAAACATCGTTGCCTGTTCCAATTGCATTGAGCTAAAGTCTCATTTCCAATCCTGTTGATAATTATTTTGGCTGAAGGGTGCGAATATTCAAATATTCGCAGTAACTTTGCTCGTTAAACCAAAATTATAGGTAGAATGAAAGGTAAAAAACATCTGTTGGCACTGGCTGTCAGCTTTCTGGCATTGACAAGCCTTGCCGCCACTCCCGACTGGCAAGCCCAGGTGGATCAGCTGATCGCCCAGGGCGAGTTTGCCCGTGCCGAGAAGGTGATGAAGTCCCTGCCCAAGAAGGTGCGTGTGGCCGATGCCGTGCGCATCGACTCGTTGCGCACCATCATGCAGCGCATCCGCACCGATTTCCGCATCACCCCCGAGGAGGGTGTCAAAAAGATCCGTGAGAAGATGCCCGAGGCCACCGATGCCCAGATCCAGCACTGGAAGGACACCCGTGCGCTGGAAGTGATGAACATCGACGGCAAGGAGATGTGGTTCCGCAAGAGTGTGGGCAACCTGTGGCTGCTGGGCAAGGAATTTGCTGCCCAGAACGCTGCCGACAACCACGAGAGTTTCCTCACGCGTCGCAGGTATTACCTGGAGGCGATGCACACACCTGCCGACGCCAATGGCGTGCGTGACTGGCGCCATGTCAACATTACTTTTACACTTGACGTCGATGCCGATGCCGTGCCAGCAGGAGAGACCCTGAGGGTGTGGATGCCGTTCCCCTATGAGAACCTGCGCCAAAAGAACATCCGCCTCGAGAGCAGCAACCGCGAGGTGACCTTCAGCAAGGGCAGTCTGCACCACACCGTATATATGGAGGCCGTTGCCGAGAAGGGCAAGCCGACGCATTTTGAGTACACCTTCTCCTATGACGTGGGCGAGCGCCACTTCAGCCAGCAGGACCTGATTGCCATGCTGGAGCCTTATAACAAGAATAGCGAGGAATACAAGCGATATACCGGCGATGAGCCCCGCCACGTCATCATCACCGACGAGATGCGCGCTCTGGCCCGCAAGATCGTGGGCAAGGAGACTAATCCCGTGCTGCAGGCCGCCAAGATCTATGAGTGGATCGGATACAACCTGCCGTGGGCTGGTGCCCGTGAATACAGCACGCTGGCCAACATCCCACAGTATGTTATCGAGAACGGTCACGGAGACTGCGGCCAGGTGGGCCTGCTCTACATCACGCTGGCACGCTCGCTGGGCATTCCCGCCCGCTGGGAGAGCGGCTGGATGCTGCATCCCGATGAGATCAACTGGCACGACTGGTGCGAGACCTATTTTGAGGGCATCGGCTGGATTCCCACCGACCCGTCCTTCGGCCGCAGTGCCGTGGGCACCCCGTTGAATGACTACTATGCCACGGGTATCGACGTGTACCGCATGGCCAGCAACGAGGGCGTGGGCGACAAGCTCAGTCCGCCCAAGACCTACATCCGCAGCGAGACGGTTGATTTCCAGCCTGGCGAGGTCGAGTGGCGCAAGGGCAACCTGTTCTATGACAAGTGGGACAGCCATTTGAAGGTCAATTCTATTGAGAGAGTTAGAAATTAGGAGTTAGGAGTTAGAAGTTAGAAGTTATGAAGATAAGATCGTTTATTATCGCATTGGCGTTGGCACTGACGAGCCTTGCAGCGGTGGCTGCTACGCCCGTTGAGACGCTTACCGAACTCAAACAGCGCATCGCCCCCGACAAGCGCACTGCCATCTGGGATGTGAATGCTTCCCAGCAGAACGGAAAGTGGGTGCTGGCTGGCACCGTGGGAACCCAGGCCCAGAAAAAGGCCATCCTGGCGGCCATGCTCAAGAGCGGATACAGTTATACTGACAAGATTACCGTCCTCGAGGATGGCATCCCCGCAGCCCGCAAGTGGGCGTTGGTAAAACTGAGCATCGCGACCCTGCGCACCGAGGCCAAGCACAGTGCCGAGATGGCCACCCAGGGCATCATGGGCGCTCCCGTCAAGGTGCTCCAGAAGGATGGCGAGTGGTACCGCGTGCAGATGGCCGATGACTACATCGCCTATGTGCCCGAGAGTTCGCTGGCATTCAAGACCGATGCCCAGATGAAGGCCTGGCGCAAGGCAAAACGCTACATCGTCACCACCTATGACTCGCGTCTGGTGACCGAGCCCCATGGCGACGAGACGGTGAGCGACCTGGTGATGGGCAACATCCTGGAATACAAGACATCACAGGGCAACTGGCTCAAACTCGCCACCCCCGACGGTAGAGTGGGGTGGGTGGATGCTGCCGATGCCGCTGAACTGTCGCAGTGGAGCCAGCAGGGCTTCAGCGCCGCCCAGATCGAGAAGACGGCGCGCCGCATGATGGGTTCCGGCTACCTGTGGGGCGGCACCACGACCAAGGTGACCGACTGCTCGGGTTTAACCAAGGTGTGTTATCTGAGCAACGGCATCATCCTGCAGCGCGACGCTTCGCAGCAGGCCTTGACCGGTAAAATCATGAAGAAGGGTACCGACTGGCGCCAGTATGAGACGGGCGACCTGCTGTTCTTCGGCAACGAGAAGACGGGCCGTGTGACCCACGTGGGTCTCTACCTGCGCGACGGCAAGTACATCCATTGCTCGGGCCAGGTCAAGATTAACAGCCTGATCCCTACGGCCAGCGATTATCCTTACCTGTACTCGCCGTTGAGCGCCAGCCGCATCAAGGGCATGGTGGGCACCAAGGGCATCGTCGCTCTCAAGGACCACCCGTGGTACTTTTAAAGTTAGAAGTTAGACGTTAGGAGTTAGGAGTTGGGAGTTGGCATGCGCCAACAAACTGAGGACTAAGGACTAAGGACTAAAAAATAGTGACTAGAAACTAGTAACTTAAAAATCAAGAATATATGGATAGAAGGAAATTTATTGCAGGAATGGGACTGACGGCACTTGCTGCCGCATCGCCCGTGTCAATCAACGCTGTTGAACAGGTTGCCAAGAAGGGTCGCCGTCGGGTTCCCCGTGTGAACCAGATTGCCAAGACCGGTAAATTGAAACTCTCGTTCTTCCCCTACGAGCTGAAATTGCGCCATGCTTTCAACCTGGCCCGTTACAGCCGTACCACCACGCCCGACGTTCAGGTGAAACTGGAGTATGAGGGTATCACCGGCTATGGCGAGGCTTCGATGCCGCCGTACCTGGGCGAGAGCGTAGAGAGCGTTACCGCCTTCTTGAACAAACTCGACCTGGAGCAGTTCAAGGATCCCTTCTGCATCGAGGACATCCTGACCTATGTGGACGGCGTTGAGGAAAACAACCGCGCTGCCAAGGCAAGTATCGATATCGCGCTGCATGACCTGCTGGGCAAGATCATGGGTCAGCCCTGGTACAAGATCTGGGGCTATAACCCCGAGAAGACGCCCGTGACCAGTTTTACCATTGGCATCGACACCCCCGAGGTGGTGCGCCAGAAGGTCGAAGAGGCCCGTCCCTACAAACTCATCAAGGCAAAAATGGGTCTGGATCAGGACCAGGCAACAATCAACATCATCAACGAGATGATGCCCGACGTGCCCATCTGCGTGGACTGCAATCAGGGCTGGAACAACAAGGAATATGCCCTGGAGATGTGCCACTGGCTCAAGGAGCACAACTGCATCTTTGTCGAGCAGCCGTTCGACAAGACGTGGATCGACGAGACGGCCTGGCTGCGCGAGCGCTCGCCGCTGCCCATCATCGCCGATGAGGCCTTCCAGCGTCTGCCGGACATCGTCAGGTTCAAGGGCGTGTATGACGGCATCAATATCAAGCTGATGAAGAGTACCGGCCTGTATGAGGCCCACAAGATGGTGACACTGGCCCGCGCCCTCGACATGAAGGTGATGATCGGCTGCATGACCGAGACCTCGTGCGCCGTGACTGCTGCCGCCAACCTGTCGCCCGTTGTGGACTATGCCGACCTGGACGGTAACCTGCTCATCGCTAACGACCGCTTCACCGGAATGACTGTCGAGAACGGCAAGATCACCTTACATGACCGTCCCGGACTGGGCATTAAACTTCTTAAATAATTTCACGCACGTGGTTGTATCATCATTTCTCTCTGGCCGAGATCGGCCAGAGTACCGACAGTCACTACCAGCCGAGATCGGCCAGAGTTATGACAGTCACTGCCGGCGACAATGGTGATACAGCCCCGTCCCAAAAAACACTACACGATAAAGACAACTGAATGAATAAATCTTACTGGGGGCTCTGGACCCTGTTGTTGGCTGCTTTTGTTTTCTTTGCAGTCTTGTCGTTTTGGCAGGACGGCATCTCTATTGGCGGCTTTGACATCAAGACAGGAACCTTTGCCCGCGACTTGATGGGCTACAAGCCCGAAAAACACACCCAACCCGCCGACACCCTTGCTGCCGACGAAAAACATCCCAAAGGCTGGCGGGCTCCAATGGACACCACTGCCAAGAACATCCTCTTCATCGGTGACTCGATGCTTGAGGGACTGGCTCCTCGCTTGGCAAAATACTGCGACAAGAATGGCCACACCCTGGTGGAAGTCATCTGGTACAGCAGTTCGACCCTGGTGTGGGGCAAGAGCGGCAGGCTCGCCGAACTCATCGAGAAGTATAAGCCCAACTACATCTTTGTGTGTCTTGGTGCTAACGAGTTGTATGTGCCTGACATCAAGCGGGCACGACGTCCCTATGTAAAAAAAATACTTGCCGAGATCGGCAAGATCCCTTATGTGTGGATTGGCCCGCCCAACTGGGACGAGGACACCGGCATCAACGACCTCATCGCTCAGGAGGTGGAAGACGGCTGTTTCTACCTGAGTGCCAACGACCACTTTGAGCGCAGCCGTGACGGCGCCCATCCCACCCGCACGTCGGCCCACCAGTGGATGGACCGCGTTGTCAAGTGGGTCGGCACGTCGGGCGCTCATCCCATCCGTCTGGAGGATCCCGGGTCGGGCATAGGCCGCGCTTCACACATCATCGTTTATCAACCGCCAGTTTAATGCCATGATACTGAATGAGATAGATATGACCCAACTGCTGTCGTTGTTTACTTTTAACCGCGACGAGCCCATGCTGTTTACCAGCGGGCTGTTTTGGGTGTTGTTCCTTATCTTCCTGCCCATCTATGCCCTCATCAAGTCGCAGCGCAAGAAGATGATGGTCTTTGTCATCGCCTTCAGCCTGTTCTTCTTCTACAAGTCCAGCGGTGTGTTCTTCCTGCTGCTTGTGGCCACGTCGATATTTGACTGGTGGGTGGCTCAGTTCATCGAGTCCAGCAAGAACCGCACCGAGCGGCGCATCGCGCTGACGGTGTCGCTTGTCTTCTCGCTGAGCATATTGCTGTATTTCAAGTACAGTAACTTCTTCATGACCAACTTTGAGGCGCTCGTCGGCGGCAATTTCCAGCCGCTCGACCTGATTATGCCCGTTGGCATCTCGTTCTACACCTTCCGCACCATCAGCTATGTGGTGGATGTGTACCGGGGAAAAATTCAGCCTGTCGATGATTACCTCGACCACTTGTTCTTCCTCTCATTCTTCCCTTGCCTGGTGGCAGGCCCCATTGTCCGGTCGTGCGACTTCAACCCGCAGGTGCAGGAGAACAAGCCGGCCACGCGAGAGATGATTTACGGCGGACTGTTCCTGGTCATGTTGGGTATCCTGAAGAAGGCCGTCTTTGCCGACTATATTGCGCAGTACAACAACATCGCCTTTGGCAATCCCACGGGTTACACAGGCTTTGAGCTGCTGATGGCGGTGCTGGGCTTCACGATGCAGATTTACTGTGACTTCTCGGGATACAGTGACATGGCTATCGGTCTGGGCAGCATCATGGGCTTTGACCTGGGCATCAACTTCAACTATCCATATCGGTCGCTCAACGTGACCGAGTTCTGGCACCGCTGGCACATCACGCTGTCCACCTGGCTGCGCGACTATGTCTATATCCCGTTGGGCGGTAACCGCAAGGGCAAGTTGAGGCAGCACTTCAACCTGATGGTCACGATGCTGCTGGGCGGCCTGTGGCATGGTGCGGCATGGACCTTTGTCGTGTGGGGCGCCGGGCACGGCATCGCCCTGTGTGTCCACAAGCTGTGTAAACCCTGGCTCGACACCATTGCCAGCACACGCTTCACACGCGGCGTGTCCTGGCTGCTGACTTTCGGCTTTGTGGCCTTCCTGTGGATTTTCTTCCGCGCCAACACGTTCCAGGCTGCCGGACAGATCATCGGTGGCATCGTTACCGACTTTGAGTGGGCTTACCTGCCCGTGTTCCTGCAACGCCGCTTCACCTGGTGCCTGATGCTGGCCATCATTTTCGGCCTGCACTTCGTGCCCCGTGAAGTGTGGGACAAGCTGCGCGAGCGCTTCATTGCCGCCCCCTGGTGGCTCAAGCTGGTCATTTTCATTATTCTCATCCAGCTCGTCCTGCAGTTTGCCAGCGCCACTGTCCAGCCCTTCCTCTACGCCCAGTTCTGACGTTTCCCACAAGATCTTTCTCTCAGACAACCAGGGATATAAAACACTTTTTTCTCAGACAACTAGGACAACATTTTGGACAACAAGGGACAACTTTCTTTTTTAGGCATCCGCGTTGCATTGCGGCCATGCCAAGGACGCACGCGCGGATGGAACGGATGAAACGGGTGAAACGGATGGGAACGGATTGATTTATCCCCGTTAAATAACTCTAATATGCGTCAAGGTGTTGTGCCATTGATGGAAAAATTGTACTTTTGCAGTTTGATTACAAGAACAATATCAAACTAAACAATATAACTAGACAACTGAACAATGGCAAAACAGGAAGACGTTTTCAAGAAAATCGTGTCGCATGCCAAGGAATATGGCTTTGTGTTCCCCTCGAGTGAAATCTATGACGGCCTCGGCGCAGTATATGACTATGCACAGAATGGTGTCGAGCTGAAAAACAATATCAAGCGTTACTGGTGGGAGGCAATGACGCTGCTGCACGAGAATATCGTGGGCATCGACAGCGCCATCTTCATGCACCCGACGATCTGGAAAGCATCGGGCCATGTTGACGCGTTCAACGACCCCTTGATTGACAACCGCGACAGCAAGAAACGCTACCGCGCCGACGTACTCATCGAGGACGAGATTGGCAAAATTGAGGAGAAGATGAACAAGGAGTGCGAGAAGGCAGCCAAGCGCTTCGGCGACAAGTTTGACGAGGCGATGTTCCGCCAGACCAACCCGCGCGTGCTCGAGAACCAGAAGAAGCGCGACGAGCTGCACGCCCGTTACGAGAAGGCGATGAACGACAACGACCTGGCCGAGTTGAAGCAGATTATCGTTGATTACGGAATCGTGGATCCCGTGAGCGGCACCAAGAACTGGACCGACGTGCGCCAGTTCAACCTCATGTTCAAGACCCAGATGGGCAGCAGCGCCGACTCGACGATGGACGTGTATCTGCGTCCTGAAACGGCACAGGGTATCTTTGTCAACTTCCTGAATGTTCAGAAGACCGGCCGCATGCGCATCCCCTTTGGTATCGCACAGATCGGTAAGGCCTTCCGCAACGAGATTGTGGCCCGTCAGTTCATCTTCCGCATGCGCGAGTTTGAGCAGATGGAGATGCAATTCTTTGTACGTCCCGGCGAGGAGCTGAAGTGGTTTGACTTCTGGCGTGAGACGCGTCTGCGCTGGCACAAGGCCCTCGGCCTGGGTGACGAGAAGTACCGCTTCCATGACCACGAGAAGCTGGCCCACTATGCAAACGCTGCTACCGACATCGAGTTCAAGATGCCGTTCGGCTTCAAGGAGGTGGAGGGTATCCACAGCCGCACCGACTTTGACCTGAGTCAGCATGCCAAGTTCTCGGGTAAGAAGATCCAGTACTTTGACGCCGAGTTGAACGAGAGCTATACCCCCTACGTCATCGAGACCTCGATCGGCGTGGACCGCATGTTCCTCTCGGTGATGTGCTCCAGCTATGAGGAAGAGCAGCTCGAAGGCGGCGACACCCGCGTGGTGCTCCACCTGCCCAAGGCGCTGGCTCCCATCAAGTGTGCCATCTTGCCGCTCGTCAAGAAGGACGGCATGCCCGAGAAGGCTCATGAGATCATGAATATGTTGAAGTTTGACTTCGCCTGCCACTACGAGGACAAGGACACTGTGGGCAAGCGCTACCGTCGTCAGGATGCCATCGGCACTCCCTATTGCATCACCGTGGATGGCCAGACCATCGAGGACAACACCGTCACCCTGCGTGACCGTGACACCATGCAGCAGGAGCGCGTCGCCATCGCCGACCTGACCGCCATCCTCGCCCGCGAGTGCAGCCTGAACAACGTCTTGCGCAAACTGATGTGATTTTTACAGGCTTGAGGCTGCCCAGGTGTGCAGACCAATGATCTACACCAGACGACCAATAGCCAAACACCTAATAAGAAGAATGAAGAAGTTTTTGTATAGTGTTATCATGGTTGTTGCGGCCATCACGATGCTCGAGTCGTGCTTGGGAAATAACGTTTTTGATCAGTATAAGGAGTGGCGTGAGAAGAACGATGAATGGTATACGCGTCAAGCCCAGTCGGGCCAGTATACTGTCGTCAATGCTTCGTGGGATCCCTCGTCGCAGGTGCTGATGCGCTGGCACAACGACACCATGCAGACCAAGAACAACCTCAAGCCGATGCTTACCTCGACTGTGGACGTGAAATATCAGCTGAACCTGTATGACGGCACTCTGGTGGACTCATCCTACGGCAATACTACACCGGCCGACAGCATTTACCGCTCGATGGTGAGCGAGAATGTTGAGGGTTGGATGCTCGGGTTGACCCACATGCATGTGGGTGACAGTTGCACCATTATCATCCCTTATCAGCAGG
>Ga0310694_10005987_pt1 | contig 11551 bp, 7 predicted proteins | sample 174DNAGHGhighgp2_FD_203884 | JGI IMG/M metagenome (GOLD analysis project Ga0310694, IMG submission 203884) | Sheep rumen microbial communities from Palmerston North, Manawatu-Wanganui, New Zealand - 1742 DNA GHGhigh gp2 (v2) (version 2) | ecosystem: Host-associated > Mammals > Digestive system >... | reverse complement strand
TGGTCAGAAGTGGTACTACCGTCGTGATTGGATGCACTATGATGCTGTGAAGGACAATCCCGCCAGTGTGGAGGCTATTCACGATGCCCTCGAAGATGCCGTGAAGCGTCAGCTGATGTCGGATGTGCCTTACGGCGTGCTGCTGTCCGGAGGCTTGGATTCATCTGTCATCTCCGCCATTGCTGAGAAATACTCAGAGATGCGTATCGAGGACGACTCGAAGACCAAGGCCTACTGGCCTCGTCTGCACTCGTTTGCCGTAGGTCTGAAAGGAGCGCCTGATCTTGCAAAGGCCAAACTTGTGGCCGATCATATCGGTACTGTCCACCATGAAATCAACTACACCATTCAGGAGGGTCTCGACGCCATCCGCGATGTGATCTATTTCATCGAGACCTATGACGTGACCACAGTCCGTGCCTCTACGCCGATGTATCTGCTGGCGCGCGTCATCAAGTCGATGGGTATCAAGATGGTGCTCTCTGGTGAGGGTGCCGACGAGATATTCGGTGGCTACCTCTATTTCCATAAGGCGCCATCGGCAAAAGATTTCCATGAGGAGACTGTCCGCAAGCTGAACAAACTCTATCTCTACGATTGTCTACGTGCCAATAAGAGTCTGTCGGCATGGGGTGTAGAAGGACGTGTGCCCTTCCTCGATAAGGAGTTCCTTGATGTAGCTATGCGTACGAATCCTGAGGCAAAGATGTGTCCAGGTGCTACGGTCGAAAAGAAGATTGTACGTGAGGCTTTTGCCGATATGCTGCCTAAAGAAGTGGCCTGGCGCCAGAAAGAGCAGTTTAGCGATGGTGTTGGCTATTCCTGGATCGATACGCTGAAGCAGATTACTGCTGAGGCTGTGAGTGATGAGCAGATGGTACATGCCGCTGAGCGCTTCCCCATCAATACGCCGAAGAACAAGGAGGAATATTACTATCGCTCAATCTTTGCCGAGCACTTCCCCTCTGACTCTGCCGCCCTCAGCGTACCCAGCGAGGCCAGCGTAGCTTGTTCTACCGCCATCGCCCTCGAATGGGATGCTGCTTTCAAGGGTATGAATGATCCTTCTGGCCGAGCCGTCAAAGGTGTTCACGAGCAGGCATATTAAAAAAGATTGACTATGAGTTTTGAATATATGTCGCAGGAGGGCTATGACAAGCTCGTGGCCGAACTACATCAGTTGGAGAGTGTGGAACTGCCCCAAGTTAGGGAAGCCATCGCTGAGGCACGTGATAAGGGTGACCTGAGTGAGAACTTTGAATACCACGCTGCCAAGCGAGAACAGTCGCGGTTGTTGGGTCGGATACGCTTTAAGCAGAAGGTACTGGCCAATGCGAGGGTGGTGGACATGTCGCGGCTTGCTGGTGACAGCATTCAGCTGCTTAGCAAGGTGGAGATGACCAATCTTGCCAATAATGCCAGGATGACCTACACGATAGCCAGTCCTCATGAGGCGAATCTCCGTGAGGGGAAGATCTCTATCAACTCGCCAATCGCTCAGGCGCTCCTGAATAAAAAGGTAGGTGATGTGGTGGAAGTAAAAGTGCCTGCAGGACTATTGAAACTCCGTATAGAGTGCATCAGCCAATAAGAAAAAGCACCCCCGCAATCACAATCGCGGGGGTGCTTGATTTTTTGTACGAACCGACTGATTAGTTGGCGGGCTGTGCGGGAGTTTCATGTGCAGGTGCCTCGGCTGCGGGAGCCTCAGCAGCAGGAGCGGCCTCCTTCTGCTGGCTGGCACCGAAACCAGGCAGGTTGTTGGGGTTCGTGGCAGGTGCCTCGATGTTCTCCATAACAGAACCTGAAGTAGAAGCCTGAGGAGCGACATAAGCGCAAACGACGCTGAGCACAACCATTGCGGCTGCGAGACCCCATGTGGTCTTCTCGATGAAGTCGGTGGTCTTGCGGACACCACCAATCTGATTGTAGGTGGAGAAGTTGGAAGCCAGACCGCCTCCCTTAGACTCCTGGATGAGCACGATGCCAATCATCAGCACGGCTGCTACTACGATGAAAATTACAAATAGTGTGTACATCTTTTTTACTTTTATTTTGTATTGTTATTAATAATCAACTTCTTTAAAAAGCGGATTTGGTCTGCAAAGTAAGCATTTTTTTTCGGATATACCAAACTTAATCGCTGAATTATTTCAAGAGCTTGCGAATATTTGCCTTGTTTTATGTAAATTCGGGCCAAAGTTTCCGTAAAGATACCCTCATTGGGTGTGTTTTCGTCATTTTCGGCCCCATCTTCCACTTCTTGCAGACTTTGGGGCTCTTCGTTGAGGACGAATCTTCCTTTGTCAATATTTATGAAATCGTCAATCAGACTTTGCCCCTTCATCTTTGGAACATCATCAGCGCCCAACATCTCGCCCTCTGTCTCAAGCAGATAGGCCACGTAGTCGACGGCCGCATCGGCAGGGGTGGGCTTGCGATGGTTCTTCTTCTCGTCGTCAGTTTCGTCCTCCTTGGGAATGGAGTCGAGGAAGTTGTTGATGAGCGAGAGGGTTCGGTTGCCTTGATCATCCTGATTACTCGGGCTACTCTGATTATTCTGAGTGCTCTGATGACTGGGATGGCGGTAGTGTACGGCCTCGATCATCTGGAAGAGCACACGGCGGTCGGTGATATAGATGGCGGCTCGACGCAGCTCCTCGTCGAAAGTGGGATCATGAAGTAGATACAGGTTCTGGAGCAGAAGCAGACGAACCGTCTGATAGTAGGGGTAGAGTGCCAGTAAGGAACGCAACTCGTAGAGCGTGTCGCGATCCAGGTGTTCGGGGTGTTGGGTCAGTTCTGCAATGTCCATTGTTTTCTGTGTTTGGGGTTACCATTGTGCCACGGAGGCATTAAAAATCTGGTCACAAAGATCCTTCACCATTGTTGTGACGAGTTCATCCTGTACGGCACTCAGCGATAGCGTGGAGTCGTAGGATTTCTGTGAGGTGAATGACTTCTCGAAGTCCTGCTTATGATCTTTGTTGTTAGTGAAGCGTACGTTGACGGTGATGGAGAGTTCTACCTGTGCTGATACACCCTCAGCTGTGACGGCCTTGTTACGCTGTTCGTAACGGGTAATCTCGCCCTCGAGCTTGAGGTCGCCATTGCGCTTGACCTGTGTCAGTTTGGTGCTGTTTCGGAACTGGTCTTTCAGCTGGTTGTTGAAGATGGCGCCCATGGGTGCCCAGACATAGCTGCTTCGAACGGGGAATTCGCTAATCTGGATAGTCTTGATCTTTGAATAGTCGATGCTGGCGCCGTTGAATGTATAACTGACCTTGCATGATGACAGGCTGAGAAGACAGAAGAGTGAAAGAAGGCACACCAGTCCGTATTGTTTCAGACGACGGTAGAGTGTGCGGTCGCTGATGCCTAACTCCTGAGCGGCTTTCTTACGGTTGCCGTTGTTGCGTTCGAGGGCCTTTTCCAACATCTGCTTGCCGAGCACGTTCAGGTTGAGATTCTCGGGCTCTTTCTCTGGTTCCACATATTCTTCGGCCACAGCGTCCTCGAGGGTGGAAGAGATAGGCTGAATGGGTGTGATGGGAGCCAACTGGGTGCCTGGCATTGGATCGGCGGAAATGGTCTTGATGTTTTGCACTTCCTCGATCTTTTTCTTGAGATTGCCCATTTCGCGGCGCATATCGTTGACATTACTGCGTAGTTCGAACAAGATCTTGTATAGGATCTCACGCTCATTCTCGAACGAGTGGTCACCGTTTTCGTGGGGGATGGTGACCAACTGGGTGGTATCCTGGTCTTGAGGAATGAATTTCGCGAGGATCTCAGGAGTGATGACACGCTCTTTGCTGAAGATAGATATCTGTTCAGTAACACTCTTAAGCTGGCGGATGTTGCCCGGCCACTTATAGTGCATGAGCATTTGTTTGGCTTCGTCGGTGAGGGTCACACGGTCCATCTTGTATTTCTCCGACATCTCCATCGCAAACAGCCGGAATAATAGGATCACATCCTCGCCTCTGTCGCGAAGGGCTGGCATCTGGATGTTCACACGGTTCAGACGATAGTAAAGATCACCACGGAAGCGGCCTTCGCTGATGGCTTTCTCAATGTTGACATTGGTGGCGGCTACGATGCGCACATCGGTCTTTCGCACTTCGGTGGCTCCAACGGGGATGTATTCGCCGTTTTCCAGCACTCGGAGCAGTCGGGCTTGTGTGGCCATCGGCAGTTCACCAACCTCGTCGAGGAAAAGGGTGCCCTTATTGGCGACACCGAAATAGCCTGGAGAGTCGTTGATGGCACCAGTAAATGAGCCTTTCACGTGTCCGAAGAGTTCGCTGTCGATGGTACCCTCGGGGATGGCACCGCAGTTGATGGCGAAGTATTTCTCCCGTCGACGGGGGGAATTGTCGTGAATCAGCCTTGGTAAGATGTCCTTACCAACACCACTTTCACCGATGATGAGCACACTGATGTCGATGGGCGCTACCTTCAGGGCGTCGTCGAGTGCGCTGTTCAATGCTTCGCAGTTGCCTACGATATTATAGCGCTGTTTGATGCTTTGGAGTTCGGAAGTCTTCATTCATTCTCTGTTTTGTCGTCCTGGGGAGCCTTGTCTTCACGTTTGAACTGATCCTTGGCCTTGATGGCAAAGCGGGCCTTCTCACCGTCCTCACGTTTCTCGTGGTAGAGTTTCGGCAACGGGTTGGCCAGAGGCTCATCGTAACGGATACGGTTGCGGAAGATGTCGATGGCGGCATAGATGGCGTGACGGAGTGATGTGGGATCAGCAACACCCTTGCCGGCGATGTCAAAGCACGGATCGTGATCAGGGGTGGTGATGACAAATGGGAATCCTGTCTTCATCTTCACGCTAAACTCACTTGTCAGGGTCTTGAATGGCACATTGCCCTGATCGTCGTACATTGCCAATATGCCATCGAAACCGTATTGCAGATCATTACCGAAAAACTCGTCGGCCGTAAACGGGCCATAGGCCTGTATGCCAGCTTCCTCGACGGTCTTGATGGCTGGACTGATAATTGTCTCCTCCTCGGCTCCTAACTGCGGATTGAGGGCCAGCACGGCGATGCGCGGATTGTTGATGCGGAAGTCGCGCTTCAGTGAGGTGTGCAGCAAACGGCATTTCTCTACGAGTTTGTCGGTGGTGATGCTGGTGGCAACGTCCTTAATAGGCAGATGGTTGGTCGCCAATGCGATGCGGATGTCATCATTGAACATGATGAGCAGTGACTTGTCGTCGAGGTCGGGGGTACGGCTGGATACAACGGGTGCCTGTACGAGCACGTCGTAAAGACCTTTTTTCAAATCTTCTTTTGCGCGCTGCATAGCCTTGCGGGCTGCTTCTGCTGACTCAGGGGTGGGGGAGCCGAATTCCACCTTCACCTCTTCGTCGAAGGCGGTTAGCAGATTGAGTTTATCCGTATGGGCCTCCTCTGCCTTGGAGATAATGGTAAAGGGTGTCTCTAGTTGCAGGGCGTTGCGCTGGTAGGTGGCAATTTTCGGATTGCCATAAATAATAGGTGTACACAGTTCGAGCATTCCACTATCCTCAAATGCCTTGAGGATGATCTCATAGCCGATGCCGTTCGTATCTCCGTGCGTGATAGCCACGCGTATCTTTCTGTTCTCCATTATTTCATTTTCATTATTTCATTTTTCATTCTTCTTCGCTGTCGAGAGAAGTCCGCAGGCTGCGAAGATATCCTGACCACGACTGGCCCGAATGGTGGTGAACACGCCGTGTGCTGTCAGATAATCGCGCAATGATTCCATGCGCTTCTCATCGCTGGCAGGCAGATTGACACCAGGTATCTCGTGGAAGCGAATGAGGTTAACCCTGCATTCCAACCCCTCAAGCAGTTTGATGATTTCACGGGCGTGTGTCATGCTGTCGTTCAGTCCGCCAAAGCAAATATATTCAAACGAGCATCGACGCTGATGGGTAAAGTCATACTGGCGCAACAGGTCGACCACCTCCGTAATACTCATCTGGCGTTCTGCCGGCATCAGCATCCGACGCTGCTCGGGCAGAGGTGAGTGCATCGAGATGGCCACATGACACTCGCTTTCGTCGAGGAAGTGTCTGAGTTTATTTCGAATGCCGACGCTGCTCACAGTGATGCGTTTCGGACTCCATGCCCAACCATAGTCGGCTGTGAGAATCTGCGTGGCTCTGAGAATCTGGTCGAGATTGTCCATTGGTTCACCCTGACCCATGAAGACGATATTCGTCAACTCCTGACATTCAGGAAGCGCATAGATCTGGTTCAGGATATCGGACACCGTGAGATTACCCTCAAAGCCCTGCTTGCCTGTCTGACAGAAGAGGCAGTTCATCTTGCAGCCTACCTGACAGGAAACGCACAAAGTGGCGCGATCGCCATCAGGAATAAAGACTGTTTCGACGAATCTCGAGGAATCGGGGTGCTCTGAGTATTCCGTAGTCCTCACAGGAAAGAGATACTTGACGGTGCCATCCTTGGAGCGCTGACAATCAATCGGGGGCATGGCACCAATCTCATATTTGGCTTTCAACTTCTCACGGTTGGCCTTTGAGATGTTGGTCATGTCGTCGATACTGGTGACATGCTGTTGATAGAGCCATTTGGCAATCTGTGTGGCTGTGAATGCAGGCATACCAAGTTCACCCACGACGACTTTCAGTTCGCCGAGTGTCTTGCCGATGAGCATCTGCTTTTCACTGTCCATCCAGGTCTGTTTTTTTATTTCGTGTGCAAAGTTAGTGCAATTCGCGCGAAAAACCAAATTATATTTGAGTTTTTAAAAAATAATGCGTATCTTTGCCACAAATTTACAATATCCAAGCATAAGAATTATCATGAGAGAAAAGATAGATTGCTTCTTGCCGGCCATTGATGAGCACTTTGCTGAAGACATCGTCTCGCAGCTACGCAACAGCAAGACCATTCAGAATATTACCTTATTGGAAACCGGTCTTCAAAGCAGCAATGCGCTGATGCTGGTGGCTGAGAACGCCAAAGCCGACTATGTGTTGTTGCTGACGAAGCCTGTGAAAGTGACGTTGGGACAGGGGGCGCTTGACCGTATGCTCCGTGTGGCCTGCGACTCGAATGCGGCGATGGTGTACTCTGATCGTACTGGTCATCCCGTAATCGACTATTACCCTGGTAGTATCCGCGATGATTTCGACTTCGGAAGTCTGTGGCTGTTTAAGACCTCGCTGTTGCATACCTTTGCCATGCAGGCGGGTGAGCACGATTATCAGTACGCTGGACTCTATGCCTTGCGTCTGTTCTTAAGCCGTAAGGGACAACTGTTTCATATTAACGAGTGCCTCTATACGGAAGAAGAGACCGATCTGAGGGCCTCGGGGGTGAAGCAGTTCGATTATGTGAACCCCCGCAACCGCGAGGTGCAGATTGAAATGGAGCATGCCGCCACGGCCCACTTGGCAGAGATTGGGGCAAAGATTGATCCCTCGTTCTATCGGCGTCCTGACTTTAACGAGCAGGACTTTGACATTGAGGCTTCTGTGGTGATACCTGTCTACAACCGCGAGAAGACCATCATGGATGCCGTCAATAGTGCTCTTGGCCAGAAGGCTAACTTCAATTTTAATGTCATTGTGGTGGATAATCATTCTACTGACAAGACGACGGAGCTTCTCAATGGTATGCACGACGAACGACTGGTCCATATCATCCCTGAGCGCAGCGACCTTGGCATTGGCGGCTGTTGGAATGTGGCCATCAATGACGACCGTTGCGGACGATTTGCCGTACAGCTGGATTCTGACGACCTCTATTCCTCGCCCAAAACGCTGCAGCAGATCGTAGATACCTTCTATAAGCAGAATGCTGCAATGGTGGTGGGCAGTTATCGGATGTGCGACTTTGAGCTGAACACCCTGCCGCCAGGTCTGATTGATCATAAGGAATGGACGGATGAGAACGGGCCCAACAACGCCCTGCGTATCAATGGCCTTGGTGCCCCGCGAGCTTTCTTTACCCCCTTGCTGCGACAAGTTCAGTTCCCTAATACCAGTTATGGTGAGGATTATGCCCTAGGACTGATTTTCTCGCGTCACTACCGTATCGGACGTATCTATTCCGAACTTTATCTGTGTCGCCGTTGGGGAGGAAACAGCGATGCGTCTCTTAGTATCGACAAGATTAATGCCAACAATCTTTATAAAGATCGCCTGCGTACGCTCGAGATTGCTGCGCGCCAACAGATGCTTCAGGGCAAGCAAGAACTGATGGCTGACTCTCCTCTGCAGCGGTTCTTCAACCGTCAGTTAGAGAAGTGGGAAGCAGCCCGACAGCGATACCATGACCTGCGTAGTGCCAAGACGCGTGAACTGGTGGTGGGTACTTATAGCATCCAGGTGCAGTGGAATCCTGCCCGTATGGTGTCTACGGGCGCCAAGATCGATCAGAAGACCATTTCGGAACGCCCTTGTTTCCTTTGTGAGCAGAATCGTCCCAAGGAGCAGATCAAGAAAGAGGTTGACGGCCAATATGAGTTGCTTGTAAATCCCTTTCCGATCCTGCAGCAGCATTTTACCATCCCTTCGCTGAAACACCAGCCCCAACGCATACTCGAATCCTATAGCGAGATTCATAAGCTGTTGGAAGAATACCCAGAGATGATGGTGTTCTATAATGGTCCTCAATGTGGTGCCTCGGCTCCTGATCATGCCCATTTCCAGGCAGGCACCAGCGGATTGTTGCCGCTTCAGATGTCATGGCAGCGCCTGTCACGTAATCTGACGACGCTCGTCAGTCTGAACGACGATGAAGATATCTCGCTCATCGACGACTATCCATGCACCGCCCTGTTGATACGAAGCCGTTCGCAATATGGAGACGAACAGCTGTTCCGCAGACTCTATGAAGCTTTACCAGCTGGCGATCCGGAACCTATGATGAATATCGTGGCCTGGCGTTGTAACGATGATTTCCTGACGGTGGTGTTCCCCCGTACGAAACATCGTCCTGACTGTTATTATAAAGAAGGTAAAGCGCAGTTTATTATCTCCCCAGGTGCCCTTGATATGGCGGGACTCATCATCACGCCGCGACAGGAGGATTTTGAGCGCCTGACGCCCGAGATGGCCTTGAGTATCCTTGATGAAATTACCCTCAAGGGCGAGGCCTTGCAGCAATTGGTTGACTCGCTGAAAGCCCAGGGCGGTAGCAAACTCTCCACTCTCCACTCTCCACTCTCCACTCAAAAAGAACCCAACGTTACAGTGGGCATCATCAGCGCCGAGAAGATCTCATTTGAGCTCAATAAACCCTATACTGCCAAGGGTGAGGTGTTGACAGGTCTTCAGACGGTGGCGTTCTCAGAGGGTGGTATCCTGTGGCGAGGTAATCAATATCGCGAACTTACCTTTACACCCCAGGAAGACGATGCCTCCTTCTCACTCCACGATGTCACGATTGGGGTTAATTTCCATTGGGAGCGCAAGGAGACACAGGTGTTCTGTGGTACCCTTCGTCTGGTGGTGGAGGCCGATAAGATTGTAGCTATCAACGAGTTGCCTGTGGAGCGCTATCTCACCAGTGTTATCTCGAGTGAAATGTCGGCCACAGCCTCGCTTGAGTTTCTTAAGGCGCATGCTGTCATCTCCCGTTCGTGGCTTCTGGCCCAAATGGCCAAGCGTCAGCAGATGGAGAAAAAGGGCGCCTCGTTTTTCTCGTTTATCAAGAAGGATGATGAGCTGATCCGCTGGTACGATCGCGATGACCATACTATCTTTGATGTGTGTGCCGACGATCATTGTCAGCGTTATCAGGGTATCACCAAACAGTCGAGTCCAACTGTGGAACAGGCTATTCAAGCTACCCGTGGACAAATTCTCGCCTATGAGGATGAAATCTGTGATACGCGTTTCTCAAAATGTTGTGGCGGACAGACGGAGGAGTTCCAGTATTGTTGGGAGGATACGCCGAAGCCATACCTCGTTTCGTTCCATGATCCCTATTGTAACACCAACGATAAACATATTCTCTCGCAGGTACTGAACGACTTTGACCAGGAGACCCCCGATTTCTACCGCTGGACAGTAGAATACACTCAGGAACAGCTTTCAGAATTGGTCAACCGCAAACTGAAGGATGACTTCGGTACCATCATCGACCTGATTCCCCTGGAGCGTGGAAAGAGCGGTCGTATCTGGAAACTGAAAATCGTGGGTACGAAAAAGACCTTCACTATTGGTAAGGAACTTGAGATTCGTCGTGCTTTAAGTGAGACGCACCTCTATTCTTCTGCTTTTGAAGTGGAGAAGCAGGACGATCGTTTTATCCTGCACGGTTCTGGTTGGGGGCACGGTGTTGGTCTCTGTCAGATTGGTGCAGCCGTCATGGGTGAGCAAGGCAAGACCTACGATGAGATACTGCTTTTCTATTATCGCAATGCAATAATCAAAAAATTATATGAGTAAGAAAAATCCTTGGGCATGGGTGCCCACCCTTTATTTCGCAGAAGGTCTGCCGTATGTGGCGGTAATGACCATCTCGCTGATTATGTATAAGCGTCTCGGCCTCTCGAATGCCGACATAACTCTTTATACCTCGTGGCTCTATTTGCCGTGGGTCATCAAACCGCTGTGGAGTCCGTTTATCGACATCATCAAGACCAAGCGCTGGTGGATTGTTGTGATGCAGCTGCTGATTGGTGCTGCGTTAGGTGGTGTGGCCTTTACGATTCCTGGACCTTATTGGTTACAGGGCTCGTTGGCCTTCTTCTGGCTGATGGCCTTCTCGAGTGCCACCCATGACATTGCTGCCGACGGCTTCTATATGCTGGGCCTTGACGAGCACAAGCAAGCTTATTTCGTAGGCATTCGTTCTACCTTCTATCGCATCGCCACCATTGTGGGACAGGGTCTGTTGGTGATGTTGGCAGGCAATCTTGAGGTACTCACGCGCAATATAAAATACTCGTGGAGTCTGATGTTCTACGGTATGGCAGGACTCTTTATCGCCTTCTGGTTGTGGCATCATTATATCCTGCCGCGCCCAACGGAGGATAAAGGCCTCGAAAAGATGCATGGGGCGCAGATTATGCAGGAGTTCTGGGTCACACTGAAGACTTTCTTTCAGAAGCCTCAAGTGTGGGCAGGCATCTGTTTTATGCTGTTCTATCGTATGCCTGAGGGCCTGTTGGCCAAGGTGAGTGCTCTGTTCCTGATCGATACAACGGCTAAAGGAGGCTTAGGACTCTCGCCGGCAGAATATGGTCTGGTACAGGGTACGGTGGGTGTCATCGGCTTGACGCTGGGTGGTATCCTTGGTGGTATTGTAGCGAGTCGCGATGGTCTGAAACGTTGGCTGTGGCCCATGGTGATGGCTATCACACTGCCCGATTTGGTGTATGTCTATCTGGCCTATGTCCTGCCGCAGAGTCTGTTTATTGTCAACATCTGTGTGTTTATCGAGCAGTTTGGTTATGGCTTCGGCTTCTCGGCCTATATGCTATACCTTATATATTATAGTCAGGGAGAGCACAAGACGGCTCATTATGCCCTCTGTACAGCCCTGATGGCGTTGTCGATGATGATTCC
>Ga0310694_10005986_pt1 | contig 11552 bp, 11 predicted proteins | sample 174DNAGHGhighgp2_FD_203884 | JGI IMG/M metagenome (GOLD analysis project Ga0310694, IMG submission 203884) | Sheep rumen microbial communities from Palmerston North, Manawatu-Wanganui, New Zealand - 1742 DNA GHGhigh gp2 (v2) (version 2) | ecosystem: Host-associated > Mammals > Digestive system... | reverse complement strand
ATGATGGCCAAGAATTCGTTTTTGAAATGCTATGATTCTATATGTCTATATATCCGTTTGTAGTGTCTTTCAGTCGGTTACTTTTAAGGGTTAACGGTGCAAAAGTAGGCATTTATTTGGAACTTGGGACGATGATTGGCGAAACATTTGGAAAATTTGAGTAATTTTGCAGTATGATATAAAACATCAAGCCCTATGAAATTCACCCCCTATAACCATACCGAAGCCGCGCTCAACGAGCGCATCGGATTGATTCTCAGCGAAGAAAAGAAAAAATGCAGCGAAAAAGAAGCCTTGAGAACCATCTTCCAAAGCATCGACTTCACCACCCTTGAGGCCTTCGACAACGAGGCCAAAATCAAGGATTTCTGCGACAAGGCCTTGACCTTCCCGAAGCAGAAGCCACACCTCAGCGTGCCTGCCATCTGCATTTACAGTCCTTTCATCCGTCAGGCCAAAAAGCAGTTAGAAGGCAGCGGTATCCGCGTGGCCACGGTGGCCTGCTGTTTCCCCTCGGGGCAAATGCCTTTCGAACTGAAAGTCAAGGAGGTGGAATACTGCGTCAACGAAGGCGCCGATGAGGTCGACATGGTTATTTCGCGCGGCACGTTCCTCGCCGGACGTTACGACGAGGTCTTCAACGAGATCAAGACCATCAAGGAAACTTGTGGCGACAAGGCAAGACTGAAAGTCATCCTTGAGACAGGTGAACTGAAGACTGTCGAAAACATCCGCAAGGCCAGTGAGCTGGCCATCCTCGCCGGTGCCGACTTCATCAAGACCTCAACGGGCAAAGTGCCAGCGGCCGCCACACCTTTGGCCGCCATCGTCATGATCGACACCATCAAGGAATACTACGAAGCCACGGGCAAAAAGGTCGGCTTCAAGCCCGCAGGTGGCATGAAGGTGCCGGAAGATGCCCTCACCTATTATTATCTGGTGAAAAACATCCTCGGCGAACAATGGCTCAACCCGAACCTCTTCCGCGTGGGCACGAGCCGACTTGCCGGACTCATATTAAAACAAATTGGATAATGGGATCGGCTGAAGCCGAGAAATCTTTCAAAAATCAATAAAAAATCATCCAAAATACAAATCATTGATTTTGAAATATTTTAAATATGATTTTTGATAAATTTCTTGCGAAGCAATCCAAATAAAAGACAAATATGGCAACAATTAAAGGAACTTATAAGGGCAATCTCCGTAACGAGATGACCCATGTGCAGTCGGGCAACACCATCCTCACCGACGCACCCACCGACAACCATGGCAAAGGCGAAGCCTTCTCGCCCACCGACCTCGCCTGCGCAGCCCTCGCCGGCTGCATGATGACCATCATGGGCATCAGTGCACAAGGCCACAAATTCGACATCGATGGCACCACCTACACGGTGAAGAAAACCATGAATGCCGACCCGCGCCGCATCGGGCAAATCGACATCGTGTTCAACTTCCCCGCCAAGGAATACACCGAGAAGCAGAAAGCCCTGCTTTGGGCCGCCGCCGAAAGCTGCCCCGTGGGCCGCTCGCTGCACCCCGATGTCATCGTCAACATCACCATGAACTTCCAAGCCTAATGGAATACGATGCACTAAAAGGTCTCCACAACAGCGTAATGCTGGTGGTGGAGCATAAGGACACCGCCGCCGTTTACGGCTCAGGCGCATTGGAAGTGTTTGCCACTCCCGCAATGATTGCACTGATGGAAAAGACCTGCCTCGAAAGCGTGGCCGACAAAATCGGCGAAGGTAACACCACCGTGGGCATCGCTGTCAACATCAAGCATTTGAAAGCCAGCCCAGTGGGTTCAACCATTCGCTGCGAAGCCCATCTGATTGAAGTGGACCGCCGCCGATTGGTCTTCGAGGTGAAATGCTTCGAAGGCGAGACTCTTGTCGGCGAAGGCATCCATGAAAGGTTTGTGGTTGACAGCCAAAAGTTTATGAGTAGATTTTAGAATCCAGATTGCTTCGTTTTGCTTCGTGCCTCGCAATGACGTTCCTCACAAATGCTCTTCATTCAACGGACTCAATGACGCAAAGCGACAATCGTAATCTTGAAATTTGAAATCTGAAATTGAAATCCAATGAAATACACCTACCGCACCCAAGGCACCTGCAGCCAAGCCATCGAGTTTGAAATCGTGGACGGCATCGTCAAAAACGTGCAATTCTATGGCGGCTGCAACGGCAACACGCAAGGCGTGGCCACACTAGTGGAAGGCATGAAAGCCGAGGATGTCATCGCCAAGTTAGAAGGCATCCGCTGTGGTTTCAAAGGCACTTCCTGCCCCGACCAACTTGCAAAGGCTTTGCGACAAGCCCTGGCCAGTCAAACAATTTAACCCAAAACAAATGCTTTTGGCATAGGTTTTGATTCATTTTTTTATTACCTTTGCAATTTCAAACACTGAATTCCGTTATCAGAAATTGAAAACTTAAATAATAACAATATGAAAAAGCACATCCTTTCTGTGACAGCCCTCGCGCTCGTCGTCATGCTTGCCTCCTTCACTGGTTGCAAGAAGCAAAAACCTCAAGACAACACGCCCGCTCAAGAAGGTCTTTATCTTGGCATCGTCGGGTTCAACTCTGACCTTTACCCCATGCCCTTGGGCCTCTTGAACCAAACCACGAAGCACAACTTTGAAGACTTCGTCGACGGGCTTTCGATGCAAAACGGCACCATCCTCTATCATGCCGTCAACACGGGTCTCAACAGCCTCACCAGCGCCAAGGTTCCGGACAACCTCATCAACGTCAGTGTGGTGACATTCACCGACGGCCTCGACCAAGGTTCCTACATCTTGGGAGGCTACAAATCTGGCACCGAGTATCTTAACGCCGTCAGCAACCGAATCGCCAACGAACATGTGGGCGGATTGAACATTTCAGCCTACTCCATCGGCGTGCGCGGCTCCGACGTGAGCGACTACAACGCCTTCCTCAACAACCTGAACAAACTGTCGAGCGACCCGGCCAATGTCTATGAGGTGAGCAACATGAGCCAAGCCTCCGACATGTTCGCCCAAATTGCTCAAGAGCTTTACAACCAAAGCACGTTCTACAACGTCACCTTGAAGCTCCCTGCACAAGAGCCTGACACGAAGATCCGTTTCACTTTCGACAACGTGAATGATGCAAACGCTTCGAATTGCTATATCGAGGGCGTCTACAAACGCAACAACGACAACAAGGGCCTGCTGACCAACATCGAGTATCACGGCTTGGAAAGCATTTCAGGTTCGGCCGTAACGGCAACCTCAGAGGGCATCTTCGACGTGTTTGCCTTCAAGAACCTCGTCGACAGCGATGGCGTTCAAGTGGCCACCGATTATGTAAAACAATGGAGTTGGGTCGAATCGAACCAACAGTGGCAATACAACAGCGAGTTCACGCCTTCGGGCAACACCGAAGTCATCGACGAATACAAGAGCGCCATGATCATGCTCGTACTCGACTGCTCCAGCTCGCTTGGCTCCGACTTCGTCAACATGAAGACCGCCGCCAACCAGTTCATCGAAACGCTGAGCGGCAACTACAACGGAAGAAAATAACTGACGTTGCTTAAAAACGACATAAAAACGGTGTCAGAAATCGTCTGACGCCGTTTTTATATTTAAATCACCTGAATGGATCTTTACCTTTTCCATGAAATTTGCCAAACTTGAGGCTGCGGGCGACACCACACCGTCCTCTACTGCTCCAGCATCGCCGCCGCGCCAATAACGTTCAGCAAAAGCCATTAGAGTCACAACATCGTCGGCCTCGAATGAATCCAAATAGAGGAAAGCACCGTTACCAACAGCCTTGTTCAAGAAAACTTGATTCATCGCGGAAACTTGCTCATCGTCTCGCAGGTTTAATAATCTCACATCGGGAATATGGGAAATATCCTCAACTATGGTAATACCGCAATCGCGTGCATGTTCTCTCAACTTGTCGATTTCTTCTGCCGCAAAATCTCCCTCGCCATCCCATTGCAAGTAATTCAGCTTGTATAACGCCATCAAGTCGAGCAATGACGTCATTTCTTCGGCTGAAAGACGGCATTTTTGCGCATCCAAAGTAATCCCTCGATAAGGGCAAGCCGCATAGTCGTGCACCTCCAGATTCGCGATGCGCAAGTTTTCATCTGTCAACTGCATCAAAGTGCTCTTAGCCCATTTTCTATTGCCCGAAATGGTTGCCTTGCCACATTTCACCACCAAGTGGTATTCATCCGGGTTCTCATAATGTGTTTCCTGGTCATAGACAATCTTCCTTAACTTCTTCTTTTTCGCTTTAGGCTGCTGAAAATCTTTCGGTTCAGGGATCATATCGCTCTTAGTGTCGAGTTCGTAATACCGCACATAATCGATACGAAGCGCCACGGGCAATTTGCTCATGTCGATGGATGGCGACCCGTCGCAACCGACCTGTGCATCAAGGATGAGGTAATAGTCATAATTGCTGAACGGGAACTGCCCTTCGTCGCCTTCATGATAGCGCGGATAGCAGAACGTCCGCTGGCCGTTGACCGAAAAAACCACACTATCGGGGAAACGCTCCACAGCGTATGTATTGTAATCGCCCTCATTATACAGCGGAAATCCTGCATGAGGAGGAACGCGTTGCTTCAGATGGTAGGTATAATTCGAGTGAACTGTCTGATTGACATAATCATAGTCGCGGAAATGCTCCATGATGTCGATTTCGCCGCCATGAGGCCATCTAATATATTTGTTCGACTGCGGCAGCATCCAAATGGCAGGCCAAAATCCTTGCGCCACATCGAATTTAGCCCTCACCTCAACCCGGCCGTAACCAAAAGCCTTGCGGTTGCGTGACCAAACACCGCCCGTAAGGATGGTTGCGGTATCATTGGCATCAAAGTCGTTCACCTTGCCCCAAAGCACGAGGTCGCCATCCTCAAAGCCATACACCGCTTCGTTGCCCGACTGATGGATGGCCCAATTGGACTGACTTCGCCACGGTTTCGACCAGACGGTTGGGTCGAGCACACCAGTATCAAACTCGTCATGCCACTTCAAGGCATAGCGACGATGTTCCTGAGCGTATGAACTCATCATAACCCCAACTAGGATAAAGAAGAATACAGACAATCGTTTCATCATACCCTTTTAATTAATTTCGCCGTAAAAATACATATTTATCCTATTGATTTCGTCAATTTCGCTTTTGTTTCCTATTTTTGCATTTCATTTGTCAGAATTACCCATGCGCCGCTACATCATCACGTTAGTCCTTTCCCTATGGCTTACCCTCCTTTTTGGCGACAACCACATACAACATGCCTCCTTGTTTTTGAGAAAAGTCCGTTTTCCCTTCATGGAGACTCCTGCATGTTTAAGAAGCACTATAGGCGGCAAAGACTATCTGGTTTTCGTCGAATACAGCGACAGCCTCAGCATCAAAGGGCATTACATGCGTTTGGAGGAAAACATGACCGACACCCTTCCTTTCCTGTTGGAGGCACAAGATCACAACACCGTGCTCTACTACAATGGCGGGCAGGAGGCTTTTTATCCACATGTTGTATCTATGGACAGCCTACACGCTGAAGGGTATGCGCAATCGGATGTGTTTGATTCGATCTCATTTTGGTTTGAAAAGCACAAGACTCCTGCTTTTCATGATTATGAGAACAGCCGCTACCGCGAAACACTGTTTGCCGTGGAAAAAACCAGCGACATCACGTACGCCCGCGCCAGAGGGTTTTGGACGGAGATGCCCCAAGAGGTGCCTGCCATCGACAAAATCTCCCAAGTCGGCGACGCCATCATCGCAACCCCTTTGGACCTCCGTCTCGACATTTTTCGCCCAAAAGACGACACCCTAAAAAAGCGTCCAATGATTATGTTCATCCAAGGTGGAGCATTCTATTTCGGGTCAAAAGACGACAAAGCCCCCTCCCGATGGTGTCAGCATTATGCATCACAAGGTTATGTGACCGTTTCCATAGATTATAGGATTGGCTTCATCCCCACCAAATCCAGCATTGGCCGGGCGGCTTATCGTGCCGTGCAGGATGCCCATGCCGCTATGCGTTTCTTGGTAGCGCATCAAGAAGAATATGGCATCGACACCACCATGATGTTCGTAGGTGGTACTAGTTCAGGGGCAGTCACAGCGCTCAACCTCGCCTTCTTGACCAACGAAACGCGTCCAAGATACACCCACAAAGGCTTCATGAGATCCGACCTTGGCGACATCGACACTTGCGGCAACGCCATCAAGAGCCCTTTCCGCATTCGGGGCCTTGTCGAAATGTGGGGCGCGCTGCCCGACACTGCCATGATGAAAAGCCGCAACGTCCCCATCCTCGCCATCCATGGCGACGCCGACAAAGTCATGCCCTACGTTTACGGATACCCCTTTGACGTTGCCAACCCCCTAAACACCTTGATTGTCGATAAAATGTTTGGTGCTTCGAGCATCGTCGACCATGCCAACAAATTGGGATACCAGTCTCGTCTGTTCACGTTTAACGGCTGCAAGCATGCGCTTCATTTGGACCCGAAAACAAAAGAATTGAACGACAACTTCTTCGTCATCCAAGACGTGATGTCGGACTTTTTCTACTCTATCATCATGCCTGAAGAACTTGAAATCGTGGAAGAAGGCACGTCTTATTCCCTTCGTCCGCAACCCATGGCAACGAGTTGGCAAGTGGAAGGCGGCATCATACTCAACGAGAGTGACAACCACGTGGAGGTGCAATGGATCAAGAACGCACCCAAGCGAAGCATCACTGCTTCGGCGACCCTACCCTACGGGCTTGGCTTCAAAACGACAAAAACCATCAATTAGCAATACCAATCATGGATAAAAAAGAATTACGCGCCCATATCAAGGCCTTGAAAAAACAACATACCAAGGAACAACTGCTTGAACAATCGGTACAAATCATGGCCAAACTGGAGCGCCATTCCGACTTCGTCAAGGCGGAGCGGGTGATGCTGTATAGTGCCCTGCCCGACGAGGTACAGACCCAGGCCTTCCTTGAGAAATGGCATCTGAAAAAACAAATCATCCTGCCCACAGTGGTCGGCGACGACATCATCCCTGTTGCCTTCACCGCCGACACCAGCTTTGCCGTAGGCGACTTCAACATCCTTGAACCTCAGAACGAGCCTTACACAGGCGATTTCGACCTCATCATAGTGCCTGGCGTGGCCTTTGACTACATGGGCAACCGCCTCGGTCGCGGACGCGGCTATTACGACCGCTTTCTCTGCCAACATCTCGACGTGAAACGCATCGGCATCTGTTTCGACTTCCAAATGGTTGACGAAGTGCCAGCCGAGCCTTTCGACATCCGTATGGACGAGGTGATTTCTCTGTAATGCTTCACACAGAAAAAGCGGAATAACAAGAAGTTACTCCGCTTTTTCTTATTTTGGGTTAAGGCTTATTCAATCACCATGTCGAAAGGAAGGCGAGCTTGGATGCCCGTGTTCTTGCGCAGGTTGTCCAAACCTTTCCAGTAGTTGTAGTAGCCACCAAGTTGTTGACGCATGGCTGCATCCAATTTGTCGTCGCCGTTCATCGACTCCATCAAGCGGGTCATGAAATCTTTCTGCTTGGGCAGTTCGACCACCTTGTAATCATCGGCGAGGTTGGCCTTCTGAACGGCGTATGCGATGGCATCTTCCATGTCGCCAATCTGGTCGACGAGGCCGAGACCAATGGCATCGGCACCGGCCCAAACGCGACCTTGACCAATGCTGTCGACATAACTCTGACTCAAGCCACGACCCTCGGCCACACGCTTGGTGAAGTGGTCATAGGTTTGAACCACATTCTCTTGCAACTTGCTGTATTGGAACTCAGTGAGCGGCTGCGTTATGCTACCGAAGTCAGCGTTTTCGTTGGTCTTGGCCACATCAAAAGTCAAGCCGATTTTGTTGTTGAGGAAGCCTTGCGCGTTGGGGAAGGTGCCAAACACGCCAATTGAACCCGTCAGCGTAGTGGCATCGGCAAAGATATAGTCAGCATTGGCCGAAATCCAATAGCCACCCGAAGCGGCATAGTTACCCATCGAAACGATGATAGGCTTCTCGGCCTTTGCCAAGTCAAGTTCACGGCCAATGACAGCCGAAGCCACGGCACTGCCACCAGGCGAGTTGACGCGCAAAACGATGGCTTTGATGTTCTCGTCCTCGCGAGCCTTGCGGATGGTCTTGCTGAGGTTTTCCGAATAGATGTTCTCCTCAGAGCCTTTGCCATCGAAAATCTGGCCCGAGGCATAGATGATAGCCACCTCGTTCTTGCTCGTATTCTTGTCCTTGTACGACTTGGCATATTTGGCGTTAGGCACAGCGTTGATGTCCTTATTGCTACCCGTCAGGCCTTTCAATTCCTCAAGCACCTGGTCTTTATAGTACAGATTGTCGACCAAACCATATTCCAAGGCTTTGTCGGCACTGAAGATGGTCTCCAGATTGTCTGCAATTTGGTTGAGTTGCTCCACGCTGATGTTGCGGCTGAGGCTGATGTCGGCAAGGATTTTTCCCCAAACGGTGCCCAACAGCTTGTCCATCTGCTCGCGGTTGGCTTCGCTCATTTTATCCAAGAAATAAGGCTCGACGGCACTCTTGAAACGGTTGTTGGGACCACGCACAATCTGCATTTCGATATCAAGTTTATCGAAGAGATGCTTGTAGAACATGACTTGAGAAGCCATGCCATGCAGGTCGAGCATACCCTCAGGATTTAGGAAGATGCGGTCAGCAATGGAAGCCACATAATAGGCGCTTTGCGACATGCTTTCGCCGTACACCACAACGAATTTGCCCGACTCCTTGAATTCGACAAGTTTGTCGCGGATTTCCTGCAAGGTCGCAGTTGATGTCGGTATACTACTCAGTTCCAAATAGATACCTTTGATATTGGCATCGGACTTAGCATGTTCGATGTTGCGCAGGATTTCGTTCATGCCCGTCACGTCTTGCGACTCCATAGAGGTAAAATTGATACCGCCAAAAGGATTATCGGTAGTGCGGTCCGGAATATCGTAATCGAGTTTCATGTAGAGCACCGAGTTAGGCTTCACGGTAGCCGAGGTCTCCGTGTCAGACTTAGAGAGGTTTGAAATCATGGAAGAAACCACTCCAACCTTAATGAAGAAGTTGATTACCAATGCAATCAATGTGCCGATGAAGGCAGCAAGAACTACTTTGTAGAATTTCATGATGTTAAGTTTATTAGAATTGAGGATGCAAAAGTAAGGTTTTTTTCATTTCGTGAAAGGGAAAAAACTTACCTTTGCAGAAATTCTCAGTAATGGAAACCTGCTATGTGCTTTTCGGGTCAAACATGGGCGACAGGGAAGAAATCTTCGACCAGTCGTGCCTATTAATTAATTATAGGTGTGGCCATGTGGTGCAGGTTTCTTCGGCCTACGAGTCAGAGCCATGGGGGTTCGAGGCTGACCGATGGTTTTTGAACCGCATCATTGTGGTGGAGACCGACCTCGCTCCCGAGGAGATGTTGCGTCAGCTGCTTGACATCGAAGCCCAACTGGGTCGTGTGCGCCATCCCGATGCCGTAGGTTACAGCTCACGCACCGCCGATTTGGACATCCTCTATTTTGGCGACCGCGTCATCCATTCACCTACGCTGACAGTGCCACATCCACGCTTGCACTTGCGTCGCTTCGCCTTGGTGCCGATGTGCGAAATCGCGCCCGAAATGGTTCATCCCGTTTTGCACCAGACCCAAAGCGAACTCTTGCGTCTTTGTCCCGACCAAGGCCAAATCAGAATGTTGTTTTCCGAAAACACGACGAAATGAACTACAACTATATAGCCATAGAAGGCACACTCGGAGCTGGCAAGACCACCTTGGCCTCGCGCATTGCCACCGACTTTAACGGGAAACTCGTCCTGGAGGAGTTTGAGGCCGACAAGAACCCTTTCCTGCCCAAGTTTTATAAGGAACCCGACAAGTATTCGTTTCAGGTCGAGATGACGTTTCTGGCCTTACGTTACCAGCAACTGAAGGACAAACTCGGCGCCTTGGATCTCTTCCACGACTTCATCATCTCCGACTATTACGTGGCCAAGTCGCTGATTTTCTCACGCAACAACCTACAAGCCGACGAATACCAGCTGTTTTCGCGGTTCTTCAACATCATCTTTTCCGACATGCCCAAACCGGAGCTATTGGTGTATCTCTATTCTGATGTCGACCGCCTGCAGCGCAATATCCGCAAGCGTGGTCGCAGTTATGAGCAGGAAATCAGCAACGAGTATTTGGCCAACATCCAGCAGGGTTATCTCGACTTCCTGCGCCAGCAGCAAGACTCGATGCGCATCCTCATTTTGGATACCAACCGCCTCGACTTTGTGGCTTCCTATCGCGACTATCGCACCATCATCGAGGCCATCGACCAGCCTTATGAGATAGGGCTGCATAGGATAGCGTTGTGATTCTTTGGCGATGTAAGGACATAAAAAAAGCCGCTCTTTGAGCGGCTTTTTCGTTGTGACATTACTGTCGTGGCTTACTTTTTCAGCACTGTCTCTTCGTAGGTTTCGAAAGTGTAAACTTCAGCACGACGGAGTTGAGGCAGGATGTCCTTTTCAAGTTGCGGATAGATGTCGCACATCTCGCGAATCGTACGCTCTTTGTTGTTGGAGTTGTTGATGTTGTTGACGATGGCATCCTTATCCTTCAGGTCGGAGTTGCGAACCAGCTCGACGAAGGTGTTCCAGTCGGGACCGTAGCCCTTACCGCTGATTTCGACTTCCGTCTTCTTGGCAAGCTTCTTCATCTGCTTGTCGGCGGAGTTGGCGCGGTTGTTGGACAGTTCGTTGTTGTGGCCTTCTTCACCTTCGGGTGATGCCCAAGCGCGGATTTCGAACCTGGTCTCGCCAGCCTTCAGCAGATCGTTGAAAGCAGCATCAGCTTCCTTGTTGAGTTTTCTTCTGCCATTGATGTCATACGAATCCTTGTTGAAGAAGTAGGTCAGACGTTTGACAGCTCTTTCCTTGGTCACAGTGATGTACTCTGGCTCTGGAGTAGGTTCTACAGCCTTGGCGATGACACCGTCAGCCAGTTTCACGGTCGAACCAGTGGCGAAGTATTCATTCTTCACGATCTCGTCCTGTGTAGGATAGATAGTGCCATTGTAGACATAGAACATCGGGTCGCCCTTCAGCTCGCTGTTGGCCATCTCTTCTTGGTAAGGCATGCAGTAGTGCTTGGTGAACTCGCCGCCTTCCTTGTAGTTGACGCGGAAGTCGCCTTCGCCCTTGACCTTTTCACCGACGAAGGTGATGGGGTCGATGTTGATTTGGCCACCATTGTAGGCCAGATAGGGCTGCAGGTTCATGACAGCTTGCTTCTCGAAATATTCGCCGGGGATGGTAACGATGACATCGAAGCAAACGTTGCCGTCTTCGCCTTCCTTCAGCGGGTCAGGACTGACGCGGTAGGTGATCTTCTTCGACTCGCGGGCCATCTTGTCGATGTCGCAAGGATTGTTGAACTTCACGCGCAGACCGAGGTTGAGTTGGCTATACATATCCATGTCGTTGATGA
>Ga0310694_10005983_pt1 | contig 11554 bp, 7 predicted proteins | sample 174DNAGHGhighgp2_FD_203884 | JGI IMG/M metagenome (GOLD analysis project Ga0310694, IMG submission 203884) | Sheep rumen microbial communities from Palmerston North, Manawatu-Wanganui, New Zealand - 1742 DNA GHGhigh gp2 (v2) (version 2) | ecosystem: Host-associated > Mammals > Digestive system >... | reverse complement strand
GTCGGCGCCGGCCCAAGGATTGCACACGGGCCTTTTCGTCGGCGCCGGCCCAAGGATTGCACAGGGGCCTTTTCGTCGGCACCAGCCCAAGGATTGCACACGGGCCTTTTCGTCGGCGCCGGCCCAAGGATTACACACGGGCCTTTTCGTCGGCGCCGGCCCGAGGATTGCACACGGGCCTTTTCGTCGGCGCCGGCCCAAGGATTGCACACGGGCCTTTTCGTCGGCGCCGGCCCAAGGGTTACATACGGGCCTTTTCGTCGGCGCCGGCGCCGGTACCGCGGTACTTGTTCTGGGCCTTGTTAAAGCTGTAGCGGATGGAGAACTTGATCTTTTGCGTGTCCATCAGGTTGGTCTGCTGGATGGTGTGGTTGCCAAAGTCGGTGTCTACGTTGGCGTGTGCCATGCCGGCCAGGTCCCGGCCTTCCAGACGCAGTACCAGGGAGCCGTCTTTGAGGAGCACTTTTTGTACCGCCGCCGTAACATCGCAATACACGTTGGTCATATAGATGTTCTGGGTATAACCCCGGGTCTGCACCAGGCCGCCCAGTTCCAGCTGCCAGCCGCCTTTCAGGGAGAAGGTGTTCAGCAGTTGCGCAAAGGCGATGGGCCGGTCGTTGAAGGTGGTGACGCGTTTGCCGCCGGCTTCCCGGGGATCGTCCACTTCGATGGACAGCCACTGCGGCATGATGCCCAACGTATAGTTCAGGGTCCAGATGCCGATGGTGGGAGTCAGGTTCACAAAGGCCTGCAGGTTCCGGTAGGGCGTTTGCAGGTTCCGGGGCTGCACCAGCACCACGCCGTCGTTGCCGTAGGGGGCGCTCCAGGTCATGATGGGGCTGTCGGTACGGGAATAGTTCACCATTAGGGTCACGAATTTCCATACGGCAGTAAGGCCCAGGTTGTGAGACAGTTCCGGCTGCAGCTGCGCGTTGCCGCTCTGCCAGATGTACCGGCTGTTGTAGCGGATGGCGCCGGACAGGTTGGCGTAATTGGGCCGACGCGTCTTGGCGCTGTAGTTGAGCATCAGCTGTACGGGGCCGAAGGCATTGGCATAGGAAAGCGTGGGGAACCAGTTGCCGTAGGAGCGGGTGAGGCCGGCGGCGGAATTCTGCGCATCGTCATAGGCGTAATTCACGTATTCGTACCGTACGCCTGCGCTCATCTGGCCCAATTGGGGCAGGTAGAAGGCATAGGAGGCGAAGGCCGCCAGATTGTCTTCTTTCACCCGGGCCGATGAAGCCGGGATGTCTATGCCGCTGATCAAGTAGTCGTCCGTGCGGCGGGAGAAGGTCTCCTCCGTTCCGGCCTGCAGCTGGCCCATCCACACGGGATAGGAGAGCACGGCCTTGGCGGCATACAGGCGGCCGGTGTTGGCGCTGCTGCTGTTAATGGCCGCATCATGGGTCCAGGTACTGGTTTCCTCGGCCGTGGAACGGGAACTGTCCTCGGTCCCGTAGTAATCCAGGTTGATATCGATACCCAGTTTTCCGCCCACCAGGCCGTTGTAGTACAGGTTGGCGCCCAGATTGTAGGGGGCATGGTCGCCCATGGTGTCCCGGGACAGGGTAGAAAGCTGGTCTACCTGGACGCCGTTCTCGAACACCTTGTCGTGCACCAGGGTGCTCACATCGTATGTAAGGGTACGACCCCATTCCACCTTGCCGCCCAGGAAGTGATTGTCGGCCAGCTGCCAGTTGATGCCGGCGTTTCCATAGAGGGAACTGCCCATGTATTCATTCAGCAGGTCTCCCTTGTTTTCGAACTGCCAGTCGGAGCCGTCGGCCTGCTTGCCGAAACTCCTTTTCTCCAAGTCGCTCACCTGGCGGGAGGTGTTCCCCTGATAGTTGACGCCGCCGAAAATGTCCACGCCGCCGGTGCGGTAATTGACGTTCACGCCGCCGAAGGGGTCGTTCCCCCTTGCCCAGCGCAGGGACTGGGCGTCGGAGGCATCCAGGTTGAAGCCGAAGCCTTCTCCCTGCCGGCGGATGGTCTTGATGCGCACCACGGCACGCACGGTGGCGTCGTACTGCGGTCCGGGATTGGTGATCACCTCCACGTTCTGAATCTCGTCACTGCGAAGGCGTTCCAGCTCCGTGGCGTCCGTCACCCGCCGGCCGTTGATATAGATCATGGGCGCACCCTTCCCGATCACTTCCAGGCCGTTGGCGCCCTTGATGATGCCCGGGGTCTTGGCCAGCACGTCACCGGCACTTCCCACATGCTCCAGCACCGACCCGCGTACGCTGGTCTGCAGCCCCTCTCCGGTGAGCTTGGTTTTTGGCATAATGGCCTGGACAGCAGCCGCTTCCAGGACGGCGGTGTCTTCCGGCAGGGTAATCACCATGCCGTCTACGGGGGCGAAATACCGGGTTTGGTAACCCAGCATGGCCACCATCATGATGCCGTCGGTCTCGGAGGTGACGATATGGAAGCTGCCGTCTTCTTCCGTGACGGCACCGCACACGACGGTAGAGTCGGCCTTGGACAGCACGGCCACATTGGCATAGGCCACGGGCTCACCGTTCTGGTCCACCACTTTTCCTTTCCAGTCGTTCTTGGCGCCGGCCGAAAGCGTGGCCAGCAGCAGCATCGAGAATACGAGAAGTTCCTTCATTGCTAGTGTAATAGTTTAATAGTACACCGCAAAGGTACAACAATTTTTCTATTCTCAAAATGTTTTTTTAAAAATTTTTACGGCCGCTGGAGCGTTTTGTTGGGGAAGGTGAAATAAGTATTGGGGAAGGGCTCGTTTTCCAGGGTGAAGTGCCACCACTCGCAGTCATAGGGCTTGAATCCGTGGCGCAGCATGGCCCTCCGCAGGATTTGCCGGTTGTGGAACTGCTGTTCGGTAATGCCGCCTTCCACGGGAATGTATTGGTCCGTGTCCGGGTTGCCGCAGTAGTCCGGGTGGCTCTCGGGGCCAAACCAGTCGTGTACGCCGCCCATGTCCAGTTCCTTGCCCGTGGCCATGTCAAACAGGGTCAGGTCCAGGGTGCTGCCGCGGGAATGGCCGCTCTTTTCCGCGATGTATCCGCGCTCGAACAGATGGGCCTTGTCTTCGTTGGGATAGAAGCAGGGCTTCATCTCGGTGGCCTTCAAGTCCGCTCCCCAGCGGCAGAAATGGTCTACGGCGCACTGTGGACGATAGGCGTCATAAATCTTGAGCCGGTAGCCCTGGGCCTTCACGTCGTCGCTCACGGCCTTCAGGTGCTCGGCCCCCGCGCGGGTCATGAGCGCCACGGGCTCCAGGTAGCCGTCTACGCGCGCGCCCACAAAATTATACGTGCCGAAGTAGCGGATTTCCAGGATGGCGTCCGGCACCACGTCCGTCACATTCACGAAGGCCGATGCATCGGCCTCCAGGGCGCCGGCCGCGCCCAGATACCGGTCCAGGAAAGCGGTGCGCTCCGCCGTCCAGGAAGGTTCCTGCCACATGGCGTGGCCGCAGGTGGGCACGCAGTAGAAGCGTTTGTCCTTGGTTCCCAGGTTGTTATAGATGGAAAAGTTGGTATGCGGCGGGCAGGTGGGATCCTGCAGGCCGAAGGACATGTACACCGGGCAGGTGATGCGCGGGGCGAAGTTCTTGACGTCGAAGTAGCGCAACATCTCCAGCAGCTGTTCCCGGGGCAGGCCCTGGGCATCGGCCGTTTCAAAGACTTCGTGCACGGGCCACCACACGATGCGGGCATAGTCTGCATAGTCTCCGAGGAAAGGCACCGCGGGGGCGATGGCCTTGATGCGGCTGTCCAGCGCGGCGGCCACGAAGGTGAAGGCGCCGCCCTGGCTTTCGCCCCAGGCCACCATGCGTTCCGGGTCCGCCTTCTCATAGGAGGCCGCGAAGTCCACGGCGCGCTTGACGTCGCAGAAAGCGCCGCGGTAGTAGAACTGCTCTTTCGCGTCAATACCGCGGTCTATCCAGCGTTCCTGTCCTTCCTTGAAAATGCCCTGGTCCCGGACGCTCACCAGGAATTCAATCCGGTCCGGGGCCGAGGAAGGGTCGTAATAGTAGACATCGGCCCCGTAGCCCATGTAATTGATGACCACCGGGTATTTGCCGGGAGCGTTGGGCACGCAGAGAACACCGCCGGCGATGGCCCCGTCCAGCGAAGCGTACCGCACCTGATAGGTGGTGCGAAGCGCATTGGAATACTCGGGCACTTCCGTGAGGACGGGCTCCAGGGGCACCTGCTCCAAGGCCTCCAGCGTCTGGGTCCAGAAGGCGTCAAAGTCTGCCGGGGCATCCGGCGGGCTCACCACCTGGTCCGGGCGGAAGCCGATGTTCCAGCGCACGGTGTCCCGCAGCCGCACCTGGTAAAAACCGGGCTCGATCTGGCCCAGCTTCACGGTGAGCATGCTGTCCGGGGACACTTCCGTGGTGGTGGAGAACACCACGTCCGGGGTATCGGCCATGAGGGAAAGGTCCCTGACCAGCTGGAAAGTGGCCGGACCGGGCGCCGCGTCCACATGGGTGGTGAGGGTATAGGGGCCCTTGTCCAGGAAGAGCCAACCCAGGTCCGGGCTGGAAACGCCCGTGGCGGGCTGAGTCTTGGGTGCGCAGGCTGCCGACAGTGCAAGCAGGAGCACAAAAAGAGGACGTCGCATAGTCGTTCAATTTTTCTCAAAGATAAAAATATTTTTTGTTAAATTTGCAGGATTCTATACGGAACCACTATGCACAAACTATTCAGAATCCTGATGCTGGCGGCCTGCCTGACCCTTCTGCTTCCCGCCTGCAAAGCCCGCAGAGACAATTATACCGTCATCATTTCCCTGGACGGCAGCCGCTGGGACTATCCCGACTATTACGAGATGCCCTTCTTCGATTCCCTGGCCACCGTGGGCGTAAAGGCCCGCATGGAGCCCTCGTTCCCGTCCTCTACCTTCCCCAACCACTATACCATGGCCACGGGCCTGGTACCGGACCATCACGGCCTGGTGAACAACAGCTACTGGGACCCCGGCCGGCAGTATACCTACTCCATGGGCGACCAGAACTGCCGCTACGACCCTTACTACTACCGCGGGGAACCCATCTGGGTAACGGCCCAGAAGCAGGGCGTAAAGACCGGCGTCATCTACTGGGTGGGCTCGGACATCAAAATCTGCGACACTTACCCCACCTACTGGCGCATGTGGGACGAGCAGCCGCACTGGAGCTTCGAGGAGCGCGTCGAAGAGATCGTCCGCCTGATGAGCCTCCCGGAAGACCGGCGTCCCCGCCTGGTGATGGGGTACTTTGACGAGCCGGACCACACGGGCCACGAGTACGGTCCCATATCGGCCGAAACCAAGGAAATGGCCGAGCACATGGACAGCCTCATGCACGCCCTGTACCTGCGCCTGAAGGCCCTGCCGCACGGGAACAAGATCAACTTCATCCTGGCCGGAGACCACGGCATGGAAGACATTTCCCCGGAGCGCTTCATCCCCTGGCACGGCAACGTGCCGGAAGAATGGATAGAACACATCGTTGGCCATACACCCACCAGCATCTGGGTCAAGGAGGGCTATGTGGACAGCCTGTACAACCGCCTCAAGGGCATGGAACACCTGAGCGTCTGGAAGCACGGAGAAGTGCCGGAATACCTGCACTACGGCACCTCGGACCGTCTGGGCGACATTATCGTGGCCCCGGACCTGGGATGGCAGTTCAACTTCTCTCCGTCCAAGAACAAGGGAGCCCACGGGTACGACTGCACGGAGCCGGACATGATGGTGGCCTTCCGTGCCGTGGGACCGGACTTCAAGCGGGGCTACGAAGCGCCCTTTACCGAAGGGGAGAATTCGGCCTTCCGCAACATAGACCTTTACCCCCTGCTGTGCGAACTGCTGGGCATTGAACCCGCACCCGTGGACGGCAAACTGGAACGCATCAAAAAAATTCTCAAATAACGATGGCCAAACATTTTACGCTTCCTTATGAGGGCGGGCTCATAGAGAAAAACCTCCCCGCCGGTATCCTGCACACCTATGAAAAAATCTGGACCAACGTGTACCGGGAGTCGCGTCCGGCCTCCTATGCCATCGCCGACTTTATCGTAGATTCCATCAATGCGCACCGGGACGGCCTGTTCCGCCTGGGTCTCACCACGGGCTCTACGCCCATGTCCCTGTACAACGAACTTTCCCGCCGCTGCAAAGACGGCAAAGTGTCCTTCAAGAACGTGGAGATCTTCTCCATCGACGAATACTATCCTTCTTCCAAGGACGAACTCCAGAGCCGCAACCACCGGCTGCACGAAGCCCTGCTGGACAAGGTGGACATCCGCCGGGAAAACATCCACATCCCGGACGGAACGGTGCCCCAGGAGCAGCTGGGGGACTATTGCGCCCAGTTCGACGCCAAGGCCCGGGGCCTGGACCTGCTGGTCATCGGCATCGGCGAAGAAGGCCAGATCGGCTTCAACGAGGCCGGATCCAATGAAAAGACGCGCACCCGTGTGGTCCGTCTGAGCTATCCGTCCCGCAAGCGCCAGAGTTCCAATTTCAACCATGACATGGCCGTCACCCCGGACAAGGCCATCACCCTGGGCGTGGGAACCATGCTCAGTGCCAAGCGCATCATCCTCATGGCCTGGGGCGAATCCAAAGCCAAGGCCGTGAAGGCCATCGCCGAAGGCCCCGCCACCACGGACTGCCCCGCTTCCCTTTTGCAGGAACACGACCACATCTCCTTCTACGTGGACGAGACGGCCGCCAGCCTGCTCACCCGCAGCGTGGCGCCCTGGCTGGTCGGTCCCTGCGACTGGACGCCCAAGTTCATCCGGAAAGCCGTCGTGTGGCTGTGCGAGGTAACCGGGAAACCCATCCTGAAGCTCACCGAAAGCGACTATCAGAACAACGGCCTCAGCGAACTGCTGGAGAAGGCCGGCACCTTCGACAAGATCAACATCGACGTCTTCAACGACCTGCAGCACACCATCACCGGATGGCCGGGCGGCAAGCCCAACGCCGACGACAGCACGCGGCCCGTATCGGCCACGCCCTTCCCCAAGACCGTGCTCATCTTCAGCCCCCACCCGGACGACGACGTCATTTCCATGGGCGGCACCTTCATCCGCCTGGCCAGCCAGGGACACGACGTGCACGTGGCCTACGAGACCTCCGGCAACGTGGCCGTCCACGACGACGTAGTGCTCCAGCACATGGACTGCTCGTTCCAACTGGGTTTTGCCGACAAATTCGACGAGGTGAAGGCCCTGGTGGACAGCAAAGTGCCCGGCCGGCCGGAACCCCGCGCCCTGCTGGAGATGAAAGGCGCCATCCGCCGCAGCGAAGCCCGCGCCGCCGTGCGAAGCTTCGGCCTCAACGACAACACCAACGCCCACTTCCTGAATCTGCCCTTCTACGAAAGCGGCGGCATCAAGAAGAATCCGCGCACCCAGGCCGATGTGGACATCATCAAGGAGCTCATCGCCCGCCTCAAGCCCCACATGATTTTCATGGCCGGAGACCTGGCAGACCCGCACGGGACGCACCGTGTATGCACGGAAGCCGCCCTGGACGCCCTGGAGCAGTTAAAGGCCGAAGGCAATCCCTGGCTCTCCGACACCCACGTGTGGCTGTATCGCGGGGCCTGGATGGAATGGGAACTGGGCCGCGTGGACATGGCCGTTCCGCTGAGCCCGGAAGAGGTGGTGATGAAGCGCCACGCCATCTTCCGGCACCTTTCCCAGAAAGACATCGTGCCGTTCCCCGGAGAGGATCCGCGCGAATTCTGGCAGCGGGCCGAGGAACGCACCCAGAACACCGCCCGCCTGTACGACCGTCTGGGCATGGCTGAGTATCAAGCCATTGAAGTTTTCTTAAAATTGTATTAATTATTCCCGAATAATTGATAACTTTGCCTCCCGGAATTCCAGCCGCCGTTGTATGGAATTCCGGTTTAATTTTCCTCTTTTAAGTCTCTCCCCCAAGGGGAGGGGTTTCGGGAGGGGGTAATGTTAATCATTTAATTTTCATGAAATGAAAGTTATTATCCGTCAGAACTCCGCCGAGGGTTCTCTGTGGGCTGCCCACTACATCGCAGCCAGAATCAAAGAAAAAGCCGCCCGCACCAGCGAGCCTTTCGTCATCGGTCTTTGCACCGGTTCCACGCCCATCGAAACCTATGCAGAACTCATCCGCATGGTCAAGGCAGGCGAACTCTCTTTCAAGAACGTCATCTCCTTCAATATGGATGAATACGTGGGCCTTCCCGTAGAGCATCCGGAAAGCTACCACAGCTTCATGCACAAGTATCTGTTCGACCAGATTGACGAAAAACCGGAAAACATCCACATCCTGGACGGCAACGCCAAGGACATCGAGGCAGAGTGCGCCGCCTACGAAGAGGCCATTGTAAAGGCCGGCGGCTTCGACCTGTTCCTGGGTGGTGTGGGCGAAGACGGTCACATTGCCTTCAACGAGCCCTTCTCTTCCCTGAGCAGCCGCACCCGCGTGGTCACCCTCACCCAGGACACCCGCGAAGTAAACGCCCGCTTCTTCGACAATGACCCCGAGGCCGTTCCGGCCCAGGCCCTCACCGTGGGCGTAGCCACCGTGCTCAGCGCCAAGGAAGTGGTCATCCTGGCCTTCGGCTCCAAGAAAGCCCGCGCCCTGCAGGCCGCCATCGAAGGCCCCATGAGCCACTACTGCACCCTTTCCGGTCTGCAGAACCACCCCGCCGGCACCATCGTGTGCGACGAGAATTCCATCTCTGAGGTAAAAGTGAGCTCCTACCGCTACTTCAAAGCCGTCGAGGCCGCCGAGAACCGGTAGAGATGTACAGCCTCGCTACAGCGCTGCCCTTTGTGGTGTGTCTGACCTGGACCATCATTCTCGGGCTGAAATACCGTCAAAACGACCGGGGCCGCAGGGCCCTGGCGTTTTTCGGTGCTGTGGCGAGTTTGTTGTATTTTTGTCACTACCTGCATTTCAACGGACTGGAGACCCGGTTTTCAGAGGGACTGTACTTTTTCTGCAGCCTCTCGGTGTATCCGCTGTACGCCGTCTATATCCTCTGCCTCACCGGCAAAAAGGCCCCCGGCAGTGTCAACCTCCTGTGGTTTGTGCCGGCCCTGGTTGTTTTTGTGCTGTTCCTCGTCGGGGACATCCGGGAACACCAAGGATTCCAACTGGCAGAACAGGTACTCTTTGCCCTGGTCTCCCTGTCGGCAACCTTTGCGGCGGGGCTCCATCTTCTCCGTTTCCGGGCCCATGTCAACAACTACTACGCCAATCCTGAAGAGAAAAGGCTGGGACCGATAGCCGTGCTCCTGATACTGCTCTTCGCAACGGCCGTCGCTTCGTTTGTGGTAAACATCCTGGGGCGGGGCCATTTCATGGCAACGGACCGCCTCATTATTCCGGCCACCCTGTTTTCTACCCTGCTATTTGCCATTTTCTATGTCGGCGAGCATACGGAACTGCCGGCAGACGATGTCAGGACGGAGGGAAAGACAGAAGAGACGGCAAAAGACTCCGCGGACGAATCGGCCCGGGAGGCGCTCATGGAAAAGATTCACCAGCAGATGGAGCAGCAGCAGCTGTTCCGCTCCAAGGGACTCACCGTGGCCGATCTGGCCGAGGCTGTAGGCTCCAACAGGACATATGTATCGGCCTGTATCAACCATCTGGCCGGGCAGTCCTTCTCGGATTTCGTGAACAAATGGCGCATTGAATACGCCCAGCAGCTGATGAAAAGCGACGGCCACCTCACCATAACGGAGGTGGCCGACAAGGCCGGTTTCACCGACCGCACCACTTTCTACCGGAGTTTCAAGAAGATTGCGGGGATGGGCCCCACAGAATGGCTCCAGGTTAATAATACTCGATAGTCCTTGAGAGTGAGCCGTTTTTGACTTCTCCGTCAGGACCGTCCACGGCAATCATGTACTGGGTTTTGTACGAGATCCAGTTACCGTGACTGTCATATTCAAACTCCCAGGTGGTGGGACGGGTCCAGGGCTGATCCGACTCTTCGTTGAAACGCTCCTGCATCTCTATCAGGTCGCCGGCTTCATTGTATTGGAAAGTTTCCCAGAAGTCGAATACCATCAGGGAGTCGTGCGGTTTTCCGGGCTGGCAGTCCCATCTCTTGGTGCAGATATAACGTTTTTGGTCGGGGTAGAACTCCGTTATGCCGTCCGGCCCTTCTATCTTGAGGGGCATTCCATTGCTCTGCCAGGTAATGGACGTGATCTCGTAGAGCACATTGCCGTTCACTGCGATCGTGCCGGAAACGGGATAGTTATTCCGGTACATGACGGGATTGTCGAAAGTGACGGTACCGTCATCGGTCAGGATATCCCCGGCCTCTCCGGTATTGACGTCGTATGCCCTGGAGTACCGATGATAAGAGTAATCCATGTTGCCTTCGCCGTTGAATACGAAATCATAGTCCACATACTCTCTGAAGCCCGTATTCACCAGACTGGCATTCTCCAGCCGGATCTTGGAAAGATCTTTCATGATCAGGGCGTTGCCATTCGTCTCTACATTGTGCTCGGAGAAGGACTCCGGGCTCAGGTGGCGGAAGGCATAAAAACTGGAGAAGGGAGAATCGTCCGGACGCACCCAGACATATTTCCCGGGGTTCCCATACTCGTATGTCCAGATTTCAAGGGAGGCCCATTCGTCGAATTCCATCCCGCCTTTCTCCGTGCTCCGGCCGAAGATTTTCTTGGCAAGACGGTTTTTGTTGTCGTAGAAGCGCTGTTCCATCCATTCTCCGCGGGTGCTGCTGGGATCCACGTCGCGGACGAGGGTGATGTTGCCGGCTTCGTTGTACTCATACACCCGATGGGCCGAAGACTTGGACAGGTACCACCGCTTCACGGGACCGCGGAGACCGGCCTTTTCCCTGTCGGACCGGTCCCAGTAGTTGGTTTCGTACCAGGCCTCCGGGGTAAAATCGATTTTCCCCTCGCTGGGGTTGGTGTTTCCACCCGGGTTGGTATTTCCGCCGGGATTGGTGTTTCCACCCGGGTTGGTGTTTCCACCCGGGTTCTGATTCTGCTCCGGCTGGTTGGCGGGCGTGCAGGCAAACAGCATCAACGCCGCTGCAAAGAACAAATATCGTTTCATATTACTCATAATACTCCATTACATTATAAACTGTATAGGTTCTCTTACCTGCATCCGTGCCATCCCAGAAATAGGGAGTGTGAACTTCCTTGCGGCTGGTCCAGTTGCCGTATTTGTCGTAAGTATATGTCGAATAGTCATCGTAATGGAGACCATTCTTGTCGTCGTTGGCATCGAGACTGCGCTTCACAAGGTCGAAGTGTTCGTCGTAGAAGAACTCGCTCGCTCCCATTCCGCCCCAACCGACCGTCCCGTAGATCTTCTTCGGCAAGACTGTACGGTTATTTGCCTCATAATCAATAGTTTCTCCGCCGGTTTCCCACTTTTGGGCGGGCATTCCGTTGGTCTGCCACTGCACCTTCACTTCCCGTGAGCCAAGGTCTGTCGGGTAAACGCCGGAACAGGGAAGGCCGTCCTTATAGGTCACATAGCTGGTGCTCACTTTCTCGGTAAGGGAAGTGCTCTCCTGGCCGGACGACTGGGT
>Ga0310694_10005982_pt1 | contig 11554 bp, 4 predicted proteins | sample 174DNAGHGhighgp2_FD_203884 | JGI IMG/M metagenome (GOLD analysis project Ga0310694, IMG submission 203884) | Sheep rumen microbial communities from Palmerston North, Manawatu-Wanganui, New Zealand - 1742 DNA GHGhigh gp2 (v2) (version 2) | ecosystem: Host-associated > Mammals > Digestive system >... | reverse complement strand
ATTAAGGTCGGAATCGGACCAAACACGCTATCGGATACGTAATAGACCGTTGCCGGCAGATGAGCCGCCTCGATCTTGAAATAATTCTCCACGCCGTCCGTCACCGTCGCACTAACCGTGTCGGTCACCGCGGGCGCATTGCTTACGTTCGTACCGAGCGTGATATATTGCGCCTGCGCGAGCGAAAAAACAGGCACGAAAAAGCACATGGCTAACACCATGCATACATATCCTATATAATTACTTCTCGTCACTGTTCTCGCGTGCGTATATTCCAAAGTCGCGCAAAGGTACACATTTTTTTCGATATACACAAATATTTTTAAGTTTTTTCTATAAAAATATACAAAAATTCGCTATTTTACGTCAATTTGTACCGTTTCTGTAGCTCCATACAGCGTATGAATACCACTCTGGAGCGTAACCGTATGCGACTCTTCCGGACTCTGATTCCAGGGTGTTCCGTTGTCGATATGCAAGGTTTGCGCAGTTGATACAAAGATGACAAATTCCTGCCCCGCAGAGGTCGGTTCACCGTTGCAGATGACATGTATCGTCGATGCCGGATAGACAATCGGCGCCGGGTCTTGCTCCTCCGGTGCGGTAGTGGTAATCTTCATCGTTCCGGCATAAGCGGGGTTAAAACGAATATAGAGAAAACCGTCTGCATCCACATATTCTTCCCACTCATCGACATCCGCCTCCGGCACGGTCCATGAACCGTTTTTAGCAATTGCTTTATTGGTGATTACATGTTGATTACTGCCGGAGGTCGGGAAGGAACAGTTATCGCCGATAAACGTCGGACAGCTACCGTTGCTGTTAGACCAGGAGAACTTTATATTGCCCCCCTTCCATTCGCGATAATAGAACCGATAATAGACCGCGCCGTAAGTACCTTTTTGCACCGACAAAGTGGTGCTCGGGCGCAGAATTTCAGTCGTCCCCTTTTGGCAGGTTGGTATTTCCCAAATCGACGGTTTGATGGTGGTCTTTGTCGTACATTCAAAGCGAATATAGAGATACTGCGCAGTCGTTTGCGCCCATAATGCACGCATCTGTTCTGTCGTCACTCCCCACCAATGTCCATCTTCGTTCGCATGGAAATGATAGGTCGCTATAGCCGTTTCCGGCGTAAAATTATACGTTGTACCGACATACATGGTAAACACATGGTCTGTCGGAGTAGTAAATACGACCGCTGTATCCCATGTAAACGGGATCGCGAACAAGGCATCGGGGTCTGACGGAACAGGGGTTACCTTGTCGTATTTGAGCAGCGTAGCGCCTCCCTCGGGCGGTGCTTGCGGCACCCGCTCAATCTTCATCACACCCGTACCGGACGTATAGAATTTAGCGAAGAACATACCTGCCTCGCTGGACACATCATCGCTCTGGATGTAATATTTTACATCCGCGCTGGTCATCTTGAGCGTATCCTGCGGTTGCAGCACAAAGTAATCGACACGATGCTCGTTGGTGCCGTCCGTAGGGTCATAATCGCAGGTATTTCCGACCGCAACCTCTACCGGTTGGGTGCCGTCCCATACATAGCGAATGGAGTCGTCTTGCCACTGTACATACGGCACAATGACATGGCGGTCCTTATCATTCGCCACTACTCTGACCGTATCACCCAAATGCATGAATTTCGGTCCATCCATACAGTTGGTGAACATATCATCCGGGGCCATACTCATCGTACCATTCCCCTTGTAGGTCACCTTCACATACACCTCCAGGTTATAACTGATACCCATCTGGAGCAACAGGTCGCGGTATCTTTTACCCAACGACAGGTAATACACAAAGGTTCCGTCCTCCAAATAGTCCGTATTCAAAGACGGATGGTGCGGCATATCGAATTGCACACCTCCACTAGCATTTGGACAGAACAAACTACAGAGGATACTATCCTCATACACGCCGGATGGGCATTTGAAGTCCATCTCCACTTCCGGAGCCGGATCAGTCTCATGTTCCGGAGCGAAATAGACGGTCAGTGGCAGGTCAAAAGTCCACGCCGAATACCAAACCGACATCGGATAGTGACCGGAGGAGATGTTCACACTGTAGTTATCCCCCAAGGGGATAGCGGTCGCACAAGTCGTACCTGGCGCCGCTGCCCATACATGCATGCACGAGCCTATTATCAGTCCCGCGCACACACATAATGCTTTTAAGAATCGCTTCATCATCGCTAATTCCTTTTTTAGAATGCCGGATCTTTACGTCCCGGTGCTCCACCTGGAGGAGCAGGCAGCAGTGGCATGGACGGATCTTGCAAAATTGCCATTCCCAAATCTACTTGAGTTACCTCCATCAGAGGACTTGCATAATCTTTTTTCATATTGTGTTTATTATTTTACTTGTTGACCATTAATTGTATAAACTGCACCCTCGCGGATGATATAGATCGTATTATCAATGAGCACTTTGCGTACGCCGCTACCCTCTAATCGCTCATCGCTAACCGTTTCTACGCCCGTTGTGATTGTCGGAGCTTTCTGAACGAGTTTCAGGCCATACTCGTTATACGTACCCTTGTTCAGTGTAACGGCATACGGACCATACGCCAGGTTCCAAATAGCACGACCGTTGTAGGTTACATATATCTCCTGACCATCCTGCATCTCGGTAACAGAAGTGATCTCATACGTGCCGTCCGACGGAACAGAGATACCGAGCGGATAATTAGCGGTTGTACCAACAGGGGCAGTGGTGTTCACACAAAGTTTGGTATCATAACGATTTACCCACATCTGTGCCACCTTGTTGCTGGTACCAGCTTTCGACAAGTCCAGACCGATACGATAACTATCTTCTTTGCCTTCTACGGTCTGCAGATAGATACGATCCGTATAGTCCGCTCCTGCAGAAATCTGCACCTCATAAGCAGCATTATTTACCAATGCTTTACGTACAGGTGCCAAACTCGGGAATTCTGAAGCATTCACTACTACAGAACGAGCGGTACCTACTTGAACGAAGACAGGCTGCGATACATTCAGTTTCGTTTCATCCATGTTAAATGCATCATAGTTATTATATACCGGATTATATTTCTGTCCGTAGTTAGCCGTTTGTACCGTAGTGCTACCCACTTTGATCGTATAGGCTCCGGCATTGAGGTATGCTTTGTAAATCGTCGGATTTGCAATACCGTTCCAACCACGATTCACGATGGATGCTTCGTAGTTATATTCATAAACTTGAATCTCCGGTGCCACAATCGGACCATCGCCATTCCGTTTGAAGCGCAGTTTTTTCACACCGGTCTTCGGCATATAGATCATGTACAATCGACCCGGATGCATATGGTTGTCCGGCGTGCTCTCTCTACCTACAAACTGCCAACATTCATCCGTGTGGCCATTCTCGCGTGCACGTAACTCACCGTTATAATAGATGAGATAGAAATCCTTATTCAACTGTTTCATATCGCCATCAAGATAAACACCATTCGTTGCATCTACCTCCCAAGGCACAGCTATGTCGTACCAGAGACCCGATTGCGAACTGCCAAGGTTATAATCCAGATATGCCTCTTCAGCGTCAATATTACCGGATATTTGACCGGATCCATCCGGAGATGCCTCCAAAAAGAGCTTTGTCGTCTTAAGCGTCTTACCTTCTTCAATACTGAGCGAGCCACTCACACGAACCGTTGTCGTTGTTACGGTAGCATTAACCGGAACAGACTGCTCGTCCGGCACATCAAGTAAAGTAACTTGTTTGTACTGCGCCGTATAATCGGCGGGACCACTCACCGTCACGACTTCCGGTGACCATCCAGTAAATAGCCTTAACGTTCCGTCATTATATTCACTTACCGGCGTACCCTCGTATGACGGTGTAACACCATAGTTCACCTCTCCGGATTGCAATACGGTTCCTTTGTCATTCAAAAATCGAATGGTATAAGAACGGATGTGATCCTCGAATTGTGCCGTATATTCCGCTTCTCCTGTAACAGGCATCAAAGCAGGCGACCATCCTTTGAACTCAAATGTGTATTGATCCGTCATATCCTTTGCCGGCGTGACAGGCACATCATCGTTATTCGGATTATAGAAAGGTAGCGAGCCCTCACCGAACTTGCCTTTCCAGAAATGCTCAGGTACACCGTCGATATTCCAAAGCGTGATTTCATATAGTTCTGTCACATACTCGTACTGCGCGGTATAGGTCTCTTTCTTGGTAACTGCCGGAAGCGTTGCATTTGCTGCATAGTCTGTTCCATTGCTATTCTTCCAACCGATAAACTTGAAGTAACCGTCAGCGTCACGCTTACGCGTAGGCACGCCTCCGTACGCAGGCACTTCTCCTTGTGTATATACAATACGATCAAGTTGCGTACCATCGTAGTTATTGAAGGTAATCGTATAACGCGGCGTAGTATTATACTGCGCAGTATAGGTGATTGCTCCGGTTACCGTCTCATTATTCGCCTTCAGGGCATTGGTGAGGCTATTATGCCATCCCGAGAAGGTGTATGCGTAGTCATCATCTGCAGCCTTGGTCGGAGTAGCGCCATTATATACCGTAACCGTACCATAAGACTGATTCTGATCTACTTCAAGCTCTGTCTCACCATTCATCCAAGTGATATTGTACTCATTCACTACACTGGACCAGGTGGCGGTATAGGAAGCAGGACCCGTTACCGTAGGCAGGTCGTCGCAAGTAGCATAGTGCTTAGAACCATTCGTCCAATCCTTGAACGAATAGGTATATTGTGCATCAGCATCCTTAATCGGCTCATAGGACGGCTTCGCACCATACGGCACTTCGAGAGGCACATCTGCACCGTTATTGGCATCCTTGAGTGTAATGGTGTAGTGACGCGGTGTCTCCGTGAAGACAGGGCGGTAGGACATATCGGCAGTAGCCTTCTCCAGTTTATCAGTCCACTTGTACTCTGTACCGGTTACGCTACTCTTCCATCCGTAGAACGAATAGGTATATTCTGCCGTGGTTCCTTTTGTCGGGTTAGTAGCAATCACTGCCTGATCAGGAATGCCGTTGAAGTCGGTAACAATAGTCTTCAGCACATTGTCGCCCGTCTCAGCAGAATAGAACTTCACATTGACGGTTTTCAGTTTCCACTTGCTGGTAGTATTGTCATAGTAGTAGAAACCTTCGTAACCTTCTTTCTTACACTCAAATACCGCAGGATCGGATGTAGCCACAACTTCCCACCACTGGCACTCGTCCATCAAAATCAGTATCTTGTCTGCCGCAGTCAAGTAAGTATGGTTCGTTTCCTCCACACCTGTGAGTTTGTTATTAGCATCTGTCTGGCTCTCCTTCAAAGCTACGTATCCGGACGGCTTCGCATATACCGTCGATCCGATTACCTCGAAACAGCCGTTGGTATAGGTCTTCTGCCATACATTATTCAAATATATCCATGCCTCACCGGATTGCGTCCCTGCCGTTGCGGTATAAGAACCGTCGTTATTCTTCAGTTTGGCTGATTCCATGTTCACATCCTTAGTTGTAGTAGAACCTGTCATCAATGTTATTGAGGTAGCTGAAGGCGCAGCAGCATTATAAGACACTGTTCCCGCATCGGCGTTCGTCGAATAAATGTTGGCTCCATCCGTTTTCGTTGTTGTACCTTTATTCGAAGTATACAGACTTCCTTCTACATTTATCTTTCCATGCACATTCAAAGCAGCATCCACGAATAAACCGCTACGCGAAGGCTTGTTCCCATTCGGCCAACTCGGGGAAAAAGCAATGGTTTTTGCACTAAACGGCCACTGGTCTTTGTCAAACATATATACCTTCTGACCTGAGTTGACTTTCAATGACGCAGTTTTATTAACCTCGATTTGCGTACCGGGAAGGAATTGTGTACTTTGCGTAATTGCGAAATCACCATCCAACACATGAATCTTCATATTGCTGGTAACAGGGAGGATATATTTGGTAGAATTGAACGTATATCCACTGATGCTCAAAGAAAGCGAACCTAATTGCACGTCACTATTCACCTCCCATACTTGATAATCGTGAGCAGCATCGTAACTCTTGCGCACCCAAGAAGATTCGTCCGTTGAGGTAATCAAGAACAACGAACTTTCCGTTCCGACCAATTTGATATTGTCATCCCCATTATAACTTCCCGTATAATAGTTAGAGAAAGAACATATAAGTTTTGACCCATAGTAATACGTAGTCTGAGCCTCAATATTCTGAATAAAGTATTGGTTCAATGGGAAGAACTTGTGGTTGTTATTGTTATAGTACTGCACAAGCGGACTCATTGCCGGCATATCGCCTATTTGGAACATCTCATGCACTTCCGCGTTATTCTTCACCGTAATATTACCTGCACCGGTTATGAATCCCCATGCATACAATTTTGCGCCACTATTCAATTGAATCAAACTGCCTTCCTCCATACGGATATGGGCATACGGACTATTGTTATAACTAATTAAACCGCTTTCCACGCAATACAATTCACCTCCGACTTCAATTTTTCCGCTCACGTTCAAGTTGGCTCCACTCGCCAGAGTAAGACGGATATGCTCTTCTATCAAACCTGCTGTGTTGCGTTTTACCGGCGCTGTCGCAAGTGTCTCTTTCCCTGCCTTGTAAGGTACAATCAGCGTGGCATTAGACGGCAACTCAAAATCACCTGCCGGTAACGTATGGTTCTGTGACATAATAATGATAAAATTACCACTATTGTCTTTCGTATATTGCAGTGCTGCTGCCAATGTCTCGTATTTGTTGCCGTTTTTAATATAGCATACGTATGGACTTGGAGCCTCTGCGGCAATCGTGTAACGATAACCTGCCGCATAATCAGGATGGGTATCATCAAGATTAAACACACTCAGACCCGTGTAGGCATAACGTTGCAAATTGGAGGCTGTTTTATATACCCCACCCTTCAATCTCACTTTTCCTATCGTTCCCGTTTTGGTGATTGCTCCGAAGTCATTTGTCCCATTTCCAGTCGCATAGAATTTTCCAGCCAACACATCACCATCTGCACTTGAGCCGAAAGTCATAGCATAGACTGTCTTCAAATTGGACTTTGCAAACACTTCGTCTCCATTGATGGTAAACTTGTTCGTCGCGTAGATACCATAGCAATCGCTTCCGTTTGTATTTTCTGCCGTGATAGTATTATTCTGTAAATTGAGCGTACCAGAATTGTATATACCGCGTGCATAAACCTTACCCTTAACATCATATATCGTATTGGTACTATTAAGCGTACCAAGGGTATAAGCGCCATACATATATTTCGCGTATGAACTATTCGTTGCGCGTACAATAAATTCAGCATCCGAAACCGTTGTGGTCTTATTGGCCGCATTATAGATACCATACAATTTGGACTCTTCGTCTGCACCCGCTGTTTTTTGCTCAGCTGTAACCTCGAAGCGTCCGCCGCTAATAGTCAGCGAACCGTCTAAGTGATTAATGCCGTATGCCTGAATCGTATTGGAAATAACTGTAGCATCTGTATTGATGAGTTGGTTCGTTCCGTTCTCTGCATACAAACCATACGCTTCATTGGTTCCCGTAGTAGCAGTCAACGTACATCCTGTAGCCGTCACATTAGCGCGCGAATAGATTGCATACGCTTTACTGGTAGCAGACAAACCGGTTATCGCACAATTGGTCAGTGTGATATTTTTATTAGCCACTCCACCAACAAAGCCGTATGCCGTATTACCGCTGCCTTGTGTCTCGCCCCAGATGGAGGCGTTGGCAATGGTAGCATCAACAGTAGCGCGAGCACCATAGATGCTATTTCCGCTACCAACAGCCTTAAACTCACCGCCATCCACATTCAATGTACCATATTGGTGGTGCAAACCGTACGCCGTACCACCGGTGGTGTTGGCACGGTAGGTACCGCCCTCAATAGTTGTAGAAACAGCACTTGTAGCCGTATTGACTGCCGTTGCATTGGTCGTCGGTGATGTAGCCGTTACGGATACATTTGTCAGGCTTACCGTACCGAGGTTATTAACACCGAACACTTTTGTTCCGCTTGCGCCGGTGGCTTCTACTGTTACTACTGCATTCATCTGCAACATAGCCGTAGCACCGGCTGCCACTTGTATGCCATAGACATCAGAAGTAACTGCATCGGCAGTGAAGCTACCGCCGTTGCCGTTCAAGCGACCTGTATTGACATAAGCGCCGTAAGCACCGGTAGTTTTGGCTGATGCAGAAACCGTATTAGTGGTCAAAGTGGAAACACCGCCATTAACATATACACCGTATGCATTGGCTCCGGTTGTCGTCTCTGCCGCTATCGTGGCATCGGTGACGTTGCTCTGACCTGCCGACCATACACCGTATGCTTTGGCTGGAGCCGTAACGGTAATCGAACCACCGTTGAGGGTAGCATAGTCGCTTGCGGTAGCCACATGCACACCTTGCGCTTCCGATACGCCGGTTACAGTCAGCTGACCATTAGTCATGTAGAACGTACTTCCTTGCGTAACGTTAATACCATACGCACTGCCGGACCCCGTATTGGTAGCAGACAGCGTACCGCCTTGCATAGTCAGTTTGGCTTTTTGCGTAAAGGTAACTACACTCACATTGCCGCTCTGCGCGCTGGACGTAGCAATCTCACCGATTCCACCAAAACCTTCATCCACGATTTGCACGTCAACACCTGCGGCATCAATAGAGAATGCAGAAGTTCCGGTACTAGTAATCTTCTTGTCATTCAAGTCGAACTTCATGGACTTTTGCAAAGAAAGCGGACTTGTTATGGATTTATCCTTTGCCAACTGTACAGTCGGCTTTGAATCCATCGTATTCGCTTTTGCCACCATTGCCGCTAAAGTACCTGTATTATCTTCTTGCGGTTCCGATTCACCTTCCAACAAAATACAAGCCTCGTAATTCAACACTTTATTAGCAGAAGCTAAAATGGTAAATGTCTTAGCATCTCCATAAACCGGAGTTACCGTCACCTCCACTTCTGTTCCTCCAAATGAAGAAGGATTGAACGTAAACGGGATGGTTAACGTTCCCGTAGAACCCAAATCATTTCCCGTTGATTTGGCATAAGTCACAGTTCCCTTTGTTATATCTCCACGGCTTGTTTTCTCAGTAAATGTAACCGTAAAATCTCCTGCCGTCCATGAACCATATGCAGTAACAGGAACTGTCGCTGTGCCATTGAGCGACGTTAATTCGCTTGCTTTTCCAGCATTTACGACAGGGCTTAAATCCCCCGTAGCAGTACCTAACGTTGCCGTTTTGAAGAGTGCTGTTATAGTCACATTTGCATTCGCTTTATACGTCGTATAACTTGCACTGGTGGATTTTTGCGTAGTTCCTTCATACCAACCAACAAAGTTAGCACCAGATGCTGTCATCGTAATCGCATCATCTGCGTACGAAGTTACGGCCTGATTTCCGTCAGAAGACGGACTCAAACTATAACTCTCGCTATTATCTGTATAGAACTCATAATCCTTGTATGAGTTTGCCGTACCTGACGCATTGTAGAATTTAGCAGTACTCCGTTCGCGCGTCTTGAGATATGAATATCCTACCGTGTAAGAGCCACCTACAGGCTTTGAATAAGTTATTGTATATGCTGTGGCCGGCTCAAATTGTGCCAATGGGCGATAATATGTACATTGTTTTCCTCCAGCAGAAGTTTTGATTACATCTGCGTCTCCATCCCAAGCAGCTCGTTCTGTATCAGTATTAATTTTAGTTTCTTCACTCGCCATTTTTGTTGCATATCCACTTGCCCATTGTTTAAACTTGTACCCGCGAGCTGGCTTAGCCCACGCATACGTCGTGTGCGGTCCTCCGCCATCTCCTGCATCATAATAGCACTTATTTGCAGGAGAAGCATCTGTCCCTGTAGTACCAACTACACATCCTCCGGGATAATACTCTTGGTACTTATCCGTTGAAGGAGCGTTAGATTTCGTAGATGAATAAACTAACCCCTGCGCAGGGTCCGCTGATTTAGCACTCATATAGGCATTTGCTCCTGCCCACGCATTGCCAACGCCAATCGTCAGCAAGCACAGCACTACGAGCACAGCCCGTATGCCATAATTAAGTTTGTTGTTTCTCATTAAACTAAGTGAGTTTAAAATGTTTTTTGTTATATCTTTTTGTATCTTAAAATTTTCGTTATATTTGAATCTGTCAAGATTGGCCGATGTGGTTTTTGTATCTTCAAGTCCAGTGTTATTTTCTATACACCGCACATGACGCGTTGAACGCATCCAGTGCCAATAGGAACTCCTTTGTGTCGAGGAAGTAACTCGGATATGCCTCGCGCAACTCCTGCATCTTCTCGATCGACACCAGAATCACTGCCTCGTCCCCACTCAAGCTCTGCTCCGTCTGCGTGAACATAGCCGACGCTTCATCCTCCTGCTCCAGCGTGTACTGACGTCCGGTCACTATCTGGTTCCGGAAGTTGATCAGCAGCACGCAGTAACCCGTGTTACTCTGCGCAAACGTCTTCTCATCATTCACTGTCACACGCAGCGCTTGCAACTGATCCAGCAGTTTATGCTTGTCCAAAAACTCAATATAATCGCGGCAGTACTGCTCATGCGTATAATCAGCATAACGCGCATTCACCGCACAATTCTCTTTCTTCGCAAATATCGCACTCACCAGCCGGAAGAACTCCCTCCAGATGCTGTTGTCGTCGATGTTCGCCTTCAGCGACGTACGCGAAATCAGACTCGCAGTCTCCACGGCCATTGCCCAACTGTGCTCCAAACGCGTCCGAATCTGCAACTCCACACGCAGTCCGTCATAATCCGCATTCTCCGAGTGGTACTTATATACGTAATGAATACTCCGGTAACCGCTATCTTTCGGCTCGACGATGTAGTTGTTCACTTTCTCCAGTTCGAAATGTGCCGGACTAAACGTCGCCAAAGCCACCTCACATGCATGCAGATCTTCCAGCGTCTCAAACACGAAACGCGCACCACCTATATCCGGCAATCCACCCAGCCGCATGCCGGTAGCCTCATTGTTACGAAGCTTCTCGATGATCGACGTCATTCGTTTCACGCGCTGCGAGTAGAAAGCATACTTCACTCCACGTTCCGCCAGATAGGCAGTAAGGTTCTCCACAAACTCACGAAGCACCGGCAGATGGGTCATACGCCAGTCGCTCACGATCCGCATTGCTTCGGAACGCTTGAACGCATCTATATCCTCTTCATAGAGGTACGAGCCGATTCTATTTAAGTTACTCCGCGAGTATTTCATATATCTTTTTACTCATTTACTTTACGCATACACATATAAGCGCCGCGTAAAAAGCGGCGCAAAGTTACAACTTTTTTGCGACATATACAACAGTTCAGGGTAAAAAATAACAAAAATCTGCATTTTGCTATGTAAAGGTAGCAAAAGTAGACTTTTCGTAGGGTCGATCGGCATCTGGGGCGAGGACGCAGTCCTCCATCATCAGGTTCTCACAATAGCACAAGGGCTGCGTACCGGAGATTCGGCAGTGTACGAGACGGAGGTTCTTGGAGTACCAGCCGAGGTACTCTCCTTTGAT
>Ga0310694_10005980_pt1 | contig 11556 bp, 17 predicted proteins | sample 174DNAGHGhighgp2_FD_203884 | JGI IMG/M metagenome (GOLD analysis project Ga0310694, IMG submission 203884) | Sheep rumen microbial communities from Palmerston North, Manawatu-Wanganui, New Zealand - 1742 DNA GHGhigh gp2 (v2) (version 2) | ecosystem: Host-associated > Mammals > Digestive system... | reverse complement strand
AGATACTCTGAGGAAAATCTTCAGATGATGTGTCAAGAGGTTGCGAACACACTAGTAACTTTCTTACAGGAATTTCAATCTACAGCGGTTGGGTACATGATGGCTCATTCAGAATTTATCCCACTAGAGGGCTACTCCTTTGAGAATTTGAAAAAGGAATCTACAGCAGCATTACAAGCCAATCGTAGATTTATCTTAATAAAGAATTATGATCAGTATTTGAGCATCAACCCTCAAACTGGTACATGTAAATTCGATATTAAGATAATAGATCCAGTTGAAAATAAGGACGAATATGCAGCCGTTTACTGCATATTACAAAAGAATCCCGAAGAAGCTCAAAAGGAGCTAATTAAGAAATATTCTGATCAGCTTGTTGAAGATGATTGGACTAAATTGAGCTAATTTTAGGAAATAAAAAAAAATCAGATACTATTAAAAAGTATCTGATTTTTTTTCTTAGGTGGTTAATTGTCATTAACCACGACGGTTGTTGTCACGACTGTTGCTGCCAGAGTTGGAGTTGCCACCATTACCACTGTTGTGGTCGTTAGCGGAAGCGATGCCTGCGCCGATTGCGTTGGCGATCTTGTCTTCTTCCTCTTCTGCCAAGGCTGCCTCACGGCCAGCCTTCTCACCTCGTTTGTAGCCAGCACCAAAAGCGGTTGCGATGGCTACTACGCCGCCTACTCCGAGCCAAAATCCCGGCCTCTTGTAAAGGGGAGTCTTCGGCTGTGCGGGTGCAGGTGTAGCAGGTGTTGTTGCTACTGCTGCAGGAGCTGCGGGAGTTTCTGTTGCGTTGTTCTGTGCTGCGGCAGCTGCTTCTGCTGCCTTCTTTGCTGCCTCTTCAGCAGCGTTAGTCTTCGATGTTGCCATTTTTTGTGTAGTTTTAATTAAAATTAAAAATTTGTTAATTGTGTTTTGTTAGCAAAGAAAATATAGAGAGTAACAATGCTTTTATACATTATTACTCTCTCAATATCAAGGATTTGAGCTTATTTAAACCTCCAAAATTTTTTTACAGTCTCAAGGATGTTTTTATCACCTTCTGGGTATAAATCTGAAAAATTACAAGATTCAAATTGCCATCGTTGATTAAAATCTGCATTATTTAAGCAAATGAGATACAATATGGAGGTAAGTAACAATACAAATAATAGCTGTATTGTTTTTGCTGTTGCAAATAAGTAGTGAATTATTCTATTCATGGTATTTTTATATTTTTTAGTTAATCAGTAATAAGAGTTTAGGATTTTATACGCACTAAAAATCTTATCTACGTTAAATATTAATTAAAAACACAATAAAATGAAATTATTTAAATTAACTTGTGAAAGGGCTAATAACTCAGTTGATGAGAAGCCCTTGGTATCAAAGGTGTATGCGTTAAGTGATTCATCTTTGAACATTAATTACAACATTTCACCGACTCATGGTACAATTAAGAAGAAGGATTGTATAGGACCGGTCGAAGTATTGGATTTAACTACTAAGAATAATGTTTCAGCAGCAAGTATTATTCCATACATGCTCTTTAAAATTATTATGGGGGGTTATGGAAAATGTATTTACGTATTAACAAATACACCAGGGATTGATTTTGTTGAAGCATCATTTTTGAAGTATATACATTCTAAAAATGCTCGAATTCCAGAGGATAAAGTTGATCTTAACGAAGCAGATAAGAAGAATTATTATACTTCAATTGAAGAGTTGGGTAGATGTTATTTAGTTAACTAATTAGATGAGTATTGAATATAGAAATAAATTAAAATATATTCAATACTCTTTTTATTTTACACCTTCAAATTCTAAGTTATGAAGAATATAAATAATAATTAAAACAGATTTATATGCCAAAACTCAAAACAACAGTAGTTCCTATTCCTGTTCAGAGTGCTGAGAATGAATATGTTACTCGACGTAATCGTCCAAAAGCTATTTTAGATGAAGAGGAATATAAGAGAGAATTAAATTATGCTATAAAAAAGGCTAAGCAATTAGTTAATCAACTAGGGGAGATGCCCTTCAATCATGAATCTATTAAAAAATATTTTAATGAATTTGTTATAAAGGAATCTCATGACTTCAATAAAGAAGTACGATTGGTTAATCAAAAATGTTCATATGATTTTATTAGAAGTAGATATCAATATGAATATGGAAATGGATTTTCATGGGATCCTGAAGTAGATGAACCTATTCGTGGTTCTTCTGAGGACAAATTTAGCAGTCTTTTGCCAGATGAGAGAATTAGGTTAATTACTTCCTATTTTTATTTTAAAGTAGTAGTAGATATTGTACCTAGTTCTTATGATAATAAGAAGGGAATCAGTGTTGCTATATATGATATAGTTAATTCTGATTTGGTTGACTTTGTTTTCTCAGATGGAATTAACATCTGGATAGACAAAGGACTCACACAATATACTTTTTTAAAAGAAATAGTACTTAAATCTCTGAATAACGAGGATTTTTCACAAATTTTAAGTGAATGTCAGGGGATTTTTGGAAAATCTAAAATAAAGTATAGATTGGGGAATATTAACGATTATTACAAGAGGAAAAAATGCTTGGAAGCGAAGACGAATTCGGAGTCTCAACAACAGTAGTCGATAATACTACAGATGATTCTGACGATGATATTATTGATTTTGAAGATATATCACCTGGAATGGATGATAAATTAGAGGAGGAAAAAGAATTAAATAAGCAACAACAAATGCCTACTGCAACATTACCGTTTGGTAACCCTACTACACCTGCAACAGGTAGTGGTTCTACTGGATCTATTCTTGGTCCACCATCAGCCCAACAACAGCAAACTAATAATTGGAATCCTGGAAATTTTGGATTCACAAGCAACCAGAATAATAGTTACATTCCACCGTCAAGTTCTATTTGGGGTAGTAACAATAACAATAATTATAGTGGTTGGGGTAATAACAATAACAACAATTCAGCTGGTTGGTCTTGGGGAGGAAATAACAACTCCTTTAATGCATTTAATAATAGTCCAGGAACTGGTAGTGGTTGGGGTAGTTGGAGTGTAAATAATTCCAAACCCAATAATAATATTCAGACAATTCCAAAGAAAATAGTCTTTTGCAGTCTCATTGATACAATTATATGTAGTTTTAGCTCATTTAATAATGGAAGATTAACATATATTAATAGAACTCCATCCGATCTGACGGATGTTTATGTGAGGAAGGAAGTTTTGTTTAAAATGAGTAAGATAACTGCAGATGTTATTTATGTATTAGTACCTAATGAAATAGTTAGAGGTTGGGTATGTAGTACATCTTTGAATGAGAAAAGACCATCGGACCAATCTAGAGATATGGCTTGTGTAATAGATTATTTGAGAATGTGTGTTATGACATTTATGAAACATACAATATCAGATAGTCGCTATTGCCAATTCCTTTTAACTCCTAATAATGATCATCGTTATACCTCAAATCTAATAGCTCAAGAGATAAATAGAATATTTACAGCTACAAATAATCGTTATTCACTAAGTGATGTTGTATTTCTTGGTGCAAATGGAGGAGCTAATGGATATGGTTCAACAGATAAGTCAATTGCGGATGCTTGTAGTATTGATTTTTTGGATACAAACGTTCTGCTTAATTATTAGATATTAAAAAAAGTTACAAACACCTATAGTACGTTATGAAGAGACTATAGGTGTTTCTTTATTTTTAGAGGTTGCATGGGGTCCTCTTTAAAAAATTACTCCTATAAATTTTAAAATATGAGAAAACTTTTATTAATTTTGTTCTTGTTATTTTTTCAAGGATCAATTGTGGATGAGAAAAATCTCTTAGTAGAAATTCAATCAGTAACAGAATCAGTGACAGTAGTAACATCAAGAAAGGTAAAAGAAAAGCCAAAGGAAATTCTAGCAGAACATTACATCAATGAAAACACTATAAAATTAATGTATGCTACAATTTATAGAGTAGACCCCAAACAATGTTGGGGAAATCCTTTGATAACAGCAGATGGAACTCATATTGATACTGTAGCACTAAACAGAGATTCTATTAAGTTTATAGCCGTATCACAGGATATGCTTAAAAGAAATGGAGGTCCATTTAGGTATGGAGATTCAGTATTTATTAACATACCAAATAATCCTTCTTTTACTGGAAAATATGTAATTCATGATTGTATGAATAAACGTTATAAGAGATCTGTTGATATCTTAACTGGTGTGAGAAAAAGAGGTAATCTTTGGAAAAATGCAACAATAACGAAACTATGATAAAGTCTAAAAACCTAGAAATTGAGGTGAGTAATAATGTATAAAAGCATTATTACTCATTTTTTATTTTTCATGATATTAATAATAACAAAAAAAAACTAAAATGGAAAAAGATAATAAAGTAAAAAATTTCATCACAGTATTTGACGAAACAATCAGTAACTGTGATAAGATAAATACCCCTGAAGAGATTAATAAAACATTTGAATCTCTTCAGAAAGTTACCGATCAGTTACTAACAGAGGATACCTTAGTAATTGATCACAATACATTAGTAAGATATAATAATTTTCTGGCTAATGAAGCTGTAGTTAGTAGTACAACGGAATTAGGGAGATACATGAAAATCTTTGGGTGTTTGCGTGGATTTATTGGATCCATATCTTGGAATAAATTTAATTTAATAGAGGAATGGTACTCGAAAGAATTAAATGATGAGAATTCAATAACAAATCATGTTATTAAATATTTTAAATTGTTAGAAAGTTTTTATAAACTGCTGAACAATTTAAACGAATCTTTCATTAAAGAGGGTGAAAAATGTGATGAAAGAGCTGAGGTGGGGAATATGATAAAAATTCAGGTAAGAACTGTAAAGTCACTTCGTGAAGCAGTTTTTCTCCTATCTGAATCTAACTCTGACAAAGATATGGTAGAGTTAACGCGGAAAGCTGCTAATGAATTATCTAGCTTTCCATCCCAGGTCGGTGATCTAGAACCCTTTTTAGTAAAACATTATTTTAATTAAAAAAAAATAGAATGGAATTAAAAACGTTAAAAGATTTCATTACCTTTTCAGAGTTATTTTATACACGCGAAAGCGATCCCAGTGTAGTTATGACTCCATTTTTACCAATCACTAAATACAGTGAGTTGATAAAAGTGTTAGAGAGTACTAAGGGAGAGGATACGAATGTAGAAGAAATAAATAAACTTTTCTACTATATTCTCGAAGGTACTAAACAATTGTCCGAGTATACATACCCATTTATGCCATTTATTGATTACTCCAATGAGGATAAGTTTAGCAATGAAACACTAAATTATTTTCTTAATAAAGTAACTGATGATGAAGTAGTTGGGTTTGTTGACGGCAATCCAGGATTGGATGAAAAATTAATGAATTGGGTTGATTTTTTCGATTTAATTGAAAAATACATAGACACAGTTCATAATCTCGGATTTAAATGGTGGATGGATGATACGAATTTTTCATATTTAAGAAACCTAAAAAACGCATTTAAGCTTGCTAGGTTAATTTGCGATAAATATGAGAGAGCTAAATCAAGCTATCCCTCAATGGAAAGAGTAAAAAATTATTATGAGTCAAAGAAAAAGAGACTTTATAATAATGATATTGTTAACTGTTTCGGTCATGAAATGGGTTTAGTTTGGGATTATCCATCTTCTTGGAAACCAAAAGAAGTAGAAAAAGGATGGATTTATACCGGGCCGTACATAACCGAGTACAAACATTTTGATTATAATTCAAGCATTTAAAAAATGGAAAAAGAAAAATTTTTAAAGAGCGCACATAGACTCTGCTGTCATGTTTTCGGACATATAACATGGGATATGAATGACGCTGATTTCTCTTCTAAGCTCATTATTATGACAGAAGAGGAATTTTTCAATGATGATACATTACTTAATGTATTAGCTTTTGTAACAACTCCACCTTCCTTCAAAGGATTCGATGGTCATGCTGAAGTGTTCGGAAATCACTTAACTGAGTATGATGGTCCAGATGAAGAATCCTATGGAATAGTAGAAGGAGAGGTAGAAGCTACTGAAGAATATCTTGAATCATCTACAGGTCTTATCGTACAGTATTTGTGTTATAAAGGATTAGTAGCTGATTGTACAGACGATGGTTATCCTCATTCAGTCGTAGAGTTAAAATTATTCTACTTGGACAACGATGAGAAGCTACATAGGGTTAATTTGTATTCAATAAGAGAAAATTGGAAGACTCTTGAATATAAAGAGATTCTTAAACAGATTAACCTTAAGTGTATTGATTTCTTTAAAGAATAGATACTAATAACATTAAATTAGTTAGAATATGATACACATAAAGCATGATATGATCCACCCCCTTGATGGGTTGATCTTTGAAGAGGATGGTAAACTGATCCGGTACAATAACCCTCTTGATTATTTAAGAAGAACAATAGTTTTTGCTGATCTAGACGGTACTCTTATCAAAACCAAATCAGGTAATGTATTCCCAAAGAATGTAGATGATTGGGTTTTAAGGGAAGACGTTATAGATAAGATCGCAGAAGTTTTTGATCCTATTTACCTTTTTATCGTATCCAATCAAGGCGGTATTTCACGAGGATTTGTAAAGGAAGAGGAATTCAAAAAGAAACTTGAAACCATTTGTAATATGATTTCAATTAGGTTGAAGATTCACGTTTACGGTGAATACTCGGCAACAGAAGACAAGGAAGATCCCTGTAGAAAACCTAACACAGGCATGCTTCAGAAATGTCTTGCTATGTATGTTGAAAAAACCGGTAAGCACTTAATTCCTAATCAAAATATGATTATGATTGGTGATGCTTCTGGTTTTCCTGGTCAATTTTCAGACTCAGACCTCAAAACGGCTGAAAACTTTATGATTGACTATATTGATGCTGATGAACTTTTAAAACTTAACATAAATGTCGGACAATCCGTATCCGTACACAGTTAGAGTTTATAAAGGTCAGATAGTAGAATTCAGGTCGAGCAGAGATAATCTGATAAACCTTGGATTCTATGACAAGAAAACTGATGCAGAACGAGAGAAAGATACTACTTACTTACCAGTTGGTAGCATCTTAAATCTCACTTTAAAATTTGACTATGTAAATAAGAGATCAACATCAGGAATTCAATTCGTTTTTAAAGATAAAAACGAATTTAGCTATGACGTATTATTCTCAGACTTTGATAATGTTGTGAAGAACATGAGCTTTGGGGTTATTCAAGGTCAGTTCGAACTCGTTAAAAAAGGCTGTGCTTACGGCATTAAATTTATTAACTAATAAATTAATAAAAAATGATAACTATTACTGATCAAAATTACGGATCTGTTCTCAAAAAAGCAAGAGAGGACAAAAACGTAACCCAGGAGGAATTAGCTAAAAGGGCTGAAGTAGGTAATAAATCTTACATTTCTAGAATTGAAAACCAGAAAATATGCCCGACAGTAAATACATATTCCAAGCTCATTCACTCATTGGGTTACGTGATTAAGATCGGAGATAAAGAATTTTAATGTTTCCAGTAATATTGCCTAGAAAAATGGTAGGGAGTCTAGGCTAACGTTATTGGTTTAAGAGGTCGCTATAGGGACAGAATTGTAAAACATACAAAGAAGCCGAAAGGTGAGTAGTCTATAGGTAGTTCTGCATGCCTAAGTAAAATCACAAAAAGGACTGGCTGGTATTTGCTGATTCTAATGTGTAGTAATAGGTTCTGTAACAGGCTATAACGGATGCTAGTAAGGGAATCCCGCTTAGGTTGCTGTTTTATATCAGGCGAAAAGTAACCGATAAATACCATAAAACAGAACACAATTTACCCGGAAATAGACTCCAACGCAATGGTGGGGTCTATTTTTTTTCTTCATTTTTCTTATTTCTGTATATAATAAAAATTAAAATAGACTATGATATTTAAGTTAACAAGATATTATTCTGATGAAGATAAAAAGAAAAGTGATTTAGGTTCTAATGCACTAACTTATGGTCTATCTGGACTCGGAGCTGGTGGTGCTGCCCTTGCTGCTGATACATTTAATAGATTAAGAAATAATAAGTTAATAGAAAAGATTACAAAATTAGACTCTAATCTAAGAAAATCTCCAGAAGATAGAGAGTTATGGGGAAAGTTAAATGATAAAATAAATTCCATAGACGAACTCCATCACACTCGTAGATTAAATAGCGATCAATCCGTTTTTAGTAGGTTTAATGAAAAGGAGTTAAGAGAGCATCTAATTAAAGAGTGTAAAAAATCTGGTATAGATAATCCTCCAGAAGATTATATAAAGAAAGCAATAGATGATTACAAACAGGAAAAATTTGGAGGAAAACCCTATAAAATTGCTGAAGGTAGAAATGCATCTGCTGCTGTTGTCGCCCATGAATTTGGTCATTATAACATAGAAAAAGACAGAGCAGGATTACTTCCTAAAATTACCCAAAGGGCAGGTCATAAAGATATTTTTAGGGTAGGTAGAGATGGAAAAGATTCAACAGGGAAGATAGCTGCTAGAGTCGGAATGCATATGATACCTGGCGTTGCTACTGGTGCTACTGGATTTAAAGTGGATGAAGATACTGGCGATGTTAAATTAAGAAAGGCTAGTTTAATAGCACCCGCTCTTGGTATAGCGTTACCCTTTGTAAGAACTCACCATGAAAAAGTAGCTTCAAAAGAAGCTATGAAACTGTTAAAAGGACTTGGAGCTAGTGATAAGTATTTGAATCAAAGCAAGGAATCTCTAAAGGCTGCTTATAATACTTATGCTAGTAATAGAAATCTGGATATAGCAGCTAATACAGCAGCTAGTGGTCTTGGATATCTAGCTAGTGGATTAAGAGCTAAGAGAAAGGGTGATAGAATAAAGGAAGAAAACGAAAGAAGAAGAGAAGAAAGAAATAAATTTTTGGATTATAAAGAAGGAGAGTAAAATCTTCTTCTTTTTTTATTTTATTGAAATAAAAATAGGGAGGTTAAAAAGGACCAAAATCCTTATATACGACACAATAAAGAAAAACTAATTAATATTTATTTCGGGGTGTAGCGCAGTTGGTAGCGCGCGGCGTTTGGGACGCTGAGGTCGTCAGTTCGAGCCTGGCCACCCCGACTAAAGAAATAAAAAAATAAATATTGTGGGGTGGAGCAGTTGGTAGCTCGTTGGGCTCATAACCCAAAGGTCGTCGGTTCGAATCCGACCCCCGCAACACGAAGTAGTTTTTCCCACTCGTAGTCTGTTAGCTCAGAGACGAGTGGGTTTTCTTTTTTACTGAAAAAAGGTCGGTTCAAAAGACCTGTATTTCTTAAAAGAGAACAAAAAAAATAAAACTACAAAAAAATTACCAGAGTGGAAACATTCTGGCAGCCGTGCCCTCAGCGACTGAATCAAAGGATAAACCCAGCAATGGGCATAAATGGTGACCCCGGCAAGGATCGCCACTAGCTATGAAAATAGCTAGCTATTGAAGGGAACGATGATGACTGCATTCATCTGGGGAAGGTTCGAATCCCCAAAGAGTTCGAAAAGATGGGTGTAGCTTCCTGAAATGGGAGCAGGAGCTAGAAATAGCTCTGTATAATCACGGAGATACTATGTACGAGGCATAAGCAACCAAGTGCGTGTATCATTAACAGTTGAGATCAAGTAAACTAACCAAACTTGATAAGATGCTGTTAAAGAGATGACTGATGCAAAAGGTCGTCTTAGAGAGTGTCGTAGTGGGCTTTCCTCAAAAGGGAGAGAACTACAAAAAGTGGTCACCACACTCTCAATGCCGCTACCGGATGGCTATTTCCGGAATCACAAAAAAGAAAATTAATGAATTTCCTTTAAAAAGCAAAAGTGTGACCACACTTTTATGCAAAAAATGGCTTATCCCTCTGCAAAATGGGGGCAGTTACGAGTACCGCGAGGAAAGTAGCTGAAGAGTAGCGGATTAACATCATGGTAAGGGGAGGGATCTCCTGCACGCCTTTCCAGGGCGACTAGGTGCGAAAGGTGAAATTATTAGCGTAAAAGTAAAGGTTTAGGTTTGAGCCTTATCAAACTGCCATTGAGCTCTACGTGTAGAAATATACGTGTGACTGACTGGGGCCAACCTCAGAAAATGAACTCATTACAACCCGATAGTCTCAGGGTTGTTTTTTTTTGCTCCCTTAAAAATCTAATATAAGAAGAAAATATAATAATAACATACTTATATTTTCTTCAATTTATTTTTCTAGATATTAATTAATTATAAAACTACAAAAAATGACAGGTAGATACATTTATACTATTGACTCTGAGATATTTCAGAAAATACCAGGATTATCTCATACTGTATCTGAGGTAATTACGCTAGAATTGGATGGAAGTTCATACTCCAATACTTTTATTACGAGTAATGAGGTTAATCAATTCGCAGCTTGTTTGCTGTTCTCATGGTCAAATATTTCTCTTGGTGATAATATTTTTATTGCTGAGGGCGGAGAACAGAGACATACTCACCGCATGAAAATTACGCGAAGAAGTGATAGCTTTAGATTATTCCGGTCTCCTGCCGGATTAGCTCAAGCTTATTGTAGTTTTGCTTGGATCCTTCGTCAGGATATGAGGAAAGAAAATGGAAATAAGTTCTGTTTTAAGAGGGTATATTTATCCAATAGAGCAGATAAACTTATACCAGGTGTTTATATACTCTTTTTAATATGTGACGACGGCGGAGGAGGAGTTATTCGAGCAAAATTGGTTTATATTCCAACAGAGGGGTATAACGAAAATTGTCTAAGATCTACATTAAACTTTCTTAAAAATGGAGGAAGAAATGAAGATATTAGAATTCTTTTTAACATGGAAAATCACTTTATTGAATTATTAAATGAGTAATAAAATGGAAACATTACTTGATTTATTTAACTTTGAACTAAAATATTTCGAAGATGACGAAATATCAATAAGTGATACTTATTCGTTTAAACCGAAATCGTTTATTAATACACTTATACAGTATTTATAGGTAGTATAGTATTCTTTGTAATAAGTTCTATTACGCTAATATTATCACCAATTATTCTTTTAGTAATCTGGATTATGTATGAAATCCATAAAAGAAAAAATAAAAAAGCAAAATCCATTCAGTGGATTAGTGCTTTAGGTGATGAGGAATTACCTGACTATGATGTTGAAGTTGTAGCTATGCTGGTATATCCTAATGGTTTAGCTAAACCTGTAATAGCTCATAGACCCGATCCAAGGTCAGATGCAGAAGTTTTTGGTCCTGGTGGCTGGAATATTGAAGGTGTTGTTTGTTGGTTACGAAGTGAATTGCCTGTAACTGACCCTTTAAACCCTTAATATTGAAGGGAATATAAACAGTTAAGTTTATATTCCCTCCTTTTTATTTTTCACGATTTATTAACTTTTTAAAAACTTACAACATTATGACAGTAGAATACAAAACTACCGAAGAATTCCACGAACATGTATGGGGTAATGCGGTAGCTATGCTGGAAGCTGGTTCCAGAACTCAAGGAACCAGCAGCGAAAA
>Ga0310694_10005979_pt1 | contig 11556 bp, 12 predicted proteins | sample 174DNAGHGhighgp2_FD_203884 | JGI IMG/M metagenome (GOLD analysis project Ga0310694, IMG submission 203884) | Sheep rumen microbial communities from Palmerston North, Manawatu-Wanganui, New Zealand - 1742 DNA GHGhigh gp2 (v2) (version 2) | ecosystem: Host-associated > Mammals > Digestive system... | reverse complement strand
TTGGTCGGAATGATTGAGGCCTGGGGCGGTGAGGTCGTCGACTACCCCGAGCGCCGTCACTGCTGTGGTTTCGGCTTCCGCCAATATTTCGTGCAGGCCAATAGGGGCTATTCGGAGTCGAACACCTATAAGAAATTCGAATCGATGGAGCCATACGAGCCGGATTTGATCATCACCAACTGTCCAGGTTGCCCTTACTTCCTCGACCGTTGGCAGTACGTCATCGCGGAGCAGACGGGCAAGACCTACGGCAAGAATGGCTACGGCATCCCCGCCTTGACCTATGAGGAGGTGGCAGGCTTGGTGATGGGTTACGACCCTTGGGACCTTGGTCTCCAAATGCACCAGGTCGCCATTGAGCCGCTACTTGAGAAAATGGGCGTTCCCTACGACCCGAATAAGAAATATCAGGGTGTTAATGGCAAGGACTTGGGTCGGCCACAATGCCCGTCGTGTATTAAAGTGAGTTAGATCAACCAAGGTTATGAAAGAAGAAATATTGATCATCGGCGGTGGACCCGCCGGAATGGAAGCCGCCTCGCAGTTGTACAAAATGGGGCTGCATCCTGTCATTGTCGAGAAAAGCGAGGCCCTTGGTGGCCATATCGCGCAGTGGGACAGGCTGTTCCCTGCATTTCATCCCGCCAAGGACGTAGTTGAGAAGATGCTCGATGACGTGAAAGGCGTTGATGTCAGACTTAAGGCTGAAGTCGTTGACATCCAAAGAGATAACATTGGCTTTCGTGCCGTTTTGAGCAATAATGAAACCGTAGATGCGAAAGCAGTGATTCTTGCCACGGGCTTCGATGTTTTCAAAGCTGAGCGGAAACAGGAATACGGCTATGGCATCTACAACAACGTGATAACCAACGCCGAATTGGAACAATTTTTCAGGACGGGCAAGGACGAACGCATCAATCATCCGAAACGGATTGGCTTCGTGCATTGCGTAGGTGCCCGCGACGTGAAGGTGTGCAACACCTATTGCTCGAAAGTGTGCTGTGCCACGGCGTTGAAGCAGGCTTGCGAAGTCAAGGAGGTGTTTCCGGATGCCGAGGTCTACACGTTCTACATGGATTTGCGTATGTTCGGGCCGGGTTATGAGGACCTCTATCTCAAGACCCAAAAAGATTTCGACGTGAAATGCGTGCGTGGTCGCGTTTGTGAGGTCTCGGAGAACATGGACGGCAAGCTGGTCATCAAGGCGGAGGACACTTTGTTTGGCAAACCGCTCAAAATGACGCTCGACCTGCTTGTGCTGATGTGCAGCATGGAGAAAAACAAGAGCATCGATGCCATTCAGCAGAAGCTCGGTGTCGCCAACAACAGCGATGGTTTCATGCAGAGTAAGGACACGTATTTGGGCATGAACGAAACCGCACAAGAAGGCGTCTTCGTGGCTGGTGCCTGCACCGCGCCGAAGTCGCTGCCCGACACCATTGCCGAGGCCCGTGCCGTAGCTGTGGAAGTGTTCAATTATATCAACAGGTAAGCCATGGATTTCGGTTTTAGTTTGTCACCCAGTTCACATGTCAAGATGGACGACGTCAACCTTTCGACGTTCAGCCGTCTGAAACAGGCCAATCCTGACATCAATACCTGCATTGCATGTGGCTCATGCACTGCGACTTGCACTGCAGGTCAATTCACTGAGATGAGCTTCCGCCGCATTCTTCTGATGCTTCAGCGAGGCAAGGAAGACGAGGCCAAGAAAATGATTCAACATTGTATGCTCTGCGGCAAATGCACCTTGGTGTGCCCGCGCGGCATCAATATTCGTAGGATTTTGTTAGACATTACACGATGAATTCACAGATATTCCATCCTTTTGTGCTCCCTTTCGTACTCGGCATGGCTTTCGTGCTGACGTATTGTGTGGTGGGGCTTTTGCGCGTCATCGGCCAGCTGCCGAAAGACGACAGAAAGAAGTTTTGGCGCTCTTTGGTAACGCCCAAGACGGCTTGGGCCAACATCCGCGACCTGTTTGGCGACTGCCTCTTCCATGTGAAGATTTGGAAACGCAACCCAGTTTTAGGCTATATGCACACGGCCATTGCTTTTGGCTGGTTCATGATTATCGTCATCGGTCATGTGATGCTGTTCACGTTGAAGCCACTTGAAGGCGTTGAGGCAGAAGGACTTGCTCGCATCTTCCCCAACTTCTATTATCCGATTTTCTTCAAGCATTTTGCTGAGGAAACGCCGATTTTCGCCTTCCTTATGGATTTCTTCCTTCTGATGATCATCAGTGGCATCCTGATTGCCGTGGTGAAGAAAATCCATTCGAAGATGGTTGGTGTCAAACGCATCATGCACTTTGGATTTGCCGACAACATGATTCGTTTCGCCTTGTGGACGATTTTCCCGTTCCGCCTCATTGCGGAAAAGAGCGACATTATGGCGTTTTGGTGGCTCTATTCGCTTGACTTGATGGTGTTTATGTTTATGCTGCCGTTCACGCGCTATATGCACATCCCGACGGAGGCTTTGTTTATCCTGTTGCGCCATGCAGGTTTGAAACCGCGTGAGCCACGTAAGGGTTATGCCTTGGCACAGATTTATTCCTGCCCGAGTTGTGGCTTGTGCATTGATGCCTGCCCGATGAGCGTCAACGACAAGAACAGCGGCAACACTTCGGCTTATTTCATGAAGCGACTGAGAAATGGTGACAAGGAAGAGGCACAACGCATAGCCGAGACCTGTATGCAGTGTGGGAAATGCGTGGCAGTTTGCCCCGTGAGCATCGAGTCGTGCGACATCAAGATGAGCCAACGTGAAGCTGTGCCTTATCAAATTAAAAGCGACCATTCGTATCTCGAAAATGTGGCGGCAGAAACGAAAGAAAATGCTAAAGTCCTCTATTTCGCTGGCTGCATGACCCAGCTCACGCCAAAGATCATGCGCGCCATGAAGCAAATTATGGAGGCGGCAGGGGAGAAGTACAAGTTTATGGATCAGGATGGTGGCATCTGCTGCGGTCGACCGATGTTGTTGAGCGGCAAGACGGCAGAAGCCCAGGCCATGATTGCCAAAAACACGGAGTTGATCAAGAAATCAGGTGCCAAGCGACTTGTGCTATCCTGCCCGATTTGCTATAAGGTTTTCAAGGAAGAGTATCAACTTGAAGGCATCGAGATTCTGCATCATACGCAATATATCGATGAACTGGTCAAGAAGGGCAAGTTGAAAGTCGACAAGAATGACATCAATTACGTTTATCACGACCCATGCGAGCTTGGAAGGGCCTTCGGTGTGTATGACGAGCCTCGTGAGGTGATCGAAAGCATTGGCCATTTGCGGAAGGCAAAGTTAGAGAAGGAGTTGAGTATCTGCTGCGGCGGAAGTCTTGGCAGTTTCAACCTTACTCAGCAGGAGCGAGACGAGATTACAGCCAACTCGGTCAACGACTTGATGTTCAACAATCCGGATGAGATTGTGACGGCATGTCCGTTGTGCCTAAAGACCTTTGCGAGGAAATCGCCGGTTGCAGTGAAGGATATTGCGGAGGTTGTTGCCAACCAATTGAAGTAAGCGTTTTACATCTTGTCCATCATCCCTGGGAACGGTTTGGCAAACACTTTTGGGAAGGGTGTCTCAAACTCCATGTCTTCGTTTTTGAATGGGTGATGGAAGCAGAGCTTGTATGCGTGCAGGCAGAGTCGTCCCAGTGAATTGTCGTATGCATCTGATTCGGGCGAACGGCCGTATTTCGGGTCGCCAACGACAGGATGCCCAATGTCGCCCATGTGGACGCGGATCTGGTTTTTGCGGCCCGTCTCCAACTGCAATTCGACCAAGGAATACCTTGGATTGGAATAAAGGGTTTCGTAATAGGTCTCCGCGTATTTGCCGCCGTTGTCGGTTGTGCTGGAATAGGTGATGAAGGCCTTGTTGTCCTTCAGCCACGACTTCACCACGCCTTCCTTTTTCTCCATGCATCCACACACCACGGCCACATAACGGCGGTCGTAGACGGTGTTTTTCCAGTCCTCCTCGAACCTGAAGGCCACCTCCTTGCTCTTGGCGAAGAGCATCAGTCCGCTGGTGTCGCGGTCGAGGCGATGGATGGTATGGGCGCGGCAACGTTGCTGGGTGTAGATGAAATAGTCGTTCAGGATACTTTGTGCAGTGTCTTTCTCCTTGGTGGGACTGTTGGTGAGCAAGCCTTCCTTTTTATCGATGACGAGGAGATATTTGTCCTCATAGACGATGCTTAGCCAGGGGCTGCGGAAGCGTTCCTTGGCCGTGGGCTTGCCAATTTCGACGACCATACCGGGCTCAAGTGCGAAGTCGAACTGCGTGGTACGCTCGCCGTCGACCGAAATGACCTTGTTGGCAAGCATGCGCTTGACTTTATTACGGCTGATGCCATCCAGTTTCTTCATTAGGAAATCCATCAGCTGAGCAGGCTCTGTGACGTTGAATTTCAGTGGGTTACTTTTGGAATGTGGGACTTTCTTGTTGTTATTCTTCATGGCTCAATCGTTTAGAAGGGGGTGGGTTCATCTGAAGTGATGGAGGGGTTATAGGATTCCATACTGTCGTCGTCGTTCATTTTTGAACTGAAGACTTGTGATGGGCTGTCAAACTGGTTGTTGGGGCCTATGGAGGTGAAGCTGCTGTTGTCGAAGCCTTGTTCCATTTCTTCAAAGCGGGCATATTGTCCAACGAACCTCAATTCCACTTCGCCCAGTTTGCCGTTACGGTGCTTGGCGATGTCGATGATGGTGTAGCCTTTGGGTTTGTCCTCGGCATCCACGCCATCTTTGTAATATTCAGGACGATAGATGAACATCACCATGTCGGCATCCTGCTCGATGGCACCCGACTCACGAAGGTCTGATAGGATGGGCTTCTTTGAGCCAGGACGCTGCTCCACGCTACGGCTCAGCTGCGAGAGTGCCAACACAGGAATCTCCAACTCTTTTGCCAAACTCTTCAGTGAACGCGAGATGGTGCTGATTTCCTGCTCACGGTTAAGGCCCTTATCGCCTTTGGCAGTCATGAGTTGCAGGTAGTCGATAAAGACCATCTGGATGTCATGCTGCTGCTTCAGTCGGCGGCATTTGGCGCGCAACTCGAAGACGGAGAGCTGGGGTGTGTCGTCGATAAAGATAGGTGCATCGGTCAGCGGGGTGACTTTGGTGTTCAGCTGCTGCCATTCGTATTCGGCCAAATCACCCGAACGCAACTTGTCGGCAGTCAGCGAGGTCTCGGTCGAGATCAGACGGGTCACCAGCTGAACGGACGACATCTCCAAAGAGAAGAAGGCAATAGGGCGGTTGAAGTTGACGGCGGCGTTGCGAGCCAGGTTCAGTGCGAAAGCGGTTTTACCCATGCTGGGACGGGCCGCCAAGATGATGAGGTCCGACTTCTGCCAGCCTTGCGTGATGCGGTCAAGCTCGGTGTAGCCCGAAGGCACGCCGCGCAACTTGTCATCGGCGTTCTTGGCGTTTTGGATCTCTTTGATGGCCTTGCTCACCAAGTCCTGCATCGAGTCATAGCTTCTGCGCAGGTTGTTCTCGCTGATTTGGAAGAGGTTGTTCTCGGCTTTGTCCAACAGGTCGAATACATCGGTGGTGTCCTCAAAAGCCTCATGGATCATGTCTGACGAAAGCAGAATCAGCTGACGCTGAATGTGTTTCTGCATGATGATACGGGCGTGATACTCGATGTTGGCCGCCGAGACAACACGGTTGGTGAGTTTCGAGATATAATAGGCACCGCCCACCATCTCCAACTCGCCACGCTGCTTGAGCTCATTGGTAACTGTCAGGATATCAATAGGTTCTGATTTTCCAAATAGGGCTTTGATGGCGGTGAATATCTTCTGGTGCTTGTCCAAATAGAAAGCTTCGGGTGACAAGATGTCGATGACCTCGTTGACGGCTTCTTTTTCCAACATGAGGGCGCCAAGCACCACTTCCTCGAGGTCGGTGGCTTGAGGTGGGATGCGCCCCTGGTTGGCAAAGACTTGCTCTGGGGTCATCAAATTGCGTTTTGCAGTGTCGCCGAAAGGGCGGCGAGTGATAGTATCGTTAGGCATAAAATGAAATTCTTTGCTCGTTTTAACTTTGTTGAATCTTCGTTTTCGAAGGGCAAAAGTACAAATTAAAGTCTGCCCCAATGATGTTCTTTTTGGGAAGTTATCAACTACTTGAAAAGCTGTTGATAAGTTTTTGCAACAATTTCATTTTCAGCGATTAAGTCTTCTCGTGCCTGTTGATAACCTATGAGGTCGTTGCTGGTGGCTTCAAGGAGAATTCGGCTGTGTTCGAACAGTTTAGGCTCGGAAAAAAGTGCCGTTTCAAGGCGTTGCAGGGTAAGCCCTCGCTTGATGGCCGGGTGATAGAAATGGGCTTCTTGAAGCACCTCGAAGAGGTTGAAGATTTTGTAGCCAACGGTCTGGTTTTGGATGATCTCGTGACGTACCAGGGTGGTGGTGAGATTTTGTGGCGTGAAGCATACAATCTGTTCATAATGAGAAAGTTTCTCAATGAGCAGGTCAATGGCTTCCGTCCAGCGGCTATGGTCGTCGAAACAGTCCCAAACGAAACAGTTTTCAGCAGCCATGTCATCCCTGCATGGTCCTGTGGACGGCATGGGGTATAAGGCTGCGTCACATTCATGTTCTCCTTGCAGCGCAAAGGCCAAAATCATCTCCTCGTATGGCCGCGTGCCGTCCAATTCTGGCACGGCGGGACGATGGAGCAAGAGGTTAAGATAGGCCACTGACCTCGGCTTGGGTTGTGGCACCAAAGAGTAAAGTGCTTTGTAATCAATATAATACGAGTTGGTATCCAAAGCCTCGATTTGATGGGCTTCCTCCGAATCAAGCTCGACTTGTTGGAGCATCTTGGCGTTGGTATTCACCCCACTGAAATAGCTTTGGAATAAAGCTTCGTCGTCCATCGCGGTGGTGAAGAGGAAGCTGTTTTTCGGGATGAGCTTCCAGCAATGCCCTTGGAAGTCACAGGGGTAGGGGGTGTGGCATTGTGTCCCGATGTTGACGACAGGCGAATGGGGCAGAGCCACTACGGCTTTCAGTCGTTCCACATTTTGAGCGACAAAGGTCTCCCTTTCAACGACATACTCCATCACCGATTCCATCTTGAACAGCTGATTCACATCGATGGGACCATCTTTGATATAGTTACCATTGAGATACATGAGGCGGAAGTCGCTGAGTGGCACTCCGCAGCCATGTAGCACATAGTATTGCAGGGCGGCATCATTATAATAGGTGTCGCTGAGCCGCATCGAGCTTTTCACCTCCACAGCCAGCCATTTGTCGCCGTCTCTGACCAGCATATCCAGCATAATGAGTGTGTCATTATGCTGAAATACAGCCTCATACATTACTTTTATTTCAGGGTTGCTGAGATTATCCCAGGTTTCTTGTACCTTCTTAGGGAATTGCGAAGGCGAGTTGGGTGACATGTCGATGCCACCAGGGAAGACCTCATGAGCCAGCACGCCCACATCGGTGCCACGCTGGAACTTGGCTTTTTGCTCGATGCTGAGTTTGTCGCGAAGATAAGGGTGCTTCTTCTGCATGTACAATGCTTTTTCGCATTGCAAACCCTTGATATAAGTCGATTTGGAAAGAATGTGCATGTTCAGTTGGTGTAGTCCACGCAATCATCGGGGATGAGTGGTAGGTAGTGGTAACGGCGCATCAGCTGGGCGATGGCGAGCACATCCTTCTGGCAATAAGTCTTTATGCGTTCCAGATCGTTTTCCTGCCAGTACACGCGCCCCACTTCGCTGCCGTTGATGTCGTCTTTCGGGGTGGGGATGTCAAGGATGGCGCAAAGCAAGTCAAGGGATGTGTAGCTCTTGTAGTCGCCAAACTTCCAGAGTTCCATGGTGTCGATGAAGTTGGTTTCCCAGGGTTTTTTGCCTGCAACTTGCAGAACCTTAGGAATTTGAATTCCATTGACCAACATACGTCGAGCGATATAGGGGAAGTCGAATTCTTTGCCGTTGTGGGCGCAGAGTTGGGCATCGGGCGCGTTATAATGACGATTCAACATCTCGGCAAACTCGGTGAGCAATGTTCTTTCGTCGTGGCTGTAGAATGATTTCAAGCGGAAACGGTTGCCATTGAAGAAACCCACCGAGATACAAATGATTTTGCCGAATTCCGCATAGATACCGGCTCGGTCGTAGATATCGGCAGGAGTGAGTTCAGGATTGTCGCGGTTCAGTTGCTCTGCCTTATGTGACCAGAGTTTCTGCATCCGCTCAGAGAGTTGGTTGTAGGATTTCTCTTGCGAGACAGTCTCGATGTCGAGGAAGAGGATTTTGGAGAAGTCTATCATATCTGTTGTTGAATTGTTGATTGTTGAATCGTTGAAATGTTGTAGAGATGCAATGCATTGCGTCTCATTTATAATTGCTTTTATCTAATTTCTTGAAAACCATCATATTTCCCTGTCGGTGCCACTGCCTCAATCTTCATATCCGTGATAAATGAATAAGGTGTGCCTTCGCCGCAGAGCAGGGTGAAGCGGTCGAGGTCTTTTTCCTCGCCTTCGGCCTCAATGTGGACGCAGCCGTCGGCATGGTCGTTTTCTACATAACCTGTCAGGTTGCATTGAAGACCGTATCGATGTACGTAACGTCGAAACCCTACATTGAACACTCGACCGTAAATCCTTATGGAATAGGCTCTTGTCATAGGGCAAATTTTAGTCCAGGTATGGTTCTGAGTAGGCTATATGTCCGTTCCAGATGATCCTTGCTTTCAATGTCGATGTTGTAACAATAGCTGAGGTAATTGCCTTTGCCACTGCTTCTTACATTAACGAAACTATGTACCGTCCGACTCTCGCTGAGGGCTTTGCTGATGTTGCGTTTGGCTTCTTCCGTGGCAATCTCGGCAGCGATGATCAGCTTGATGTCGAAGTTTTGTGGGTATATTACTTTTTCTTCGCTCATGGGAATGGATTTGATTTGCAAAGATAACAATCTTATGACAATAATGTCGTTTTTTTTCAAATTTGGATTAAAAATAACAAGAGGAACAATTTTTGTTGTACCTTTGTAGTTTTGAACAAAAAGGCGAAATTATGTTGGCTATTTGGGAGTCGATAAAGGTGTTTCTGAAAGGCATGATTATGGGCGCTGCCAATGTCTTTCCCATTTCCAGCGGCACGGTGTCGTTGGTGCTTGGGGTGTTTGAACGCTTTATCAATGCCATCAACTCGCTTAGAATCAAGAATTTCAAGTTGCTCTTCAAAGGTGAGTTCAACGAATTTGGCCGTCGCACCGATTTCAGGTTTTTCATCACCATCGTGCTGGGTCTTTTGGTAGGCATGGTGTTGACTTCCATCTTCTTGAAGCAGACACTCGTTTCGTATGAGGTCTATACTTGGTCGTTTTTCATCGGACTCATCATCGCATCGGTGATCTATGTGATGAAAAACATCGATAAAGTGAGTGCCAAGAATATATTGCTTGTCATGGCAGGTATGGTGCTCTCGTTTTTTCTTTCCATCAAGTCGAATCCCTATCCCAACGAGAGCTTTTTCTATCTCTTCTTTTGCGGTATCATAGGGGCTACGGGCATGGTGGTGCCTGGTGTGTCGGGTTCCCACCTCATGTTACTCATGGGCAACTATGAGTTGATTGTCACTAAAGGTATCCCTTGGTTGACCAAGGCTTCCACTTTTATGGACGGTGTAAAGATACTACTTCCGTTTGTGTTGGGAGCTTTGGTCAGCATAATAATGTTCTCCCACTTGCTTGCATGGTTGATGCGCGAGTACCGCGACTCAACTATGTCGGTGTTGGCAGGCTTCATGTTAGGTAGTTTGCCCGTAGTATATCCTTGGAAAGTGCCAGGTGAGTCTACCTATCTCTTTTCGCTGCCGAGCTGGAATACCGAATTGCTTTTGGCTGTCGTCATGGCGGGATTGGGCTTTGCTGCGGTCTTCATCTTGGAGCTCATGGCGCGACACACCAGGAAGAAACAACAGGAAAGGATGCTTAATCCTAAACCAAAGAGACAAAAGAAACATAGGAAACACAGGAAACACAGGAAACATGGCAGAAAGACTAAGAAGAATTAGTTTCACCCTTCGAGAGGATGAGACATTTATCCCTCTCATCGGCTTGTTGAAGGCCACAGGTGTGGTGGAGTCGGGGAGCGAGGCACAAGAGGTGGTCTCTGCGGGCATGGTGCTCCGCAACGGTGAGGTCGAAACCCGCAAACGCGCCAAGATTACCGCTGGCGAAGTGATTGTTTTCGAGAATTTTGAAATCTTCGTCGAAGGCTGTGATTGACGAGAAACATTGATTATCATGGATAAATTGGAACGATTCATAGCGTCCATCTTGGAGACGCGCAAGGTGTGGCTGCTTGAGGCCAAGGAGGGCTTCTTTGCCATGCTGGAAGATAGCGACGGTGAACCTTACATACCGCTTTGGGAGTCAGAGGCTTTGGCAGCTAATGCCGCGCAAGGCGACTGGGAAGGCTACACGGTCACAGACATGGGCTTTTCGGAATTGGGTCATTGGCTCAAGGAGCTGGCTGCCGACGAGATTGACATTGCCGTATCGCCCGAGACTGATGGCGAAATTACGGCAATACCCTCCCATAAGTTCAGGAACTGGCTGAAGCCATACGACGACCATTCCTATAAGGAAAAGGACGAAGATGACGAAGATTTTGATTATGGAGATGGGTGGGCGCAGCCATGGCAATAAGCATACGGCCCTTCGACAAGCTCAGGGACTTTCACTTTTTGTAGTTAAGGGTGCCTGAGCCTGTCGAAGGCCCCGATTCAAAAAACCGAAAAGCGAATAACCGATGAAAAGCAAGCTGTTTGGTGTGTTGTTGTTGATTGAGGCCGCAGCCTTGTTGCTGACGGCAGCAGTTGCCTTGCACTATCAGCGCGTGGCAGGTGAGACCGATGCCCGTTGTTTTTTGCTCACTGCCGGTTTGACAGGAACTGTTGGCCTATTGCTCTACAACATCGGCAACTCGATGAAAAAGAGTAGTTTGCAAATCCGTGATTCTTTCATGGTAGTGGCCTTGTCGTGGGTGCTGTTCTCTTTATTCGGCATGTTGCCTTTTTTGATGAATGGCACTGTCGACAATGTGACAGACGCTTTCTTTGAGACTATGTCGGGCTTCTCGACTACAGGTGCCACTATTCTCAACAATATCGACCAACAGCCGCATGGCATCCTGTTTTGGCGCAGCATCATGCAGTGGATGGGCGGATTGGGTGTTGTGGTGTTCACTTTGGCGTTCCTCCCTTCGGTAGCCAAAAGCTCAAAGAAAATGTCGCTTTTCGCCGCCGAAGCGCCTGGTTTGAGTGTGGAAAAGTTGGCTCCGACTATGGGTGCCACTTCGCGCCTGCTTTGGTTTATTTACATTGCGCTGACCCTGCTTTGCGCCTTCTTCTATCACCTTGGACCCATGAACAAGTTCGATGCTGTGTGCCATGCCTTCACGACCATTGCTACAGGTGGTTTTAGCACCCATCAGGCCAGCATCGGCTATTTCCATTCCAACTATATCGAGTGCGTCTGCATCGTGTTTAT
>Ga0310694_10005978_pt1 | contig 11556 bp, 9 predicted proteins | sample 174DNAGHGhighgp2_FD_203884 | JGI IMG/M metagenome (GOLD analysis project Ga0310694, IMG submission 203884) | Sheep rumen microbial communities from Palmerston North, Manawatu-Wanganui, New Zealand - 1742 DNA GHGhigh gp2 (v2) (version 2) | ecosystem: Host-associated > Mammals > Digestive system >... | reverse complement strand
TTTTTCACTGTGTTTCCTCTCCCCCTTTCGCCGCGTATTTCAGCGTATCCCCGTCGTCGCCCCGGGCATAAGCGGCGGACAGGATATTGCCGATTTCCGTTTTCAGCGGCTTTTTTCGCCCGGCGGTGAGATAGCCCACCGTGTCGCCCTCCAGCAGCACGACGGTAATGTTTTTATATTTCATGGTGTCGGCAAAGAGCACCTTTACGGGCCGGCTGTGATCCAGGGAATACTGCAAAAACCTTTTGACCATTGTTCAGCCTCCCGGGGCCGCGTCCGCGCCCACGCGGTAGATTTTGATGCCGTTTTGGCTGTACATCAGCTGATACTCCTGATCCAGCGTTTGTTCGTCCACGGTGTACGCATACCGCTCGTGGCCGGACAGCAGGATATAGTCCACCCCGTATTTTTCCAGCACGTCGCTGTTTCCGACGGGGTCGGCATAGAAGCGGCGCACGTCGGCGTGGCGCTCCGCGGCGATGCTGTTGAGCCCGTGCCAGTACAGCCACAGATCGGGGCCGCACACGATGCGCCGCCCGGCCAGGCTGCTGACGAAATTGATGTGCTGATCGCCGGTGAGGAACACAGCGTCCTGCGCCGTTTCTTCCTCTACCTGTCGGGCCGCGGCCACGTCGGCCTGGGAAAACATCTGATAATCGCTCACCCATTCCCGGGCGATGGACAGGCAGCCGGTGGAAAAACACAGCACCGCCGCCAGCGCTCCCACGGCAATTCTGGCCGGCAGCCCCTTGAAGCGGCCCAGCAATTCCACGCCGTAATCCGCGGCGATCACCGCGCAGAGCATGTACCAAATGTAAAACAGCTTGTTGTTGTCATACACGTTGGGCTGGAATTGAATGAATTCAGCCGGCAGAAAAATCATGAACGCCCCGGCGGCCAGGAAGCGGCGCTTTTCGTTCTTTTCCAGCAGCGCGATCAGGATCAAAAGGAAAGGCAAACCGATGTTTTTGATGTAAAACCACAGATACCCGTCCAGCATGCCCTGCTCGCCGTTGACCCAGTTAAAGCACGGCTTGAGAAACTGCCCGTTGCCAACGGACTGCCGGAAGGTCCAGGTGAACAATTGCGGCGCGGCCAGCGCCACCGCCAGCGCGCCGAAAACGCCCCAGTTCACCAGCCGGGGCCAAAGCTCCGGCCATGCGCTCTCCCAGCGCAGCACGGCCTGCACGATCACCCATATCCCGCAGCCGACGGCGCCAATCGCCAGCGATACGCCCGTCCAGCGCAAAACAGCCGCTCCGACGCCCTCCGCAATGCCGGAAACCAGCCAGGCAGCCGCCGAGGCCACCGCCAGCCACGCCGTCAGCGTCCAGGGCAGGCGGATATCCCGCACGCCGGAAAAATCATACAAGAGCCAGCCCAGGCTCATCAGCCCCAGGGCCAGGAAGCAGTGGGTGTTCACCATGGGCAGCATGCCGGCCCATACGCCCAGCAAAATCATCTGCCGAAGGGAAACGCTCCGCTTTTGGAAAACCGCCGTCGGGCCGTCCTTTTGCATGGCCGCGCCGGGCAAGGAAGCCGGCCGCAGGGCATCGTAAAGCAGATAAACGCAGGGGATCACCTGGGTCCAGCCCCCCAGGGTGGTGCGCTGGGGCACCATCATATCCACGATCACGTTGCTCCAGCGAAGATTATACGTGGTAAATTCCGCATGGTTGGCGGGGGTCTGATACCAGCCGCCGAGCACCAGCTTCACCCGCTGCCACAGGCCCGTTACGCTTTGCAGTTCGTTGCTGCCGCCGCTGCCCAGCGCCACGCCCTGCATGTCCACCAGGTACAGAAAGCCCAGGCCGCCGTTGATGAAGAAAAACAGCGCGGCCAGCGCCGCTCCCTTCTTTTTGTCGGCCATCCGGGCGGCAAGGAGCACGTAGCCCGAAAAGGTCAGCGCCGTCATCAAAAGGCCCGGGAACAGGATGGCCCAGCGCAAATCGAAGCCCAGCAGCATGAAGCTGGCGGACAGGGTGTCGGTAAGAAAGGGATAGGACAAAAGCGCCCCGGGCAGGATGGTGTAATCCGGCGGAAAGGCCGCGTCCCTTAAGCCCGACGCGATGGACAGGTGCAGCGGCAGATCGCCGTAGGTGCTCTGCCCCACGTGCAGCGCGCCGTCCACCGGGTTCAGGTTATGGGTCCATTGCAAGTATCCGCCGATCGCCGTCAGCGGCAGCGCCACGGACAGCAAAAGGATCACGAGGCGCATATCGCTCTTTTGCCAATTCGCCGCCTGCTTTTTGCTGCGGCCAAGGAACGCGCAGAGCAGCAATGCCGCCAGCAGCCCCAGCGCAGCCCAGTGAGCCGTCCGGGAAAACCGAAGAAAAAACGCGCACAGCGCCGGCAGCCACATTTCCAGCGCCAAGCCCAGCGTCAGCCCCAGCCAGATGCGTACGACGGGCGATTTTTCGGGCAGCAGCAGCCTGACCGTCAGGCAGCCCCCCGCCGAAAAAACGAGCCAATACAAAATTGCCAGCATACCAGCGCCTCCGAAATCTTCTTTTTTTATTATAGACCATGAAAAAGCAAAAGGCAAACCCCGGGCGAAAAGATTTACAATCAGCCGTAAAGATTTACATTTTCTCCCGTCAGTGCTATACTGAAAATGAAAGAAAAGAGGTGCTTTTCATGCGCTGCCACTGCCCCCGGTGCGAAACGGAAACCTGGATGATCCACTCGGAAAGGGACAACGCCTGCGTCTGTCCCGAATGCCTGTACCGCTGCTATGCCTGCCAGGGCACCGGCACCGCCATGAGCAAGGAAGAAATCATGCGGCTGAAAAGCGGCGAAGCGCTTTTGCGCCCCGAGGCCTTTGATCCCGACGCCCAGGTGCCCTACGAGCAGGGCTGGGAAGAGCCCGCCTGGCCGCCCCGCAGACCGGACTGAAAGCGCCGTCCGCCGTTTCCTTTCTCCTTCCAGTGAAAAATATACCATAGAGGAAGCGCTATGTCAATTTGATTTTATCGTATTTCGATAATTTTTCATCAATAATCAATAAAAGCGATGCCGAATCCGGGCATAACCGTGCCGCGCCAAGTCCCAAAAGGACAAAAGCGGCGGAAAAACGGCGGAAAAAAGCTTTTTACCTTTATAATGAATTCAACTCTTGCATCCTGGGCCAAAATACATTATACTATAAAGTGACCCCGCATGTAGCTGGGCCAGAACCGGTCAAGGAGGTTCAGAAGTATGGAATGCAAAGTGAAAAACGACATCGGCACTGTATACATCTCAGAAGAAGTGCTTTTGAAGGTCGTGGGCTACGCCGCGCTGGAATGCTACGGCATCGTGGCCATGTCCTCCAAACGGGCGAAGGACGGCCTGGTGGAATGGCTCGGCCGTGAAAACCTGAGCAAGGGCGTGCAGGTGCGCCTGGTGAACGACCAGTTGGATGTGGATCTGTTCATCGTGGTGGAATACGGCATTTCCGTGGCCGAAGTATGCAAAACCATCGTGGAAGTAGTGCGCTATAAGCTGGAGAGCATGACGGGGGTCAAGGTTCGCTCCGTCAATATTTCCGTGGAAGGCATCCGCGTGTAACGCGGCGTCCCCACTGATTGAACGGAGGAATTCCCTTGATACAAGTAAAAGCAATTGACGGGCTGCTGCTGCGGGAAATGGTGCTGGCAGGGGCGGCGCTTCTGGAAAGAAACCGTGAAACGGTGGACGCGCTGAACGTGTTCCCCGTGCCGGACGGCGATACGGGCACCAACATGAGCCTCACCATGGCCAGCGCCACCCGGGAAATCAACGCGAAAGAATATGAGCGGGCGGATCAGGCGGCGGAAGCCCTGTCCAAAGGCGCGCTGCGCGGCGCCCGGGGCAACAGCGGCGTGATCACCAGCCAGCTCTACCGCGGCTTCGCCAAGGCCCTGGCCGGCGTGGACAAGATCACCCCGCCCCAGTTTGCCGCGGCCCTGCAGCGGGGCGCCGAAACGGCGTACAAGGCCGTAATGAAGCCCAAAGAGGGCACCATCCTCACCGTGGCCCGGGTCATCGCGGAGGACGCGGTGCGCCAGGCCCAGATGGCGCCGGATGATTACGACGCCCTGTTCAACACCATCCTGCAAAGCGGCGAAGCCATTTTGCAGCGCACGCCGGATATGCTGCCCGTGCTCAAGCAGGCCGGGGTGGTGGATGCCGGCGGCCGGGGCCTGATGTATCTTTACACCGGCTATGCCGCAGTGCTGCGGGGCGAAAGCATCGACGATCTGATGCCGCCCGACGAATGCGCCGCCGAAGAGGCCGCCTTCACCGACGACCACGACGCCATTGAAAACCTGAAATTCGCCTATCATGTGGCCTTCGATGTAAAGGATATTCCCGACGACGCCTCCGAGGAGGATATCAACATCTTCCGCCGCCGTCTCAACCGCATCGGCGACTGCGTGCAGGTGGAGGGCGATCTGAGCGGCATCCATGCCCATGTGCACACCGACGAGCCCTATAAGGCCATCGAATACGGCGTGGAACTGGGCGACGTGGTGGCGGTGGACGTGGACAACATGGCCTACAAGCGCAAGGAAGCCGCCCGGGCCGAGGAAGCGGCCAAAGCGGCAGAAGAAGCCGCCAAGGCGCCGGCCAAGCCCTACGGCATGGTCAGCGTATCCCTGGGCGAAGGGTTCTCCCGCATCCTCAAGGATCTGCAGGTGGACGGCATCGTGGAGGGCGGACAGACCATGAACCCCTCCATCGAGGATCTGCAAAAGGCCATTGATTCCGTCAACGCCGAAACCATTTTCGTGTTCCCCAACAACGGCAACATCATTCTGGCCGCCCAGCAGGCGGCGCAGCTGTCCGATAAGCACGTGGTGGTGATCCCCACCAAAAACGTGGCCATGGGCATCGCCGCGGCGGTGGCTTTCCAGCCCGATATGAGCGCGGAGGAAAATGCCCAGCGCATGGAAGAAGCCGCCCAGCGGGTGCGCACCGGCACCATCACCTACGCCGTGCGGGACAGCGATTTTGAAAACATGCACATCTCCGAGGGCGACATCATCGGCCTGCACAACGGCAAGGTGGAGTTCCAGGCCCACAGCGTGCACGACGTGGCCATCGACCTGGTGAGGGAGATCGTCACCGAGGACGACGGGCTGATTACCATCTATTACGGCGCCGACACCAAAGAAGAAGACGCCCAGGCCCTGGGCGCGGAGATCGAAGAAATGTGCCCCGACTGCGACGTGGAAATACACGAGGGCGGCCAGCCGCTGTATTACTACCTGATCGCAGTTGAATGACCGTTCACCCATTGAACCAACGACAGAGGAGGATAACCATGAAAAAAACCGTCATTGCCCTGCTGCTTGTCTGCGCGCTGCTGACTGTTTCCCTGTCCGCTCTGGGCGAAGCCGCCCCCGCATACGAACCCATCGACTACGGCGATTTTACTATGGCCATCAATCCTGAAACGCCCTACTCCGGCGGCATGCAGGGCAAGGTCGAAAACAGTGTGTGGTTTACCCTGTATCCCGCTTTTATCGACCTGAAAGACAGCAACACAAATTTTAACGTGGTATGGAGCCAAAAGGTCTCTCCCATCGGCTCCTATCAGGAAAGCAATCGGGACGCTTACGTTTCCACGCTGGAAAAGACGATCCGGACGCAGTATGAAAGCCTCGGCGTTAAGGTGACCAGCTTCAGCGTTCCCTTCATTCAGCTGCAAAAGCTGGACAGCAAGGACGCGCTGGCCTATATGATGATCACCGAGCTGGAAGTCAAAGGCCAGGCCCAGGCGATTTACCAGCTGCAGGCCATCGTATCCGACGAAGCCTTCGGCACCTACACCTTCACCGGCTCCGCCACCACCATGGAATTGCTGGAAACCTACGTCGCGCCGCTGTTTGACGCCATCGCCTGGAAAAACTGATCCTCAGCATAAAAGCTGATGCAAAGAAGGCCTTCGGGCCTTTCTTTTTTATCCTCTTTTTTTGCCGGATTTGACAGGCAGAAGAAATACAGCGCAGCGCGGAAATTTTCCTTGACAAATTCCGCAAAAACGGTACAATAATTGTAATCGCTTTGACGGAGTCAGGCCCTTTCCCCTCCATCGCAAGAGACCCGGCGGCTGGTGCGAGCCGGGGATGCGGAAAAGCGCCGTCTCGCTCCCGAGCTGAACGCCTGAACGGCAGTAAGGCGCTCCGGATCGCCCCGTTATCATGGCGCAGGGCTTTCAAAGAGCCTGAAGAGACCGGTAAAACGGTAACAAGGGTGGTACCGCGGTAAAGAAAATGCTTTATCGTCCCTGAAGCGGAAACGCTTTGGGGATTTTTATTTCCCATCTTAAGGAGGATCGCAGCATGCGGCAGATTTTCGTTTCGGATCAGACTCTTTTCTCCCCTGCCGCCCGGGAGGCGGGCTTCCGCCAGAAATTGGAGGCGGCAAGAAAACTGGATCATTTGGGCGTCAGCGCGGTGGAAACGCCAAAGCTCACCCAGGACGACGCCGACATGCTTTTGATGCGTTCTTTATGCTCCACGGTGAAGCGCAGCGTATTATCCTGTGAAACCGGCTGGACCCCGGAGGGCGTGGAACGGGCATGGAGCGCCGTGAAAGGCGCCGCCCATCCCCGGCTCACCGTTTCCCTGCCTTTGACCAGCGCGCAACTGGAATATGTGTGCCACATGAAGCCCCCCAAGGCGCTGGAGGCGGTAAGCAAGCTGGTGGCTGCCGCTAAGGAAAAATGCGCGGACGTGGAATTCGTCTGCGAGGACGCGACCCGCGCCGAGCGCCCCTATGCCATGGATATCATCCGCGCCGCCGTGGCCGCCGGGGCCGGCCGCGTCACACTCTGCGATTCCGCCGGCGTTTTCCTGCCCGATGAAATGGCCGCGCTGGTAAAGGAAGCCAAGGAGGCCGCGGGCGACGGCGTCGTGCTGGCCGTGCGCTGCGGCAACGATCTGCAGCTGTCTCTTTCCTGCTCGGTGAGCGCTCTTCTGGCCGGGGCAGACGAGGTGAAAACCGCCTTCCTCTGGAACGGCGCGGCACAGCCCGGGGCCGTGGCCCAGCTTTTGCGATCCCGCGGGGCTGACCTGCAAATGGAAAGCACCCTGGACGTGACCAGGGTAAACCGCACCGCCGACGAAATCAGCCAGATCCTCTCCCAGCCCGAAGGCAGGAAGACCCCCTTTGACGGCCACGCCTGGGCCGACGGGGCCGAAGCACTGCTGCCCGCCCAGGCCAGCGACGAGGTGCTTTCCGCCGCGGTGAAGGCCCTGGGGTATGAACTGGGCGAAGAGGACATGCTCCATGTGAAAGAAGCCGTGCAAAGGGAATCCAAGGGCAAGGGGCTGACAAGGGCCGAATTGGAGGCGCTGATCCTTTCCTCTTCCCGGCAGGTGCCCCCCACCTACCGGCTCAAGAGCTACCTGGTCAACAGCGGCAACACCATTTCCCCCAGCGCCCACGTGGCCCTGGACAAGGACGGCGATATCCTTTCCGGCCTGTGCGCCGGGGACGGCCCCATCGACGCCGCCTTCCTGGCCATCGAGCAGATCATCGGCGGCCACTATGAACTGGACGATTTCCAGATTTCCACCATCACCCAAAATCGCGCCTCCATGGGCGACGCTCTGGTGCGGCTGCGCCACAACGGTAAAATCTACGCCGGCAAGGGCATTTCCACCGACATCATCGGCGCCGCCATCCGGGCCTACCTGAACGCGCTGAACAAGATCGCCTATGAGGAGAAAACGGTATGAAGTTGAGCTTTGCCACCGGCTCCTGGCCCTTTACATTGGAGGAAAGCATCCTCACCGCCCGGGAAAGCCGCTATGACGGCATCGAGCTGAGCCAAGAAAGCCTGCCCCGGTTCGCGCAGGCCGGCGATCCCCTGTCCCCCGGCAAGATGACCGACACGGTGCGCCGCCTGAACGAAAGCAAGATCGACGTAGCCTGCATCGGCGCGTCTGCCTCCTGGAAGGCGGTGGATATTCCCCGCCTGATCACCCTTGCTCACGATCTGCGCTGCCCCTTTGTGGCCCTGCCTTTCCTGAAGGAGGACGACGCCAGGGAAAAAGCGGCGCTGCTCTTGCCCCTGGCGGAAAAAGCGGGCATCACCCTGCTGATCCCCACCGTGGGTCCCTTTGCCGATACCGGCGCGTTAAAGGCGCTGCTGGATTCCTTTGCCTCTGATTACCTGGCCGCCGCCTGGAGCGTGCCCGACGCAGCCGCCGCTCAAAAGACCCCCGAGCAGGTGGTGACCGACCTGGGCGCGTACATCCGCCACGTGTACCTGTGCGACGGCCAGGAAGAAAATGGGAAAATTGTGCCCAAGCTCCTGGGCGAAGGCGAGCTGCCCCTTGGCGACGTGTTCGCCGCGCTGCGCTCCATCAGCTTCGACGGGTTCTTTTCCTTCCTTTGGGAAAAGCAGGAGGGCGCTTTGGGGCAAAGCGACGTGGTGCTGCCCCATTTCGCGGCGCTGGCCCGTTCCCTGGGGCGGGACCCCCGCAAGCCCCGGCATCAGCTGTATGACAACAACCGCCATACCGGCAAATACATCTGGAAGAAGGACGCTTTGATCGATCTGACCTTCTCCAGGATGCTGGACCGGGTGGTGGAAGAATTTCCCGACCAGTACGCCTTCCGCTATACCACCCTGGATTACACCCGCACCTACGCCCAGTTCCGGGACGACGTGGACGAGTGCGCCAGGGCGCTGATGGCCCTGGGCGTGCGCAAGGGCAGCAAGGTGGCCATGTGGGCCACCAACGTGCCCCAATGGTACATCGGCTTCTGGGCCACCACCAAAATCGGCGCGGTGCTGGTGACGGTGAACACCGCCTACAAAATCCACGAGGCGGAATACCTGCTGCGCCAGAGCGACACCCACACCCTGATCATGGTGGAGGGCTGGCGGGACGCCGACTACGCCGGCATCATCAGGGAGCTGTGCCCCGAACTGGACCACGCCGCTTCCGGCGAAGCGCTGCACATCAAGCGGCTGCCCTTCCTGCGCAACATCGTTACCGTAGGCTTTTCCATGAAGGGCTGCATGACCTGGGAGCAGATGATTTCCCGCTCCCGCCGCACCCCCAGGGAAGCGCTGCTGCGCCGGGCGGAAAGCGTGCAGCCCGGCGACGTGTGCAACATGCAGTACACCTCCGGCACCACGGGCTTCCCCAAGGGCGTGATGCTGACCCATCACAACATCGTCAACAACGGCAAGTGCATCGGCGACCGGATGGATTTGTCCACCGCCGACCGGATGATGATCCAAGTGCCCATGTTCCATTGCTTCGGCATGGTGCTGGCCATGACGGCCAGCATGACCCACGGGGCCAGCATCTTCCCCCTGCCGTACTTTTCCCCCAAGCCGGCCCTGGCCTGCATCCATCAGGAGAAGATCACCGCGTTCCACGGAGTGCCCACCATGTTCATCGCCCTGCTGGAGCACCCGGACTTCCCCAAAACCGATTTTTCCCACATGCGCACCGGCATCATGGCCGGGTCGCCCTGCCCCATTTCCATCATGCGGGACGTGGTGAACAAAATGCACATGACGGAGATCACCATCGTTTACGGCCAGACCGAGGCCAGCCCCGGCTGCACCATGTCCTCCACCGACGATCCCCTGGAGGTGCGCGTGGCCACGGTGGGCCGGGCGCTGCCGGAAATCGAATGCAAGATCGTGGACCCGGAAACGGGCGAGGAAATGCCCGACAACGTGACCGGCGAATTCGTGGCCCGGGGCTACAACATCATGAAGGGCTACTACAAAATGCCAAAGGCCACCCAGTCCGCCATTGACAAGGACGGCTGGCTCCACACCGGCGACCTGGCCTGCCGCACGCCCGAGGGCAATTACCGCATCACGGGGCGCTTAAAGGACATGATCATCCGCGGCGGCGAAAACATTTACCCCAAGGAGATCGAGGAATTCATCTACACCCATCCCAAGGTATCCGACGTGCAGGTGATCGGCGTGCCGGACGAGCAGTACGGCGAAGAAATCATGGCCGTGGTGATCCTAAAAGAAGGACAAACCATGACCGAAGACGAATTAAAGCAATTTGTGCGGGATCATATGGCCCGGCACAAGACCCCGCGCTACGTGCAGTTTGTGGACGCGTTCCCCACCAACGCGGCCGGCAAGATCCTGAAATACAAAATGCGCCAGGACGCGGTGGAGCTGCTGAAGCTGCAAAAAGCCAACAGCATTGAGACGGCGTAATGCGGCAGCATTTCTCAGAGGGGGCATCATCATGCTGAAAAAGACCGCGGTATTCTTCCTGATGGCAGCGCTTCTGCTCGCCTGTCACTGCGCCCTTGCCGACACCTGCGAGGTATCCTATACCGTCACCTTCGCACAGTCCGGCTGCCGGGACATGCTGCAATTGATCAACGATTTCCGCACCGGCAGCGAAAACTGGTGTTGGGATGAAAACGACGAAAACAAAATCTGGCCCTCCGAGCCGCTGGAGCCCCTGGCTTACGACTACGATCTGGAAAAGATCGCCATGCAGCGCGCCGCGGAGTGCGCCCTGTATTACGGCCACACCCGGCCGGACAACACCAGCTGCTTCACAGCGTTTACGCTGGATGATTTGTGGGCTGACGGAGAGAACATCGCCGCCGGATACAACAGCTATGTGACGCCCGAGCAGGTTTTCATCGCCTGGCGCGAGGATGAAGATAATTACAGCGGTCAGGGCCATCGCCGCAACATGCTGAGCCCGGATTTCAACTGCATCGGCGTTGGACATGCGGTGATCGGAAATCTCCATTTCTGGGCCCAGTCCCTGGGATACCGGGACAATGTGAACACCGCCGCCACTGCCGCCAATAACCAGCTTACAGTGGTGTATGCGGTTATCAGCTCCGATCTGCTGAAAGAATGCACGGTGGACAGCCTGCCCGTCGCTTCTCTCTCCATGGAATACGGCGAATCCGCGCAGCTGCCCGGCGTCACCGCCCGGATCCGCACGTTCAACCAGGCTGCCGACAGCTTGCGAAGCCCGGATGAAGTCACGCTGCGGCTGTCCTGGATCAGCGACGATCCCGCCTGCGTGGAAATTGACGGCGTCCAGGCGTCGGGCAAAGCCGTAGGACAGGCCATGCTCACGGCATCCGCCTTCGGCCAGAGCTTTTCCCTGCCCGCATCCGTGACCTGCGCATCCCTGCTCACGCCGGACTTCGTGCTGCCCGGCGATCTGACCGTCATTGAAGCAGAAAGCTTCTACAATATCAAGGCAACGGCCGTGGAAATCCCCGCCTCTGTCACCGCCATCGGCAGCAAAGCCTTCGCCGCCTGCTCCTCCCTGCGTCAGATCACCATTCCGGCAGGCGTTGTCCAGATCGCCAACGACGCCTTTGACGGCTGCCGCAGCGGCCTGGTGATCTGCTGCCAGCGGGGCAGCAAAGCGGAGGCCGTCGCGCTGAAAAACAGCTTATCCATCATTTATCTGCAATAATTCACCATTCAGAGAAAGGAAGCGTCACCATGGAAATCAAAATGAACCTGACCCGGACCCCCAAGGAAAAGCCCGACCAGAGCAAGCTGGGCTTTGGCAAGTACTTCACCGATCACATGTTCGTGATGGACTGGGA
>Ga0310694_10005975_pt1 | contig 11560 bp, 8 predicted proteins | sample 174DNAGHGhighgp2_FD_203884 | JGI IMG/M metagenome (GOLD analysis project Ga0310694, IMG submission 203884) | Sheep rumen microbial communities from Palmerston North, Manawatu-Wanganui, New Zealand - 1742 DNA GHGhigh gp2 (v2) (version 2) | ecosystem: Host-associated > Mammals > Digestive system >... | reverse complement strand
CGTTTCTCCTTCTCCGTCTTCTCATCAATGGTGATAAACTGTAGTTTGGCCTTATACCAACGGTCAGCCATCTCCTCCTCAGAGAAGAAAATCTCCTTATAGCTGGCAATCTTAATATCCTCAATGGTAAACTCGCCACTGATATAGCTCGACATCTCTTCCATGATGCGACTCTCAGCTTCCGTGAATGAAAGTGCATCTACAACATAATTTTCCTTAACTTTCTTCTGCAAGCCGTCCTCCATGACTTTCTCGTAGGCGATCTTGCACTCAAACCAAATTGCTGTTCTTGATCTCATTGCTTTTATTATAATTATTACTTTTCACTTTTCATTTCTGTATGGCCCGACTATTCGTTCCACCCATCTCTTTTTTCTTTTGTTCCGTAATGCGGTCTATAATTTCTGTGGCTATTAGTTGTGAGCGTTCAGGTGTCAAACCGGCATTACTACCAAGCTCAGCCTGTTTCTTCATCAGTTCATCGATGGTCGACTGACTCTCTGACGTAAACTTCTTTTCCGCATTACTCATATATTCTTTATTATATATTTTCGAGAGTATGCGCTCTGCCTCCTCCGTATATTTCTTACGGAATATCTCTTCGGCTTTTGCCAAATAGTCACGTTCTGACGCCTCATCATATATTAGTGAATCGCCACTATTGGTAACACCCAGTTCAGAGGGGTCAAAACCGTCATCTAAGAGATCGTCTGTCGGCTGGCGGGGAACAGGTTTCACAAACTCTACAGGATTTGTCTCTGGGAACATATCAAAATAAAGGCCTACGCAAACCAATGCAATCACACACGAAATACCCACGACAACAGCTGACCTGATAATATGATGCTGGCTACGTACAGCATCCAATAGTTCTTCTGGTGAATTGTAGCGGTCTTCGGGCGATTCACTAGTGGCCTTTTTCATCGCTCTACGAAACTCTATTGGCATATCTGACACATTACCAAGTGCCTGCATGAACTTGCCTATAGAATAGACATCGCAACGGTCATCAATGGAACCGTGTTGCAACACCTCAGGTGCCACAAATTGTGCATCATTGCCATAGAAATTTTCCTGATCTTCCATCGAAAGATAGTATGAACCGTGCGAAAGCAACATCGGCGAAAAGTCCCCCTTACGGGCAAACACAGTTCGTGGCGAATAGCACACATGGCGAATACTTTTTTTATGTAATAGTGCGGTAATGCTTACCAGTCCTTCAAGTACGGTTATAAAGAAGTCGCGCTGAGCCACGACAGCAGGTGTCTCGCTCAACATCTCGGCAAACGACATATATTGGCCTGGCTCCGAAACAGCCAGCCTGACAATCTCGTCATCCTGCATAACAGGTGTGAAATGCAATTGGTGCTTATCGCCAATCGTGATGTTCTCCTCACATTCACGTTTCAGTCCTTCGCAAAATGTGATGTTGGCCAGCAACGATTGGTAAATCTCGACCGTCGACTGGTATTTACTACCCATCTTGGCACGGAAAAACTCGCCAATGGGCATCTTCGACTGATTCAACTTACCACCTGCTTTGGCTATTAAAAGTTCTTCGTAATTCATACCGTTCTATTGTTTTGATGCGCAAAATTACGAAATAAATTACAATTTACGATTCATTTTCCATATTATTTTTGTTGCGGAAGCTATATTTTTACTTTTCACGCTTCACTTTTCACTCAAATTTCGTACCTTTAACTTCGTTGAAAGTACTTTCAATCGAGAAAACTCAAAAATCTTTTGGTTTTCTTCTCACTTATTCGTACCTTTGCAGTCGATTTACGTAAATTACACATACAATGCCAGAAATATCAGTACGCGGACTGGAGATGCCCGAGTCGCCAATCAGAAAGCTCGCCCCTCTTGCAGCAGCCGCAAAAAAACGCGGAACAAAGGTGTATCACCTTAACATTGGACAGCCAGACCTGCCCACACCTCAGGTAGCGCTCGATGCACTCAAGCAGATTGACCGCAACATCCTGGAGTATTCACCCTCGCAAGGCTATCTCAGTTATCGCGAGAAGTTAGTGGGTTATTACGCGAAATATAATATTAATGTTTCTGCCGACGATATCATTATCACCTCTGGTGGTTCTGAGGCGGTGCTCTTCGCCTTCCTCTCGTGTCTGAATCCTGGTGACGAGATTATTGTACCTGAGCCTGCCTACGCCAACTATATGGCGTTCGCCATTTCTGCCGGTGCAAAAATCCGCACCATTGCCACCACTATCGACGAAGGTTTCTCACTACCAAAGGTAGAGAAGTTCGAGGAACTGATCAACGACCGTACACGGGCCATTATGATTTGTAACCCCAACAACCCGACGGGCTATCTTTATACCCGTCGCGAGATGAATCAGATTCGTGATTTGGTCAAGAAGTACGACCTGTACCTCTTCTCCGATGAGGTATATCGTGAATACATCTACACGGGTTCACCTTATATCTCTGCCTGCCATTTGGAGGGTATTGAGCAAAACGTTATTCTTATTGACTCTGTATCGAAGCGCTATTCTGAATGCGGTATCCGCATCGGGGCCCTTATTACGAAAAATGCTGAGGTACGCAAGGCCGTCATGAAGTTCTGTCAAGCTCGTCTCTCCCCTCCCCTCATCGGCCAAATCGTAGCCGAGGCTTCGCTTGAGACACCCGAAGAGTACCTACGTGACGTCTATGACGAGTATGTCGAGCGTCGTAAGTGCCTAATTGATGGACTCAATCGCATTCCCGGTGTCTATTCACCTATTCCTATGGGTGCCTTCTATACCGTAGCTAAACTGCCTGTCGATGATGCCGAGAAATTCTGTCGCTGGTGTCTGGCAGAATTCAATTACGAGGGCGAGACCGTAATGATGGCCCCTGCTGCAGGCTTCTACACCACGCCTGGTGCCGGCATCAATCAGGTACGTATTGCCTACGTGCTGAAGAAGGCTGACCTCGAGCGTGCACTCTTTGTATTGAAGAAAGCCCTTGAGGCCTACCCTGGTCGGACGGAAGATTAATCTTGAATCCTGAATCTTGAATCTACCTTTATTCATAGCACGGAAAATATACCGTCAGGGCGGTGACCGTCAAGAGGTAAGTCGTCCTGCTATTACCATTGCTACCATCGGTGTAGCCATCGGACTAGCAGTGATGATTATTACCGTGTCTGTAATATCTGGGTTTAAGCATTCCATCAGTGACAAGGTTGTCGGCTTTGGCAGCCATATCCAGATTACAAACTTCATGGCCCAGCAGACGGCCATTCCTGCCCCAATTTGTATTAGCGACACGCTGATACGTGACATTAAGAAAACTAAAGGTATTCGTCATGTAGCTTGTTACTCCATGACACAGGGCATACTGAAGACCGATGACGATTTTCTGGGTGTTGCTTTTAAGGGTATTGACAGCGACTACGACACCAGTTTCTTACGCAGTAATTTGGTGGAGGGTAGCCTGCCTAAATTTGGCGCGCAGCCATCCAAATACCCCCTACTCGTTTCGCGTACTATTGCCGATAAACTACACTTAAAGGTTGGCTCGAAGGTATTCGCGTATTTTATTGGTTCTGAAGGTGTTCGCGTTCGTAAGTTTATAGTTGAAGGCATATATCAAACCAACATGTCGCAGTTCGATCAGAACCTCTGTTTTACTGACTATGCTGTTCCTGTTAAACTGAACGGTTGGGAAGATAATCAATGTAGTGGCGCCGAACTGTTAGTCGACAATTTTGATGACCTTGAACAGACTGCTACAAAGGTGGTCAAACTTGTCAACAGCAAGACTGATCGCTATGGCGAGGTACTTACCTCGCAGACCATTCACGAGGCCTATCCTAACATTTTCTCGTGGCTCTCGTTACTTGACATTAACGTATGGATTATCCTCGTACTGATGGTATGCGTAGCAGGTTTTACCATGATTAGTGGCCTGCTCATTATTATACTCGAGCGCACGCAAATGATTGGCATTCTGAAGGCACTTGGCATGCGCAACGATACAGTTCGCCATACGTTCCTCTGGTTTGCCGCCTTCATCATCGGGCGCGGACTTTTCTGGGGCGACGTCATCGGCCTTGGCCTTGTCATTCTGCAACAGCAGACAGGTTTCATCCACCTCGACCCTGCCAGCTATTATGTCGACACAGCGCCTATGGAGCTTAATGTTCCTATCATCGTGGCACTCAACATTGCCACACTGCTCATCTCGGTCTTCGTGCTCATCGCACCCAGTTACTTGATATCGCACATTCACCCCGCACGATCAATGCGTTACGAATAAATTACTAACAAAACTTAGACAAATTATGGAAAGAACTTGGAGATGGTTTGGCAAGAAGGACAAGATTACACTTGCCATGTTGAGACAAATCGGTGTCGAGGGCATCGTTACTGCTTTACACGATGTTCCCCTTGGTGAAGTATGGACCCGCGAGAAGATCCGCGACCTGCGCGAGTATATTGAGAGCTACGGCATGCGCTGGAGCGTTGTTGAGTCACTCCCCGTCGTTGAGACCATCAAATATGGTGGTCCAGACCGCGACCACCAAATCGAGGTCTATAAGGAATCGTTACGCAATCTGTCTGCCGAAGGCATCCACTGCATCTGCTATAATTTCATGCCCGTTTTGGACTGGGCTCGCACTGACCTGTTCCACAATAATCCCAACGGTGCCACAAACCTCTACTTCAACTATGCCGAGTTCGCCTACTTCGACATCTATATTCTCAAGCGTCCAGGTGCTCGCGAGGAATGGGAGAAGTTTAAATTCCCCGAGGGTTGGGGTGAAGGCCGCAGTGTCATTGCCGAGTGCGACGAACTAGCCAAGACTATGACGCCAGAGAAGGACCACAAACTGGTCGAAAATATCGTCATTAAGACGCAGGGCTTCGTTAGCGGTAACTTCAGCGAGAACGACGAAGCTCCCGTTCAGAAGTTCCGCGAGTTCCTCGACCTTTACAAAGGTATCGACAAGGCTCAGTTGCGTGCCAATATGAAGTATTTCCTCGAGGCTATCATGCCCGTCTGCGAGGAGTGCAATATGAATATGTGCGTTCACCCCGACGATCCCCCTATCGAGATTCTTGGGTTGCCACGCATCGTCCGCACCGAAGAGGATATCAAGTGGTTCCTCGATGCCGTTCCCAACAAGCACAACGGTTTGACTTTCTGTGCTGGTTCCCTTTCAGCTGGTGCTTACAATAACGTTGTAGAGCTGGCTAAGAAGTTTGCATCACGCACCCATTTTGTCCATCTGCGCTCCTGCCACATCTTCCCCAATGGTGACTTTACTGAGGCTTCACACTTGGGCGGACGTGCTGACCTTATCGAACTGGCCCGCATTTTCGAGAAAGAGAATCCCAACCTGCCGATGCGTGTCGACCACGGTATGACCTTCACTGACGAGCCTGGTGGCATCTTTGACGAGTCGAGCCACGGTCACAATGCCGGCTACACACTGCTGGGCCGCATGTTCGCTCTTGGTCAAGTGCAGGGTATCCTCGCCACCGTTGACCGCGAACTGGGCATCGAATACAAGCAGCCAGGCTTTTTTGACTAATAGGTAGAAAAATGGTGTGGTCTGTGCTATCAACAGATCACACCTGTTCTATACTTCGGTCTTCAAAATGCATACAATTGAATAAAATAAAGATGATGAAGTCATTCAATATAGCCGAGAAGGGACAATTCCTATTATCTTTGATGTTGGTAGCCATGACGATGGTGGCGTGTGGCAACAAGGCGGGCAATGCCGCCAGTACGGCTGATTCTGTGTCTGCCGACTCTATCACAGCCCAGTCTGACGATTATGTTCCCCAACGTTCCGACTACACTTTCCGTTCTGAGGTGCGTTCAATTGTTGATGACGGTGAAGTCCGATGGGATACCATCGTTGTCTATCTGACCGATGCCAAGGGGCATACACAACAGCTCTTCAGTCAGGCGCAGCCGCTGGATACAGTTAACTGGAGCAAGGGCAGCATAGGCAAAATTACTGAGGACGACTGGAATTTCGACAACATCCCCGACCTTCAGGTTTGTATGGGGCCGATGAATGGCTTTGGCAATTTTACCTACGATGTATGGATTTGGGACGATAAAGCTCATCAATTCAACTATCTGAAAACCAATGGTGACATCTACGATCCCGAAATCGATTCCGACAATAAAACTATCGTCAGCGTCTGGCGACTCGACGATGATGTGGAAATCGTTCGTTACAAGTGGAAAGACGGAAAACTGGTTGAGACGGAACGCGAACAACTATCGCGCGAAGAATTGGCTGACGACTAAAAACGCATTTATATAAATGGTTAATACAAAAAGTATGGCATTTTCTTGTTTTTTTAGTCAGTTATTCGTAACTTTGCAATCGGAATTGCAAAATTATTAGTTATGACGAAAGTATTATCAGTTTATATCATCACATATTTGGTGTTATTGTTGTTCTTGCTCGGATTACTATATATATATCCGAAGTTGGAACTGCATCTGCTATTAAATTCATGTCATACAAGCATTCAAGACGTCTTCTTTAAGTATTATTCCATGCTGGCAGAATGGCCACTTTATATTCTGGCCTTACTTCCGATATTCTGGAAAAAGAAAGAATTAACCATCTTCTTTGCACTTTGCGAGCTATCTGGAGGTGCCATACTCCAAATACTAAAACATGCCTTCAGCTTTGATCGCCCTATTTGCGCATTTGAGAACTACCATCAAACTATTCTGCCATTGGTTCAAGGCGTTGACATGCACCACGGCAACTCTTTCCCCTCTGGACATGCCTCAACTTTCTTCGTATTCTTTACATGCTGTGCCATTATTCTGGCATACCGCTATAAAAAACACGAGCACCACAGCCGCAAGGATTGGCTTCTGTTCAATTTAACGCTATTGGCGCTATTGATACTTGCTATACTTGGGGCCTATTCACGCGTCTACCTTTCTCAGCATTGGTTGTCGGATGTATGCATGGGTAGTATCATTGGTTTTATTACCCCATGTTTGATTTTCTACTTTGGCAAAAACAAAATTCTTAAACTTGAGAAATTGAAGAGTAGCACGCAATTAGAAACTCAAAAGAATGAGACCAAATAAATTATTGAAATTATTGCGAAAGCCCATTTCGCTTTTCACTTTTTCCTGTATCGTCAGCATAGGAACATTGTTGTTCTACAACATTCCCTTCTTTAATTATGTAGCAGATAATTCCAATGGAAGCGTAGGAGGAAAGATTTTTCTACTCACATCGCTTGTAGTTCTCATGTTAGCACTAAACTTCATGATGACCTATCTTGTGATGTTCTTGACGAGGATTGTCGGGCGTATTCTGCTGGCCATTCTTTCAATCATTAATGCCACGGCAGTTTATTTTGTTTTTACCTATAGCGTAATGATTGATGCCACCACCATCGAGAATGTATTCAACACCCGATACTCAGAGGCTTCCGGATTCTTTACATGGTCGCTGTGGCTGTTCATCTTTGTTTTTGGTGTACTGCCAGCCTTGTATTGTCTGTTCCAACCAATAGTATTTGGTAAAGTGAAGAAACTGGGCATCTATTGCGGCAGTTCATTGGCCATTGTCCTTGTTGTTGCTTTGATGAATTTCAACCAGACGCTGTTTGTCAGCCAGCACGATACAGAATTGGGCGGATTGCTGCAGCCATGGTCCTATATAGCCAATACTTGTCGCATCATCAGCTTTAGTCATGACGAGAATGCTGAGGAGATAAAGCTACCTGACGGTAAGATTGCCGACAATGAGAAGGCAGTCGTGGTGCTCGTCATCGGAGAGTCTGCACGAAAAGCCAACTTCCAGTTGTACGGTTACAAACGCGACACCAATCCACTGCTGTCGAAACAAGAGGGACTCAAGGTTTATCAAGCCACATCATGTGCAACCTATACCACAGCGGGTACGAAAGCCATTCTTGAACCTATAGACAGCGACGACCTGAATGAGTTGCTGCCCAACTATGCTTTCAGGACTGGTGTAGACGTATCGTGGCGTACGACTAACTGGGGAGAGCCGCCTATCCATATTGACGAATATCTGACGGACGATGAACTGGGCGTTCAATACCCTGACGAAGATGAAAAATACGACGCCATACTCTTTAGGGGACTTCGCGAGCGTATTGAGTCAAGCAAGAAGAACAAGGTATTAATCATCCTGCATACCAGTACCAGTCACGGTCCGAACTATGCCGACAAATATCCCAAGGAGTTTGAGGTGTATAAGCCTGTGGCCAGGAATGTGGAAGAAGGCGAAAAGAATGTTGGCACACTGATTAATGCCTACGACAATACCATCCGCTATACCGACTTCTTGCTGGATGGTCTTATCAACACTTTGCGCTCAATGGAAGACTGGAAGAGAGCTATGATCTTTATTTCCGACCATGGCGAGTCACTTGGCGAGAACAAGATGTTCATGCATGGTATGCCTATGCGACTGGCACCTAAGGTGCAGTATGAAATTCCTTTCTTGGTATGGACATCGGAGAATTTCAGAGACTATAAGACCACATCCACCAAGCAGGAAGCACCAGAAGGCGAGTTACCAGCAGTACTTGAGCAGCATTACATTTTCCATTCCGTGCTCAACCTGCTGTCAATACAATCGCCAGCCTACAACAAAGACTTTGATATCTTTAAAGAGAACAACAAGCAATAAAAGTAATTGGGCCCGCATTTCTGCGAGCCCAATGTTTTATTTGTTTATCTGAAAGAACTGACCTGCGAGATACGGTTCTTAATCTTATCGACATAAGCATCGATGGTAGCCACAGCTACAATATTGACCACATCGCGAACGGAGGCACCGAAATCGATGAAATGGATAGGCTTGTTCAGTCCCATCTGGATGGGGCCGATGATTTCCACATCTGCATCGAGCATCTGCAGCATCTTGTAGCTGGAGCGGGCTGATGTCAGGTTAGGGAACACCAGTGTGTTGACGTTCTTGCCAAATACGCGAGTAAAAGGATACTGTTCGTCACGCAGTTCACGGTCTAAGGCAAAGCCTAACTGCATCTCACCATCGATGGGCAGGTCAGGATATTGCTGCTGCATATACTCAACAGCGCGACGTACCTTCAGAGCACCATCACTCTGACTGGAACCGAAGTTAGAGTGGCTAATCATAGAGACAACAGGCTTCTCGTTGAAGAAGCGTACGCTGGTGGCAGCCAGACGTGCAATGTCAATCAGCACATCGGTATCGGGGTTCTCGTTGACCAAGGTATCAGCAATATACAACGTTCCCTTAGGCGAGTTGATGATGTGCATAGCACCGAAATGCTTGAACTCAGGACGAATACCAATAACCTCCTTGACAACCTTAACCGTGTTCGAATACTTGGTATAGAGACCAGTGATAAAGGCATCGGCCTCACCCGTCTCAACCATCATCATACCGAAGTAGTTACGCTCAAACATCTTGTCGTTAGCCTCCTGGAAGGTGTAGCCGTCACGCTGACGCTTTTCAGCCAGAATGCGGGCATAACGCTCACGACGTTCCTGTTCAGAAGGATGACGCAGGTTGACAATCTCGATACCATCCAGATTCAGGTCAAGCTTGGCAGCCAACTTGGCAATCACCTCATCGTTACCCAACAGCACTGGCTGACAGATACCTTCAGCCTTGGCCTGAACTGCAGCCTTGAGCATAGTTGGGTGTACAGCCTCGGCAAAGACTACACGCTGCGGATGGGCAGCAGCTGTGGCATACAGCTTTTGTGTGAGTTTAGTCTCTTGACCCAGCAGTACGCTGAGTGAGCGCTTGTACTCATCCCAATCCTCAATTTCTTTGCGGGCAACACCACTCTCGATGGCAGCACGAGCTACAGCTGACGACACCTCAGTAATGAGTCGTGGGTCAACGGGTTTGGGAATGAAATAGTCACGACCAAACGTCAGGTTGTTCACTTTATAGACATCGTTCACCACATCAGGCACAGGCTGCTTGGCCAAATCGGCAATAGCGTTGACAGCAGCCAGTTTCATAGCCTCGTTAATGGCTGTGGCATGAACATCGAGGGCACCACGGAAGATGTAGGGGAAACCAATCACGTTGTTAATCTGGTTAGGATAGTCCGTACGGCCTGTAGACATCAGCACGTCAGGACGGGCGTCCATTGCATCCTCATAAGAAATCTCAGGCACAGGATTGGCCAAAGCGAAGATGACGGGATTGCCAGCCATCGAGCGAACCATATCCTTAGTGAGCACATTACCCTTCGACAAACCTACGAAGACATCAGCACCCTGCACAGCTTCAGCCAGTGTATGGATATCCGTACGCGACGTAGCGAAGAAACGCTTCTGCTCGTTCAAGTCCTGACGACTGGTAGAGATAACGCCCTTGGAGTCGAGCATGACAATATTCTCCTTTTTGGCACCGATAGCCATATAGAGTTTGGTACACGAGATAGCGGCAGCACCGGCACCGTTTACCACAATCCTAACTTCAGAGATATTCTTGCCAATGACCTCCATAGCATTCTTCAAACCAGCTGCAGAGATAATGGCTGTTCCGTGCTGATCGTCATGCATCACGGGGATGTTGAGTGTACGCTTCAATCGTTCCTCGATATAGAAACACTCAGGAGCCTTAATATCCTCAAGGTTGATACCACCAAAGGTTGGAGCAATACGCTCTACAGCCTCACAGAACTTTTCAGGGTCCTTCTCGTCAACCTCGATATCAAACACGTCGATACCACCGTATATCTTGAAGAGCAATCCCTTACCTTCCATCACGGGTTTACCACTCATGGCACCAATATCGCCCAGTCCCAACACAGCCGTTCCGTTTGAAATGACTGCCACCAGATTACCCTTATCGGTATATTTGTAGGCATCGTCAGGATTCTGCTGAATTTCAAGACAGGGATAAGCTACACCTGGCGAATAAGCCAGCGAGAGATCGGTTTGTGTACGATAAGCCTTCGTAGGCTTTACTTCAATCTTACCAGGGCGCCCAGACTCATGATATTGCAGGGCCGCTTCTTTGGATATTTTTACCATAACAAAGTGGGGTTAAATGAGAATTCTTTCCATTTGAGGCGCAAAATTAATAAAAACTCATGAAAAACGTGACGTTTTTTTAATCTTTTTATTATCTTTGCAGTGAAATTTAATACATATGCAAGAAATAAGAGAAACAACAGCATACAAGAAGTCGCTGAAAGGGCGAATCTTGGAAGCAGCCATGAAGGCCTTCGTACAGCGAGGCGTCAAGGCGGTCAAGATGGATGACATAGCGCAAATGCTGAGTATTTCGAAGCGTACGCTCTACGAAATCTACAAGGACAAGGAAGAGCTTTTGTATCAAGGTGTTGTCCAGTACGATCATAACAACAGGCAGTATCTGGCAGCCTTCGTTGAGCAGGCATCTTCTGTGATGGATATCATCATAGAGTTCTATCAGCGCAGAGTTGTAAGTGTAGGCACGGTGAATCCTCTGTTCTATGAGGAAATCCAAAAGTATCCGAAAGTGGTAGAATATTTAAATAAGGAACGCGAGCACGCGTACGACCAGTTTCTGGGCTTTTTGCAA
>Ga0310694_10005974_pt1 | contig 11561 bp, 9 predicted proteins | sample 174DNAGHGhighgp2_FD_203884 | JGI IMG/M metagenome (GOLD analysis project Ga0310694, IMG submission 203884) | Sheep rumen microbial communities from Palmerston North, Manawatu-Wanganui, New Zealand - 1742 DNA GHGhigh gp2 (v2) (version 2) | ecosystem: Host-associated > Mammals > Digestive system >... | reverse complement strand
CGCGGTCGTCACGCGCATGCACACCGCCACGCACCTCCTCCATGCCGCGCTCCACAAGGTGCTTGGCCCGACCGCCAACCAGAAGGGTTCCAACATCACGCCGGAGCGCCTGCGCTTCGATTTCACGTGGCCCGAGAAGATGACGGACGAGCAGATCAAGCAGGTCGAGGACCTCGTCAACCAGTGGATCCAGCAGGGCATCGCCGTGTCGAAGAAGGTGACGACCGTAGAGGAGGCGAAGAGCGAAGGTGCGATGGCGCTCTTCGGCTCGAAGTACGGCGACCAGGTGACGCTCTACACGATCGGCGACGTCTCGAAGGAAATCTGCTGCGGCCCGCACGTGGAGAACACGAGTGAGCTCGGCAGCTTCAAGATCACGAAGGAGCAGTCCTCCTCCGCCGGCGTCCGCCGCATCAAAGCCGTGATTGGAAACCTCAGTGCCTAGCCTGACCGAGCTTTACAACGCCTACGTGGACACGTTCCGCGGGGAGGACGGCAAACTGCCGCCGATGATGGAGCTCAAGCGCATCCACACGGCGCACGTGGTGGCGAACGCGCGGCTTATCGCCGCAGGCGAGGGTTTCGATGTCGTAACGGCGCGTACGTGCGACGCGGCGGCGCTCCTGCACGACACGGGCCGCTACGAACAGTTGAAGCGCTACAACACCTTCCGCGACGCGGAGAGCGTTGACCATGCCGTGTTCTCGCACGACATCGTGAAGGAGAGGGGGTGGCTCGACGGCGACCCGCAGCGCGAGGCGATTCTGGCCGCAGTCCTCTACCACAACCGCCGCGACTTGCCGGAAGGCTTGGATGCGCTTACGCTTGCCGCCGCGCAGACGGTCCGAGATTCGGACAAGCTGGACATATTCCGCGTGCTGGAGCACCAAATCGCCACGACTGACTGGCGGCACAACTGCCAGGCGTTCTGGAACCTGCCCACGACCGAGCGTCCGAACCCAGTCGTGCTTGACGACATCAGGTCGGGGCGTCCGGTGTCGTATCAGGACATCCGCTCCCTTGCGGACTTCATCCTCATACAGGTCGGCTGGATTCGCAGCGGCCTCGCCTACGCCACGACCCGCAGGCTCTGCGCCGAACGCGGGCACCTTGCATTCAGGCGCGATTTTCTCCATCAGCTCACCGACGATCCGGCGGTGGATGAATTGTGCCAGTCTGCGGAATCGCCAACGCAAGGAGCTTCATGAGGAAGATTGCGTTGCCGTTTCTGCTCTCCTTTCTGTGCGGGTGTACGCTGTTCAAGGGCAAGCCAGTTCCAAACATGCTGTCCGCCGAGGAAGAGATGCTTGGATGGGAGCTGCTGTGGGATGGGAATTTCCCGCCCGACAAGTGGGCGGACGTCCGCGCCGGCAGCACGAATTTCACGGCTAACGGATGGTTGGCTGCGGGCAATGCACTCGTGGCGTCCGCAGGTGCGGACCCCATCCGCACGAAGACGGCGTTCCGCGACTTCGACCTGAAGGTCGATTACCGTCTCGCCCCTGGTGCTTCGGCAAACATCGTCTATTTCCACAACGCAGAAACAAACGCTGATGCGTCTGTCGCCTACGAACTTACGCCGCCGCCGCCGGAGACGAAATACGAAGACGCCTGGCAGACGGCGCGCATTGTTGCGCGGCGCAAGTCCGTGACGCATTGGCTTGACGGACGCATAGCGGAGCGCAAGACGCGCGAGGACACGGAACTTTCCGGGCGCATAATGCTTGCGCCGCGCAGCGGAAGCACGGAATTCCGGAACTTGAAGGTCCGCGTTTTCGGGAAATGGTGATGCTTTGTTTCCCAGACGAGTACTGCATGCCGCCGGCGCTTGAAAGGCTGCCGGGGATTATGCGCAACGCCTTCATCTGGTTGTGACAAGTCATGGTCTGCAAGGAGTATGGAGATAAAGAATATGTGCAAGTTTGCAAATGCAAGAGGGGCCGTCGGCGTGTCGGCCGCTATTTTCGCGGCTTTCGTATCAGTGCCGCCGCTCGTCGCCGCCGAACCCGCGTGGCCCGCCGTCACGAAGGAGATGCGTCCGTGGGCGTACAACTGGTGGATGGGATGCGCCGCCGATAGGTCGGGTCTGGAACTTCAGGCGAAGGAATTCGCCGAAGCCGGCATGGGCGGCTACCACGTGATCCCGATCTACGAGGCCAAGGAAGAGAAGCATCCGAAGATCGCGTTCCTCTCGGATGAGTGGACGAAGCTCTTCAACACGGCGACGGAAACGGCGCGGGTGCAGGGACTCGGCGTCGATCTCTCCATGGGATGCGGTTGGTGCTACGGTGGCCCGTGGGTGTCGGACGAACACGGCGGATGGCACCTCACGCGCGTGAGGGATGGCGATAAGCCCAAGCAGGCCGGTGCTCGTCTCCTGTGGGAGGGGAAGAACGACCATGGCAGGCGCATGGCCCTCTACTCCGTGCCGACGCGGTTTAAGGTGAAGCGCCCGCCTGTGTCCGGCAAGGGGCTGATGATCGACCCGTTTTCGCCCGACGCAATGCGCGAGCACCTGAAGCCGTTCGCCGTTGCGCTCGACCGTCCCGGCGCCATCGCCCCGCGCGCGTTCTACCACGACTCCTACGAATACTTCGGCGCCTCCTGGACGCCCGCCCTGTTCGAGGCGTTCAAGGCGAAGCGCGGCTACGATCTGCGCGACCACCTCGCCGCGTTCGCGGGCGCGGCCGGCACGAAGGAAGAGCAGCTCCGCCTCCGTCACGACTACCGAGAGACGCTGTCCGACCTCGTGCTGGACACGTTCACGGTCTGGTCGGACTGGTGCCGCGCACGCGGCATCACCACCCGCAACGAGGCCCACGGCTCGCCCGCCAACTGGCTCGACTTCTACGCCCTCTCCGACATCCCCGAGACCGAGATGTTCAACAAGGACCGCGACATCCTCGTCTCGAAGTTCGCCTCGTCCGCCGCCCACGTGAAGGGCACCCGCCTCGTCGCCAGCGAAAGCTGCACGTGGATCAACGAGCACTTCAACGCCTCCCTTGCGGAGGTGAAGGTGTTCCTCGACCGACTCTTCCTCTCCGGCGTGAACCACATGTTCTACCACGGCTGCTGCTACTCGCCCGCCGATGCCGCGTGGCCGGGCTGGTGCTTCTACGCGTCGCTTGAGATGAACCCGCGCAATCCGATCTGGCGCGACGCGCCGATCCTGAACGCGTGGATCACGCGCGTGCAGTCGCTCGCGCAGACCTCGGAGCCGGACGAGGACGCGCTCATCTACTGGACGCTCCACGACTACTGGCGCAACCAGCGCGAACTGACATACGGCCTGAGCGTGTCCGGCAAGGAGTGGTTCGCGAACACCGCCGTTGGCATCACGGCGCGGCGTCTCTACGCGGAAGGCGCGGCGTTCGACTTCGTTTCAGACCGCCAGCTCATTGCCCTTGCGCAGCAGCCGAAGCGGAAGTGGAACGCGATAGTCATCCCGGACTGCGAGACGATGCCCGTGGAGACGGCGCGCAGCCTCGCGGCGCTCGCGAAGGCGGGATACAAGATCGTGTTTGATGGCCGTCGTCCTGCGGACGTGCCGGGGTTGAAGGACGTGGAGGCGGGACGCGCCGCGCTCGCAAAGGCTCTGGCGGGGATCCCGTCTGCGGACGTCAAGACAGCCGTGCGGCGCGAACCGTTCAACGGGAAGGCCGGTCTCGCCTACATCCGTTTCCGCCGTGGCGCGGACACGCTCTACTACGTGGTCAATCTCTCCGACAAGGCCGTGCATGGCGCGTTCCTTCCCACGGCGAAGACCGTCTGCGCGTGGCTGCTCGACCCGATGAGCGGCGCAATCGGCGGAATCGCGGTCAAAGACGGCGAGGTTGAACTTTCGCTGGAGAAGGGCGAAAGCGCGTGGGTTTGGTCCACGCCTTCGGGAGGGCCGCGCCCGCAGGTAGGGGCACGCGTCCCGCGTGGCCGCATGAATGCATCGCGCTTGATCCCCCTCACTGGTCCGTGGACGCTGACGCCTGTCTGTGGTGGCCCTGACATGGAAAAGGGCTGGCCGCGTACGATGCGGACGCTCGCTTCCTGGGCGCGAAACGACGACGGCACGGAGAATCCGTTCTGCGGGACTGTCTGTTACCGGACGACGTTTACGCTGAGCGTAGATGACGCGGCGAGGGGCGCGACACTCGACCTCGGGCGCGTGTGCGAATCGGCGCGCGTACGCGTGAACGGCGTGGACGCGGGTGCGCGCATCATGTCGCCGTACCGCGTGGAGATTCCGGCTGGCGCGCTCAAGGCGGGCGAGAACGTCCTGGAGGTCGAAGTCACGAACGTGGGCGCGAACCGCATCCGCGATCTCGACAAGCACAAGGTGCAGTGGAAGATATTCGGCGACATCAACATCGTCGGGCGCAACTATCGTCCGTTCGACGCCTCGGCGTGGCCGTTGCGCGACGCGGGTCTGTTCGGTCCGGTCATGTTGTCATTTAGGCAGTAACGCATTTCGGGATTTTTGATATACTATCTGCGTTTTGACAACTTCAGTTCAAAAAGAAAGGAATGGATTCATGAAGATGCAAATTGGAATGGCGGCCCTGGCGGTTGCCGGAACTTTCATGTTTGGCGGCTGTTGCAGCTGCTGCGGTACGGCGAAACCGGACTACGACACTTTCATCTGCCACCGCGGCGAGTCGGACGACGCCCCGGAGAACACGTTGCCCGCGTACAAGATGGCAGTTGACCGCGGCTTCGGCTTCGAGTGCGACATCTACCTTTCCGCCGACAAGCGCGTGTTCACGTTCCACGACCGCGACCTCAAGCGCACGACCGGCGGAGCCTGCACGAAGAAATGCGCGGAGGCAAACTGGGATACGGAAATATCCAAGGCGGACGTCGGCGGCTGGGGCAAGTGGAAGGGCAGCAAGTTTTCTCCCACGCGCCCCGCGCTGCTCGAGGAGGTGCTGGAGCTCGCGCGCGACGGACGCCAGATATACGTGGAGGTGAAGCCCGGTCCGGAAATCGTGCCGTACATCAAGGACGTGTTCGCGAAGCAGAAGAACGCCACCCCCAAGAACGCGCTCTTCATCGCCTTCAACCGAGAAACTTGCAAAAAGCTGAAGGAGCTCATGCCCGAGTACAAGGTTTATTGGCTTACCTCGTCCCGCGTCAAGACCAGCGAAGGACGCAAGCCCGTGACGGCTGAATACATCATCGAAGGAATCAAGGAGACGGGCGCGGACGGTGTTGACTGCCACTTCAACAGCGCCATCATCACCGCCGACATCGTGAAGGCCGTGAAGGCGGCGGGCTATGAGTTCCACGTGTGGACCGTTGACAGCCTCGACGAGTCTCTCAAGGCGTTCGAGCGCGGCGCGCAGACGGTGACGACCAACTGCGCGAAGAAGCAGCTCGACGAGTACACTGCCAAGTGCAAGGCGAAGTAGTACCATGCTGCGCATAGTCGAATGGTCTGCGGAAAAGCCGCAGAGCCGCGTTGTGGCGAACTTCCTCTCGCGCAGCGCGTTCCCGGAGGAGGCCGAGAAGGCCGCCTCCGAGGTCCTCGCCGCCATCCGCGCGGAGGGTGACGCGGCGGTGGCTCGTTACGTGGAGAAGTTCGAGGGCGTGCGCCTTGCGCCGAAGCGTTTCCGCGTTACGGACAAGGAACTTGCGGCGGCGGAAGCTGCGGTCTCTCCCGATCTCAAGCGGGCGGTGAAGGACGCGTACGCGCGCGTGATGCGCTTTTCCAAGGCGTCGCTGCGCAAGCCGTGGACGATGAAGACGCCGAAAGGCGGTACGGCTGGCGAGTTCTTTTCGCCGATGGACCGCGTGGGCGTTTACGTGCCTGGCGGCACCGCGCCGCTCGCATCGACGAGCGTGATGACCGTCACACTCGCCAAGGCCGCCGGCGTGAAGGAGATCGTCGCCTGCACGCCCGCCGGTCCAACCGGCACGCCGAACCCCGTCTTGCTCTACGCGCTCAAGCTCGCCGGAGCGACGGAAGTGTACCGCGTGGGCGGCATACAGGCAATCGGCCTCATGGCGTTCGGCACTAAGACCGTCAAGAAAGTGCAGAAGATCGTGGGCCCCGGCAATGCCTACGTGACTGCCGCGAAACGCCAGGTGTACGGCTACGTCGGCATCGACCAGGTGGCTGGCCCGAGCGAGATCGCGGTACTTGCGGATGGCACGGTTAGCGCGCAATGGGTGGCCGCCGACCTCCTCAGCCAGGCCGAGCACGGCAGCGGCTGGGAGAAAAGCCTGCTGGTTACGCAGTCCAAGGCGTTCGCCGAAGAGGTGAAGCGCGTGCTGTTCGAGCAGACGCAGACGCTGTCGCGCAAGGAGCTCGTGCAGCGCGTTATCGACCGCGACGGAATCCTCTTCGCCGTCACGCCGACGATTGGGGAAGGACTTGAACTCGTGAACCGCTTCGCGCCGGAGCACTTCGAGATAATGTGCAAGGACGCGCTGAAGCTGATGAAGGGCGTCCGTGCGGCGGGCGCGGTGTTTGCGGGGGCGTGGACCCCGGAAAGCGCCGGCGACTTCGTCGCAGGCCCCTCTCACGTGTTGCCCACGGGCGGTGCGGCGAACATGTTCAACGGACTTACGCCGGATGACTTCCGCCGCCGCCATTCGTTCGTGGCGTTCACGAAGGGCGACCTCGCGCAGACGAAGTCCACTATCGAGGCATTCGCGCGCGTGGAGGGACTCGACGCGCACGGACGCGCGGCGACAATCCGATTCGAATAGCTGCAATGAAGACGCGCACGTTCATAGACCAGGTTGACGTACTCGTCCGTTCCGGCAAGGGCGGCGACGGCTCCGCTTCGTTCCGGCGCGAGGCTCTCGTTGCCTTCGGCGGACCCGACGGCGGCGACGGCGGGCGCGGCGGCGACGTGGTGCTGCGCGGTTCCACGCACGTCAACTCGCTAATCTCGCTCTATTTCGACCCGAAGCTCTTCGCCGAGGACGGCGTACCCGGCTCCGGCAAGCGTTGCTACGGGCGGCGCGGGAAGGACCTCGTGGTGGACGTTCCGTGCGGGACGCTGGTGACTGATTCAGACACCAGCCTCGTTGTGGCGGACATCGTATCTCCCGGGCAGCGCGTAATTGTCGCTAAGGGCGGCGTGGGTGGTTTCGGGAACGTACACTTCAAGAGTTCCGTCAACCAGGCCCCGACTGAGCACACTCCCGGCGGGGCAGCCGAGGAGCGCCGTCTGCACCTGGAGCTGAAGACGATTGCGGACGCAGGACTGCTTGGTTTCCCGAACGCCGGAAAGAGCTCGCTCCTCACGGCGCTATCCTCCGCGACGCCGAAGATCGCCTCTTACCCGTTCACCACGCTCAACCCGATCGTAGGTACGATAGAGTACGAGGACTTCGCGCAGGTGCGCATGGCGGACGTCCCCGGCATCATCGAGGGCGCTTCCCGCGGCGTTGGCCTTGGAATCGCCTTCCTCAAACACCTTGAGCGCGCGCGCGTGCTTGTTTACGTGATTGACATGGCCGGCACCGACAACCGCAAGCCGTGGGACGACTTCCGCATACTGTCTGATGAAATCGCGGCATTCAACACGGAGCTGTCGGAGCGTCCGGCCCTGGTTGTCGCCAACAAGATGGACCAGGCGGCGGCCCGCCGCAACCTGAAACGCTTTATAAAGGAAACCGGCGTCGCTCCCATAGTGTTAAGTTGCACGCCCGCGCTCAAGGACCTGCGCGAGTACGCGGACTTGAAGGATTACCGGGGCCAAGTGGGAATGGAAGCCTTCAAGACCGCGCTAAGGGATTTGGTCAACCCCAAGCCGCGCGCACAACTGCATTTGGAGGCGCCGCCTCCGCCGCTCTACGAGATGCCGGATACGACTGGCGATGAAATCCCCGCCGAGGCGTTGAAGTTCGCGACGTTCCTAAAGCTTGACGCGCCGAAGAAGAAATCGCACCCCAGTCGCGGGAACATTCACTGATGAGTGGTGGTGGGGCGGAAATCCCGGAAAAACCGGAAAAACCGGAAAAATTAAATACCCTCTTGAATATCGCTGAATCTTTTGATATACTACCCACCTGTTTTCCGAGCGCGGGAGGGCCGGGTGGCCGTTGCCGTGCGGAAGCGAACGACGTTGCGGTTCCATCCAGACCGTGCGCCAAAGCGGATTAACCGGGAAAACGGGCGGGTGCCCGCTATCCCACATTGGATAAAGAAAGGTTCAGTAGAAATGGATATGCCAACATCGGCCGCCACCGGCCTCACGCTCAAGGATCTCTTCGACGCCGGATTGCATTTCGGTCACCAGACGAAGCGCTGGAATCCGAAGATGAAACCTTATATCTTCGACAAGCGCAACGGAATCCACATCATCGACCTCACGCAGACGGTCACCATGCTCGACGAGGCTGCCGAGTTCGTCCGCAAGACGATCCTCGACGGCAAGAAGATCCTCTTCGTCGCCACTAAGAAACAGGCGCAGGAGATCGTGAAGCAGGCGGCCGAGGAATGCGGCCAGTACTACATGACCGAGCGCTGGCTCGGCGGCACGCTCACCAACAGCCAGACGATCCGCGGCAGCGTCAAGCGCATGTGCCAGTTGCAGGCGGTCGCGAAGGCGAACGGCGGCCAGCTTTCCGTCCACAAGCAGGAGGCTTCGACGCTCCGCCGCGAGCTCGCCAAGCTTGAGAAGAACCTCACGGGCATCAAGGACATGGCCGAGAAGCCCGGCGCAGTGTTTGTGATCGACGTCTGCCGCGAGCAGAACGCCGTCAACGAGGCGTCGCGTCTCCACATCCCGATCATCGCCATCACCGATACGAACGCGAACCCCGACCCCATCGACTACGTCATCCCCGGCAACGACGATTCCGTGCGCGGCATCGAGCTGATCGTCGAGGGCATCACGAAGGTCATCAAGGCCGCGAACGACGAGTATTCGCGCGTCGCCGCCGAGCGCAAGGCCAAGCGCGACGCCGAGGCGAAGGAGCGCGAGGAGCAGCAGAAGGCCGAACGCGCCGCACGCAAGGCCAAGGGTGAAGCTGCGCGCAAGGCCGAGGCAGAGGAAAAGGGCGAAGGCGCTCTTAAGAGCGTCCGCTCCAAGGGCGCGAAGAGCGGCCTCTCCACCGAGGCCCGCAAGGCCGTGCGCGCCGCCAAGGAGGCCGCCGAGGCCAAGGCGAAGGAAGAGCTCGCCGCGAAGCGCCAGGAGCAGGTTGCCGCCGCCGAGGCAGCGGTTGCCGCCGCCGAAGCGCCCAAGGCGGAATAAGTGTAAAGTGTAGAGTATAGAGTTGAAAGTTAGAGGTTTGAAATGGCAGTAACGATTGCACAGATCAAGGAACTCCGCGAAGCTACCGCCGCCGGCATGGGCGCCTGCAAGGAGGCGCTCATCGCCACGAACGGCGACATGCAGGAGGCCATCAAGTATCTCCGCGAGAAGGGTCTCGCCGTCGCCGCGAAACGCGTTGACAAGGAGTCGAAGGAGGGCATCATCGCCCTTGCGACGGCTGCGGACGGCAAGTCGCTAGCCCTCGCCGAGGTGAACTGCGAGACGGACTTCGTCGCGAAGACGGACGCCTTCAAGAAGTTCGTGGATGACGCGGCGAAGGTCGCGCTCGAGGGCAAGGACATCGAGCAGACGCTGAACGACGACTACAAGATGCTCCTCACCAAGACGGGCGAGAACGTGAAGATCCGCCGTCAGGAGCGGTTTGCGCTCGAGGGCACGGGCGTTCTGAGCGGTTACATCCACATGGGCGGCAAAATCGGCGTCCTCGTGGAGCTCGGCTGCGACAAGGCCGACGCCCCGGAACTCGCCGAAGCGGCCCACATGCTCTGTCTCCAGATCGCCGCGAACGCGCCGAAGTACATCAAGCCCGAGGACGTTCCCCAGGCGGAGATCGACGCGGAGCTCGAGATCAAGCTCAATGCGCTTAAGGAGCAGAAGGGCAAGCTTCCCCCGGAGCAGGCGCTCGCCGGCATCAAAAAGGGCATGGCCGCCAAGTTCTGCACGCAGATCTGCCTGTTGAAGCAGGACTACGTGGCGGACGGCGAAGTGACGGTCGAGAAGTACCTCGACGGCGTAGCCAAGACCATCGGCGCGCCGATTGCGGTCAAGCGTTTCGTCCGCCTCCAGCTTGGAGCGTAAAGGCGATGACGGCGTCCCGGTCAACGGTCGCCCGCGAGCGCGCGTCCCTTCAGGACGTGCGCCGCGTGGTCGTCAAGGTCGGCACGCATTCAATCGCCACGAAGACGGGGCGTCCGGACTACCGGGCGCTCCGTCGTCTCGTTGGCCAGCTCTGCGAACTGCGCAAGAGGGGCCTTGAGGTGATATTCGTATCGTCCGGCGCAGTTGCGGCCGGCGTGGAGGCGCTGGGACTGAAGGCGCGTCCCACGCAGGTCAACGACGTGCAGATGTGCGCGGCCGTCGGTCAGGCGCGCTTCATTTCCGAATACGAGAACCTCTTCGGCGCCGCTGGCGTGAAGATTGGACAGGTGCTGCTCACGCATGCAGACTTTGACGACCGCCGCCGCGCCGCGAACGTGCGCCGTTCGCTCGACCACCTCGTGCGCGCGGGCATCGTGCCCGTCGTGAACGAGAACGACGTGGTGGCGGACGAGGAGTTGAAGGGGCTTACGTTCGGCGACAACGACTGGCTTTCGTCCCTCATCGTGAAGCTCGTGCGCGCGGACGCGCTCGTGCTGCTCACGACCGTTGACGGACTCCTTGACGCATCTGGACGGCGCGTTCCGTCCATAGGCTCGATCCGCGACGCGATGAAGCTCGTGCGCGCCGGGCAAAAGGGCACGCTTTCAAAGGGGGGGATGGATTCCAAGCTCAAGGCCGTCAAGAACGCCGCCCAGTCGGGCGCACACGTGGTGATCGCGAATGCCGCGACGCCGCACATCCTCGAACATGTTTTCTCCGGACGCGACGTCGGCACGTTCGTTCCGGGCAGTGCGCTGTAGTTCGGGGGGCGGACATGCGCTACGCCATCATCAGCGACGTCCATGCGAATGAAGCCGCGCTGCGCGCGGTGCTGACGGATTCGGCGGATGCGCGTGCCGACAAGATAATCTGCCTTGGCGACGTGCTTGGCTACGGACCTGATCCCGTCGCCGTTCTGGAACTCGTTTACCGCAACGTGCACGTGTGCCTGGCCGGAAACCACGACGACGCCGTCTCGCGCCGATTCCCGACTGAGGACTTCACCGATTTCGCCGTCGCCGCCGTAGATCGCCACCGTGCCGCGCTTTCGCAGGAGGCGATAGGCTGGCTCAGGTGTCTTCCATACATTTGCGAGTTTGACGATTTCGCGTGTGCGCACGGCGACTTCTCCGATCCCAAGAACTTCAACTACGTCTTAGAGGCGCAGGATGCCCTGCCGTCATGGAACGAGCGTTCCGAGCAGCTGCTGTTCGTCGGCCATACCCATCAACCGGGGATATTCGTGATTGGCGCGAGCGGCACTCCGCACCGCCTTGACGCCACGGACTTCACGCTTGAAGACGGCAAGCGCTACATAGTGAATCCTGGCAGCGTCGGATATCCCCGCAGTGGTGCGTGCAGGAGCAGCTACTGCATCTACGACGACCAGTCCCGCACCGTGTTCTTCCGAACTTTGCC
>Ga0310694_10005973_pt1 | contig 11562 bp, 10 predicted proteins | sample 174DNAGHGhighgp2_FD_203884 | JGI IMG/M metagenome (GOLD analysis project Ga0310694, IMG submission 203884) | Sheep rumen microbial communities from Palmerston North, Manawatu-Wanganui, New Zealand - 1742 DNA GHGhigh gp2 (v2) (version 2) | ecosystem: Host-associated > Mammals > Digestive system... | reverse complement strand
TGGGAAATTTTATAAGGACACAAAAATCTTTTGCAAACGGTGAAATTTCAACGAACTTTTTTGAAAACGATGATATCCAAGGCGTTGCATATATGGAAAATTTTGACGTATGTGCCGGTGGCGGACTTAGGCGCAGGCCCGGATTAAAAAAATCAGTAAAGTTGATTGGAAATGCACGGCTTGTTTCATTTTCGGCATCCGAAACCGAAGAATATATTTTGGCGATGATGAATGGTCGCATAAGAATTTACGCAAACGATTCATTTGTTCAAGATGTTTTGACACCATGGACAATTGCCGACATACCAAATGTTCAATACGCACAACGTTTCGGTACGATGATATTTGTGCACCCGGATTACGCACCAATTGTTTTTTATAATGATAACGGCGTTTTCAAAATAAAAAATTTCGCTTTTTCAAAATCATTGGATACCAAAAATATCGAAATTCCGTTTATGCGGTTTGAAGATTCAGAAAATGTCACGATAACCATCACGAATTCGGGTGACACCATACACTTTATTGCAAGCGAGGATTTTTGGACCCAAAACAATGTTGGTGGGCATTTGTTTGCAGTAGGTAAAACTTGGCTGGTGACTTCTTATGTAAGTGCCACAGATATAATCGTTGTGTGCAATGGAACATATACAATGCCAAACGCCCCCGTATCAGATTGGCAAGAAGCGGCATTTAGTCCGCGTCGCGGTTGGCCATCGGCGATAACATTTCACCAAGATAGGTTGGTTTTTGGTGGTGCAAAATCATGGCCCGGTGGAATTTGGATGTCGCATGTTGGTCAACACGGAAATTTTGATATCGGAACAGGCTTGGATGACGAGGCGATATTTTTGACATTACTTTCCGACCGCAGACAGCACATTTGCACATTAATTAGCAGCGATAATTTACAAATATTTACATCCGAAGGCGAATGGGCGATTTCAAATAAACCACTTACCCCGGAATCAGTAAATATAAAAATGCACACATCAATTGGCAGTGTTGCGGATAAATATCTTGCCCCACAACAAATGGAAGGTAAAACAGTATTTGTTTCAAAAAACAAACGCGATATCAGACAACTTTGCCTTGATGATTTGGGCGAAAATTATAACGCAAATAATTTATGTGCTTTATCTGAACACCTTATAACGGATCCGATAGATATCGCATACGACAAAAACATGAAAAAACTTTTTGTTGTAATGTCCGATGGAAATATGGCGGTATTAGATTATGACACATCACTTGGAATATCGGCATGGGGGCGCTATACAACAGACGGACAATTTATGTCGGTGACGGTATCAGGCGAAAAAACATTTGTCGTTGTAAAACGTGGCGATAATTTTTACATTGAATATTTTTCTGATTCAGAATTTGTTGATAACGAAAATTATGAATACAGCGCCAATGTACATGGCCTGCCACTTTTGACATCGGGTCACAACGCCAAATACATAAGAATAACAAAAATAATGGTTCGGGTTTATGACACAAAAACATTGTTCATAAATGGTGAACGCGCAATTTTACCAAATGATGTTTATGACACGGATTCGTCGGGATTCAGTGGTGATGTGTCAATAAATGTTTTGGGAACATCATCAGATTTGGTTGATGCCCCGTGGAAAATTTCTACGACGGACAGTCTGCCATTAAAAATTCTGTCTGTGACCATATACGGCCGGTATCAAATTTAAAAATAAACAAAGGGGATATAAAATGGGACAAATTATTTCAGATGTGACAGATATTTTGAATTACAAAGAAAATAAAAACACAAACGAAAAAAATAAAAATAAAATTTTAGCAGAAATCGCATCGGACGAAGCGGAAAAACAGAACATAGTAAAAAAAGTTCTTGCCACCCAGCGCGCCCGAAATGGCGCAAACGGTATGTCGAATAACGGCATAACCGAAAAGAACGTTTTGGCCAGATTGCAACAAGAGATTGAAACGCCATACGATAATAAAAAGAAATCAAACATGATTAAATTGGGAAATATCACGACAAAAAAGAAAAATATGCTTACCTCTATCTTGGAACACCTTGATAAATTGATTTAAGAAATATGAATCGATATAATGAATTTTTGGATTCTTGGAACCAAATTTTAGGGTATAAAACACCGGCGCATCATAGGGAAATGATGAATTTTTTAACCGACGTCACATATGGCGATTCGCGTCGGGGGTTGCTTATGGCGTTTCGGCATTCCGGAAAATCAACAATCGTCGGAATTTTCGCAAGTTGCGTATTATACCTGCATCCGGAAACACGCATTTTGATTTTATCCGCGGAAACGCACCTTGCAACACGAATGGTTATGCATATCAGACATGTTTTGGAAAATCATCCGTGGTGTGCGGACATGATACCAAAAAATAAACGCGAATGGGCGGAAAACAAAATAACAATCAACCGACCAATCGGAATACGCGAACCATCGGTTGTATGCCAAGGTGTTTATGGCAACATAACTGGTATGCGTGCGGATTTAATAATATGCGATGATATAGAGGTTCCAAATACATGTAACACGGTAAAAAAACGCGCATGTTTACGCGAAAGACTGCGTGAATTAGATTTTATTCTATCGCCAAATGGGACAATGATTTATATTGGAACACCACACACAATGGATACCATATATCGAACATCCTAGGCCACATCATGCGACGGCATAGAACTAAGCAGACCATGTAAGCGATGCAAAAGTTCTTTGCCTTCATCACCAAACATTGGCAAATATGTTTCGTATTCCGGCATGTCGACTTGCAGGTCGGCACGCACCCGGTCCGTCACATTGTGTCCAAGAATTTCGTTCGCATTGTCCCACATACGATAAGCCGTGGCCGCGCGAACGATATCATCAAATTTTCGTAATGCTTCGGGATTGTTGAACAGGGCATTTTTTGAACGCGCCACCCAATCGTCACCGAATTTTTTAATGATTGGATTCGCCATGAATCGATTTATGCCATCAAGACTTGGGTTAAATGAATCAATTGCCAAAATCAATTGTTTCAGTTCGTCATTCGCCATGTCTGATGCGACTGCGGATTCCACCATCATGCCACCATATGGCAACAATTCGCGTGCAACAGAATCCATCGGGGTCACGCCGTCGCGCAAATTTTTAATATGTTGAATCAACATTTTCCCAGTGGGCAAATCTTGCAATTCATGCAAGATTTCATCGGTTGCTTCGTCAATAAAAACACGATTCACCGCGCCCCAACCGCCAACAATAACATGTGCCTGGCGATAAAGGTTTAAAAGTTTTTGCGCAATAACACTTGCCCTTGCTTTCATCCCGATTATTCCCCCATGCTGTGTTTTATTCGGCCAAAATCATTATAACCTTGTGCATTGTCGGCGCAGAAATCTTTTCATCGGGCGAAACCATTTGACCGTAAATTTTGCCCTTGGAATCTTTACGCACAACGGCGATATTAGCGGTTGTTTTTTCTTCGGTTTTTAATGAACTAAATTCGGCATCAATAAAAACAGCCAAATCCCCAGGCACAACATTCGCCTTGGTATCCGCAAAAACATAAGATTTTTCCGGTATAAAACCGCCCGAACGTTTAGAGTTAGGAATAATCGCATATACATTACGCCTACCTTCAAGATTTGCCGGTGCCGCAATCATTTTCGATTCAGACCGTACGAAACTTATGACCTTGCCATCAGAATGTCCAAACACGGGAATCAATTTCTTGCGGGCATTATCATACAGTTTTGCCCCATACAAATGTCCATGCGTTTCATCAAAATCGTCCGACGAATCGCCCGGTACCAAAACGGCCTTTACGCGTTCTTTGACCTTGTTCATTTGTTTGGTTAGTTCGCCAGATTTATAAAGTTCGGCGATTTTATCAAACAAACTTTCGACCGAATGCGCGAACGATTTTGCCAACGGTTCGATTTCGTTTTTATAAACCTCGCGCTGGCCAACCTCTATCTTATGATAAACCGAAAGTGTCATACCCGCGTCCTTGGCGGCCTGGGCAATGGTTTTGCCAGATTGCTGACGTATCCGGCGTAGCCCAGTACCAAATACTTTAAGACCACCATCTTCATTATCATTCATACGACGGGTGATTTCATTTTGCCATTTTGATGCAACCTCGTCAGTGTCCTTGATGAAAATGTCTGATAACTTGCACCCCAAGATATTGCAGATATTCAACAACTGCTTTTGATTCAAACGTCGCACGCCCTTTTCAATCTTGGAAACGGCGGATAGTGATAAATTTGAACGCCGCGCCAGTTCGGTCATCTTCATGCCCGCGGCAAGTCGTATGTTTCGGATATTGTTTGGAAAAATGATTTCTTCTTGGGCCATATTGAAAACTCCTTGGGTAAATCTTGACAAAATAATAAGTGATTTTCTGACCTATGGCAAGGAAAAAGTGACGAAGTGGTTAGTGTTAGTAATTAGTGGTTAGTATATCCTGGAATAATTGCGCAATTACGGATTTATTCCAGTAAGCAAAGTTCCCCTCTAGAGAGGGGTGGCCGCAGGCCGGGGTGTGGTTCACTAACCACTAATCACTAACACTAAACACTACTATTCGAATTCATCTGGAATTTCATCAATATCAATTGACATTGGTGCATCAACAGGTTCGGGGACATTTGGGGAATCAGGGGCAAATTCCACGCCGCGTCCCGCCATTTCACCAAGGTTATCGAACAAACTATATTCCGCCAAGAATGCGACCGTCACCGTATCAGTTCGTCCGTGACGATTCTTGCCAATGATAATGTCCGCCTTGCCTTTGGCCTTTTCAAGTCGGTTTTGCCACGAATCAACAGACTTCTCATTCGGCACATTTGAAAGTCGTCGTGATGGGTCACGATTTTGCAGATAGTATTCTTCACGATATGTGAACATAACAATGTCGGCATCTTGTTCAATTGAACCCGATTCACGTAAATCGGCAAGTTGCGGCCGTTTATCGTCGCGGTTTTCCACACTGCGCGACAATTGCGACAGGGCAATAACCGGAACACTAAATTCCTTGGCCATCATTTTAAGACCACGCGTAATTTCAGACAATTCTTGCACACGATTGTCACTGCGTTTTCCGCCCGGCAAAGTCAGCAATTGCAAATAATCAATAACAATAAGCGCGATACCATTATATTTCCGTGCAAGACGCCGCACCCGCGTGCGAATCATTGGCAAAGACATGCCCGGCGTGTCGTCAATAAACAACGGAATCCGCCCGATTGCATCAGAAAACTGGGCCATTTTAAGGAAATCTTCATCCGTTAGTGAACCTTCACGCATCGCGGATGACGGAATTCGCGCCTGGGACGATAAAACGCGTGCCGCCAATTCAGATGCGCCCATTTCAAGACTAAAAAACGCGACCGCGCCCTTATATTGTTCGTTCGCGCGTCCGGAATAAATTGCATTTGCGGCATTGAACGCGATATTCATGGCAAGTGTGGTTTTACCCATACCCGGACGCCCTGCAATAATGACAAGGTTGGATTTATGCAAACCACTTATTGCGCGGTCCAAATCGGTAAGTCCCGTGGTAAGTCCCGAAAGTTTTCCGTCCGCCTTGTATGCGATTTCCGCCTCACTCAGGGCGTCTTTTAACGCGTTTGCAATCGGCACGACATCGCGTGACGCATCGCCGGTCATTGCCAAATTGAACAATTTTTGTTCGGCGGATTCAATCTGTGACGATACCGGGTTATCAAGGTCTTCGACAAACGCGGCATCGGTGACCGATTGCCCAAAATCAATAAGTTCGCGCCGCACCGCATTTTCATGAACGATTCGACCGTATTGTTCGACATTTACAACGGTTGCGCCGGCACTTGCCAACTGGGTCAAATATTCAACGCCACCAACCGATTCCAATGTTCCTTGCTGGTCCAAATAGTTTTTTGCGGTGATTATATCAAACGGAATTCCGGCGGCAAATTGGCGCAGGGCAAGTTTATAAATTTCTTGGTGCGCGGGGTGCGAAAAATCTTCCGGTCGCAAAAATTCGGAAATTTTTTCAAGTGCGCGATTCTTCATTAAAACCGCGGCAAGAACGGCCTGTTCGGCCTCTAAATTCGTTGGCAAAGTTTTGGGAGTAAAGTCCATGTCAAACATAGTATACGAAAAAAATGTTTTTTCAACGCCTTTTTTATCGGGTTATTCGGAACTAAGAATTCCAATAATTGACAGTGACGGAAACCCGGCGTGGCCGGCGGTTTTTCCAATTGAAAAAATCGATAAAATCCGCAAAACCGTGGGCGAACGACATTTTTCGGCACAAATGATGTTGCAATATATCGCGCCCGATAAAATCCGCCTTGACCCAGGGGGAATAAAATTATATGACGCGGAATTTGATCCGCACGGGTGCCGAATTGACGAAACACCGATAACCGGCGCGACAATATATTGGGACCCGTCGGGCGGGCGACGAAATTCGGATAACAGTGTTTGCACACTTGTCTATCGTGATGATAAAACGCATCGCATGTTTATTCACGATATGATTTATTTGGTTGTCCCAGACGAAGTTGAATACCCACTTGCATACCAATGTGAAAAGGTTTTGTCGTTCGTGCGTGCACACCGGCAAAGGACACTTGCACTTGAAACAAACGGAATCGGTGCGGCATTGCCGGAAATTATGCGTGAAACAATTGCGCGCGCGGGCTATGAAATACAAATCCGCCCGATAAGCAACAGCCGCCGCAAAGAAGACCGAATCTTGGATGCAATCGAACCGTTGCTTACGACCGGGCGACTTTACGCGCACCGGCGCATAACACAAACCCCATTTATATCGGAAATGTTGGCATGGACACCAATTGGTGGCGGCGAACATGACGACGGATTGGACGCGGTTGCGGGCGCGATTTTATGTTCGCCCATACCAACACGCCCCATTGGAACAAACGTTCGCCCCTTTATCGCGAACACAGAATTCAAACTTTAACCAAAAGGAAGAAAAATGAAATATGACTTACAACAAATGTATTCACGTGCGCTTTCACTGCGCGAACCATGGATTAAACGCTGGGCCGACGCGCGCCGTTACACAATGCCAACAACCGACGAAGAAATTGCAACACTGTTCGATGGAACGGCGGCGGACGCGGCGGATAATTTGGCGGCGTGTATGTATTCATTACTAACCCCGCCGGAATCATTGTGGTTGAACCTTATTCCTGAATCCGAAGATTCCCCAGATGCGGCAACGGCGACAATGGCATTGCGTTCGAACCTAAACGAATCAAATTTTTATACAACGGTGCACCAATGTTATCTTGATTTGGTGACACTTGGTACGGCATGTCTGTTTATGTCTGAATCGCCAATTGGTGCGGCAAGTGCGTTTAACTTTACCGCGATTCCGATGACGGATATTGCGATTTTGCCGAACGCGGTGTTTCACACGGCAACCATGACCGCCCAAGATGTCGCGCGTCGTTATCCCGAATGGACACCACCGCACGCAATCCTTGACGCGATGAAGCAAAATCCGGAATACCAATTGCGCCTGGTCCAGGCATTGGTTGACACGGAATTTACCGCATGGATAGATGTCGGTGGCAATCTTGAAAATAACATTGTGTCGCGTGGCACATTTGAAACGAACCCATACATCATATTCCGCTGGGCCGTGTCCAGTGGTGAACTGTACGGCCGCGGGCCGGTGCTGCGGGCGCTACCCGATATCAAAACCGCGAACAAGGTCGTCGAACTTGTCCTAAAAAACGCAACCATCGCGGTCAGTGGCATATGGCAGGCCGACGATGACGGCGTCATAAACCTTGGCAACATAAACCTTACCCCCGGTGCGATAATCCCAAAAGCGGTGGGCAGTACAGGCCTTACGCCACTTGCAACGGGTGCAAATTTCGATGTATCGCAAATAATTTTAAAAGACCTGCGCGAACGCATCCGCCACACAATGCTTGCGGACAGAATCGGCACGCTTTCGGACAAAGAAATGACCGCAACGGAAATACTTGCGCGGAATGCGGACATGTTGCGTATATTGGGCGCGACATATGGACGATTGCTGCACGAATTTATCCGGCCGCTTTGCGACCGCGGATTGCAAATCCTTGCACGGCGCGGGGTAATCGACAAAATATCACTGCACAGTGACGCGGAATTAAAATACATCGCCCCGATTGCACAAATGGTCGCGGAAAACGGAACATTGATATAGGGGGCGCGTATGGAAAAAATTGCACACGAATACGCCCGCACTTTTGCGGGCGCATCGGGGCGGGCGGTCATTGAACACCTGCGCCGGATAACAATCGAAAGGGTGCTGGGGCCACATGCAACGGACGGCGAATTGCGCGCACTGGAAGGTGCGCGCGCAATCGTGCATCAAATTGAAACTTTAATTGAACGGGGGCGCAGCAATGCCAAAATCTAATGGATTCGCAAACATCATCGACACATTACGCAGTGGTTGGTTCCTTATCGCGTTTATCGCGGGCATGATATATTGGGTCGCGCGCCAAGATAACGCACTGGTCGAACTTGACCGATTGACGACACGCATAACGACACTTGAAAACCGCACAACGATTTTGGAAACCGGAATAGGGCAATTGCAACTAAAAATCGACGGCATCAAAGAAGACCTGACCCTTATCAAAACGGCAGTGATAAAATAGTGTTAGTGGTAAGTGCAAGTGGTTAGTGTAACCGCGGCGCGGTGTGCCGCGACGGGTGCAAGTGGTTAGTCGTCTCTGGAATTTGTTCGTAATTACGGACTTCTTCCAGAGTGCAAAGTTCCCATCCTGTGGAGGGGTGCCCGAAGGGCAGGGTGGTCTTTTCCCTCTGTCGCGTCAAATACGCGACGAAGAGGGGGCGTTGCCCGCTACCTACTACAAAGCATTTTTTGAAAAAATTTAATAGCGTATTGACAATATTTGTTTTCTGTGTTATTATAAAGCCATACAACGAAACCAAAAGAGTAAAACATGACAGAATCAAATAAAAAGTTCGGCTTTACAGAAGAACAGTTAGAGCAGTTTGAGGATGATTTTAGACGTGGTAACATAGCGCAGGTCCCCAAAGAAGCTTTGGCGGTGCTGGGTGATTACTATGTTCAATTGGTTGAAAAAGCAGTGCAGGCGACCGAAAAAGGTATGTCACACGAGGATGACATAGCTTCAGTAAGTCACCCTTTGTGCCATATTTACGAAGATGGTTTGATGGCCAATGAATTATACCGCCCGATTGGGAATGTTTTGTTGGATAAATTGATTGAAAAGGCCGAACAGGGGTATTACAGCCATGCAAATCGCTCAATAGATGGTTATTGGCGTAGTGTGAAAGATAATAAAGATGCCCAGAAAGGATTGAAAATGATATTAGAAAAACATCCTAACTATGCATTTGGGCAGAAATATTTATCATATATGAATGGTGCCAGTCCCGAAGACGAAAGGGCGGTGATACAAAGTTATATTGAAAACCCAAATATGTATTTTGTTACCACACCCATGGTTGATATTGATGGGACACTTATTAAAAACGGTAAAGCCAATGATAATTTGATAGATTCAATTATGGTTTATGATTATGAAGATATCGCCATTTATACTGGTGGGGCCCCCGTGAGTCAAAAGAAAGTTCTTGTAAAGGCAATCGCAGAAAAAATTTTGGAAAAATTCCCTTTGATAAAGGAAGATTTTTCTGTGGATACTATTGTAAATATTTATTCCCAAGATAACGAACAAAATATAGCCTTGCGCGGGGAGTTATCACGCACACTAAGAAACAAAATCTGGGGTTTGTTTTTCAACCAAGAACCTGGCAATAAAGTTGATGCCCATATGATAGATGATATGGCGAACCGGGCTAAACGTATTTTGGAATTTCTAAATCGTTTAACGGCAACAGGTGGTGATCAGATTAAAATTTATCCAAAACAGGCATTCTCACAGGAAAATATTTGTTTGGCCGACACTGTGATTGACGATACCCAACCCGCTGCCCAGGGAATAAAAAGTCTTTATTCAGCGTGTCTGACCCCAGGTGAATCCCCGTTTTGGGTGAAAGAGACCAGGGGTGTCGAAAGGGGAATATCCAAAGAACGCGAAATAACGGCAGAGCAAGCTTTTGCTATGTATCAGCAAAAATGTAAAGAAAACATGATCGCGGGCGCGAAACAAGTTGATACGCTAAGTGCCACCGAAAAGAAAGCAACCGCTTTTTCTGATTCGTGTAAAACCGGTGTTAAAAAAACTACTAGATAGTACGAAACCAGAATAGTGGGTAGTGTAAGTGATTAGTGTTAGTGCGGGCGCGTTTGCGCCCGTTTTTTGTGGATTCCAGAGAGCCAAGTTCTCCTCCTTCGGAGGAGTACCCGAAGGGGGAGGTGGTCTTTTATAAATATAAAATATCTGGAATATGAAAGACCACCCCGGCGGGTGGACATCACCCACAAAATTTTTCAAATTTTGCGGGGCCCGATACCCGCCACCCCTCCACAGGATGGGAACTTTGCTTTCTGGAATAATTTCGCAATTACGGATTGATTCAAGAGACGACTAACCACTAGCCACTAACACTTACCACTACCCACTAAAACGCATTTTTCGTCCAATCGATATGTCGGCCGTGGACGATGATAACATCGAACCGCGCGTCACCGCGCCAACGCCGCTGCAACAAAAATGTTTCCGCCGCCAATCGCAGCCGCCTTTGTTGCGCGGGCGTAATCGCACCCCACGCGGTCATTACATCTTTGCGTTTTTTTACTTCAACAAAAATAATAAGTTTCCCGCGTTTTGCGATTATATCAATTTCTGCGCGCCCAGTGTTTCGCCCGGTTGTATAACGCCGATGCAAAATCCTAAACCCGTGCAGAATTAAAAACGCGCACGCAAAAAATTCTGAAAAAATTCCGGTTTTATAAGAATCCATATCTTAAAACGCATACGGTTTCGCGGCAAAGTTATCTTGGGAATGTTGCGCGTTAAGGGCACCGTCTTCCGTATGTTTGCCACAATCAATCAATTCCAATTCGCCCGAATACGCCGTCATCATCGGGTCAAATGAATTATCCGAACTTGCCCAACGCGAATTACCGGCATTTGGTGCACCGTATTTATCAACAACATTTTGCCACCAATACATTGTTTTCTTGTCGCGTTGATTTTCGAATTTTTCCGCGTCGCCCTCTATTTCATCTGTGTCATTTCGATATACGATTTTCCACACGACATTATCGGTTGCGTTGCTTGTGAAAAACACATCGATTGTTTCGCCCGTAACATCCCGCACCAGGTGCAATTCCGACGCATACAAAACCCCACGATTCCGCGCAAGTGAATTTATACATTTTTCCAACGCCGCCGGCGCATAGATTTTCTGTTGCCGGCATTCATAATCAAGATTATATTTCCAATCCGGGTGTATCGAATACACAACACTATTTTTCGGCCGTTCGGTATAAAGCCCATCGACGGCGGCGATAAATTTAACCTCGTCAAAATCCATGCCCAACATTATCCCCGCAATATCAAAGTCCGCAACCGGCAACACCGTCGCA
>Ga0310694_10005970_pt1 | contig 11567 bp, 15 predicted proteins | sample 174DNAGHGhighgp2_FD_203884 | JGI IMG/M metagenome (GOLD analysis project Ga0310694, IMG submission 203884) | Sheep rumen microbial communities from Palmerston North, Manawatu-Wanganui, New Zealand - 1742 DNA GHGhigh gp2 (v2) (version 2) | ecosystem: Host-associated > Mammals > Digestive system... | reverse complement strand
TTATTTCGTCGCAGCGGGTTAGGATTATAGTATACGTACCCCATAAAAACACCTCGTTTTCAATACTCAACTATTGTTCAATTTACTAATCAAAGATTCGATTTTTTCTGTATCTAGGCTTTCCAACAGCGGAGTCAGAGTTGCTCCAAGAACATCCGCAAACCGTTCCACTTGATTCCTAACGAACGCATGTGGTTCGTACTCATTGGCAATAACATCATCACACGCCATATTAATAACACGAATAAATTCATGCATCTCTCTCGGGTCTACGGTTTCCTCAATAGCTCCAAAAATATCTCGCTCATTTAGTGCGTTAAAATCATTCAAAATATTATTATTGCTGTCGCGTTGAATATCCGTATATAGGTCAAACATTGCAATTTTTGTCAACATATACCGAGCAATAGAGTCAATGTGGAATCTTGCTTTTTCGCTGCCAGATCCACCCTCGCGCCTTTCATAATTACAAGTGTCTGCAATCGCCTTCGCTACATTCCCTTTTACCTCATAATTCACATAAGCATCATTGATATGCTCACGAATTAAATTGTGCTGTTCAAATGGATCATTTTCCTTTTCATCATATAATTTTAAAAACTCATCTAACTTCATAATATTTTCTCCTTTTAATCCTTGTGTTTATTAATGTATGCCTGTCCAATTAATATAGAATCGGACACATCATCATTCACTTTTTGTATCCCAAATAGTTCCTTAACTTTATCTTTACTCCATTTCTTTAGTTCCTCTCTGGATCTTGGCAGCTTTTCATCTTCTCCCCGGACTGCAGCCCGCCATTCGGTCGGGCGGAGAGTATCCCATTTAATATTTCGCTCTATGCATTTGCCATATACTGCGCCGAGAATCATTGTAAGTACACGAGACGTTTTCGCATTTCTGGTAACTGCCATCTCCTCAGCTACAATAATATCCGGCGACTCGTTTTCGATGAGAGAGAAGAGTTGTCGAATCATTTCCGATGGTTTATCCAGTTTATACTTTTTGAGATCCAGACATCCACTCATCTAGTAACTGCCGTCTACATATATTGAATAACCGGTACTTGTGGAACTAGTGTCTAGTGAAAGTAGTTTTTGCATAGAAGCCTCCTATGTTATGTTTCATTGACCAAGTAATATTGAATACATACCGGCATAACGATCCATTCCTCGTTTTGCGGGCAGATATCTGTATAATAATTATTTAATATCATATATGCCGTGGCTCGATTAACAGCTTTAGTAGCCCGTTCAATATCTGTAGTTAACTCCCATTTATAATTATGAAGAGAGTGGAGATATATAGTTTTTCCGCTGTTATCCAAGGATACGATGAGATATTTGGTTTTTTCTTTTTCTAATACTTTATTCATTCCGATTCACCGCCCTTAATTGTTGTACTACCGTAATTAATGTTTTTATAACATAATCAATATCATCTTTTGATGTTTCGTGAGATAGGCTGAATCTGATAGAAGAGTTTGCTTCTTCACTGGTTCTCCCGATAGCCAAAAGAACATGTGATGGATCTCCAGATGAACTGTTACACGCAGAACCGGTTGAAACATATATACCGTACATTTCAAGTAATCTAAGCAATGCCTCACCACGCACATTATTAAATGAAACATTGAGATTATTGCTCAAACTCATATCTGGAGTATTTACAATGATATTGGGTATTTCCTTTATCAAATTTTCTTTTAGATAAGAAACAAGCCTCTTACATTTTTTATTCCTTACATCCATTTCCTCACCGGAAATTTCAGCCGCAACGCCATAACCAACAATACCTGGCACATTTTCAGTTCCCGCCCGAAAACCATTTTGTTGATGTCCTCCATATATTAATGGTGGAATCTCAATACCATCACGAATATACAAAAATCCTACACCTTTTGGACCATTAAGTTTATGAGCGCTAGAACTAAGGAAATCTATATACATATCTTCCACATCAATAGTTGTATGTCCGAACGCCTGCACTGCATCCGTGTGGAACAGGATTCCGTGCTCGCGGGCGATCTCACCGATCTCTTTGATCGGCTCAATGGTACCGATCTCATTGTTTGCAAACATGACCGAAATCAATTTTGTATTATCTTTTATAGCATTAGTGATATCATTTGGATTTACTCTGCCAAAACTATCAACATCTACATATGTGACCTCCACACCATTTTTCTCAAGATATTTGCATGTATTTAATACTGAATGATGCTCTATCTTGGATGTAATAATATGATCACTAGGGTTCACACAGTTTCGTAGAACCCAATTATTCGATTCGCTTCCCCCTGATGTAAAAAATATTCTCTCATAATCACTATTAATTAATTTTGCTATTTTTATTTTTGCGTTATCAATAGCAGTAGAAGATAGATCTGCAAAATCGTATACTGCGGACGGGTTGCCGTAATATTTACTAAAATACGGAAGCATCGCTTCAATGATATAAGGATCCGTTGCAGTAGTAGCAGCATTATCAAGATATACCGTTCTTTTCATTTTGAATTTCCTCCCACAAATTTCCGCTTTCTCTCCATCGTTTATAAGCATCCCTAGTTTCTTCTCTATCAAAAATAAAAACAAGAACCGGATCATTAGTTTTAAAGTCCACAGATGAATATATATCCAGCGGCTTAATATTTAGATTAAGGTACGTACAAACCTGACGAATATTTATTATTCTCACGACCTTTTTTATATCATAATCTTTTCCGGTGATCTCAGAATGCACCATTTCATCACTATTCATCATCTACCTCCATAATTAATCAAACCAACAAAACATCGTGCTTTCATCAAATTCGTCTGCATACCTAAACAGATTCATATAATCTTTTAATTCCTCTACTGAATTTGCGGGACCACCTTTTTCGACACCCTCCAAAGAAATCCTATAATCATCCCTCGTATCTACAACTGCGTATCCATGGGCAGTATATAGTGGGTAATTTTCCATGAAAGAGTATATTTCAAATACAGTTGGAGATGCATTCTGCGTTTCATTTGGGTCAATAAAGTTTTGATCCAACAGTATTTTTAAAGTATCTACATTAAGTCCTCTGAAAGAACGTGTACCTCCAAACCTGTACTTTGAATCTTTATAGTTGCCAAAAATTATCTTATCTCTAGTCTCGATGTCTCTATTTAATTTCTTCATTATTTAATTCCTTTCGGGTTAACAAACTGTAAAAAAAGGGACAACCAAAATGTGGTTATCCCCTAATGTATAAATCAATATACGCAGCAAAAATCCTATCGTACATCAATCTATCCTATAATCAATAATCACATTCAGCGAACCTTATTTGCAGTTCAATTATTCTTTATTTGTATTGTTTTGTTTATAGTGTTTGTACTGGATTTTCGGATGATTATTCTGCTTCTTATTATCATCCTTTTTTTCGTCTTCGGCGGATTTAGATGTTTCGGTATCCGCTTTGTCATCTGCTTTAGTGTCATCTTCTTTAAGCACTTGCATAATAGCCGCAGAATTTTTAGTATCAATCTTCTGAATTTTCCGAATAATACTCTTCATATCATCCGAAAGTTTATTAATGTATTCATCATCCAAATGAAGTTCTGCAAGTCTCGCCGCTTCAACCTCCGGCTCAAGCCAATTATTTACGAAACCAGCGCAGATATTGTATACCTCTTTGCATGTCTCTGAACAGTACGCATCCATCCATCTCGGGAGATGCGAATAATCCTTGCATCCTCTATTACAATAATGGTACTTCTTATTACAAATACTGCAGCTTCTTTCTGTACTATTACTCTTAGCCAATTTTATCTCCTCCTTTAATAAATTCAATTTATGCAACAATATTTTTCTTGATATTGTCGATGTATTCATATATATTAAACGGTATATTAATACCTAATTTCTTTCGCTCTTCATTAATATATTCCTGTAACTGGTCAGGAGTATTATGTTTACTTCCGTATTTGTGATGAAAAGATCCTTCTATAAACATATTATGGTACTTATCATCTAATATTATTGTATTCCATTCTTCAAACATATATTCTGGATAATCGCAAACCGGATAAATATGATGTAAATTTGGGGTATCCGTTCTTTGTAAAGATATTAAACATATAGAATTATTCTTTTTAATTACAGAATCCCGAAAATCTCTATACTTTTTTGTGCCACGTATTTTCTGTGATTCGGTTTTGCACCCTCCCTTCCAATTTGGATTGTTTTCACCGGCGTAATGAGACCCATCTCCGCATGTTTTTGCATCTCCTCTACGTAATACCGAGCCTCTTATACTGACATGATTTCCGCAAGAACAAATACAATTCCAATATGGTACTTTATCAATAGTTTTATCGTAAGAAATTACCGTTAATTCTCCATATTGATTACCCGTTAAATCAATTAAACCATGTCCGTATCTGGCACAAATCGGGCATTCGAAGTTTTTTGCTCTAGCCTGATTGATTTCCCTTAAATAATCATCATGCTTACCATTATCACATTTCCAGTATACTTTCTCATTAGACGTACATCTGTATTCATATGGGGATTTAATATTTTTATCAGACCAATACTCCACAGATCTAGGATGAATTATTGCCAAAGATTTTTCTCTCGGTACATTTTCATCACTAGGAATACATCTTGTTGTAGGATGAAAAAAACTATCTGGGGCAATTTCATTAACTAAATCTGGATTATTTTCATCTACTAAATATATTTTCTTTTTAGTTCTAAAAGGGACTTCCCATGGAGATTTATTGTTTTTATCACTCCATATCTTATTTAAATATTCTTCGCCATAGTCATCTATAATATGTTGGGCAAAACTCCCACACGCTTTACATGAAAGCGCTTGATGAGACTTTCCGGGAGCATTCAAAGGATAGATTTTGTGTGGCTCACTTTTATGTATTCCTCTCGGGCATTTTAGTAAAACAGCCCTTTCACTCCCCATAGTAATATCATCTGGCTGAAAATTATTTAATTCATAATCCCATCTATCTAGAAGGTCTTGCCTATCGTTTTCAAAACACCATTCTTTAAAATTTTTTGCCATATTCATTTCTCCTTTAATGAAGTCTCCTAAATTTAGACAAAATAAAAGAGCGGGATAGGAGTTTCCCGCTCTTGTCAGTTGGGTTGCAAAGCCAACCTATTTATTTCGAATAAAACCGGCGGATTTGACCCCGCCGGTTCTGAGAAAAAATTAGTTGATAAATTATTCCTCTTCGTCGTCTTCTACGACATACACACTATAGAGGCGCTTATTTTCGTCGCAATATACAAAAAATAAGCAATTAATACCCGTACTTTCGTACTATTTGCACAAAGGGGTTAGAGCACATCATCATCTTAGCATTATCAACAATACTAAGAGCAAGGCACTTTGGTATGGGAATTTCACCCATAGCCTACGGATTTCATAATCTCAGGGAGATCGTGTATCCTGCTCGTTTGACCTTTCGGTTTGTCACCAAACCGACTTGGCACTGGATTGTCATATTGTACATTTTGCACAACTTAGAGTTTCCCAGTTAGCACATCATCTAATTACCATTTCCTGTAATTCCTAAACGTATGATGTACACCGTGAATTTTCACGTTCACCTTGTTTATCTAAAGGTTGTCACCAACCTTGGTGGACTACTGCGACTTTTAATCCACCTGAAGAGATCCGGAAAAATCGATAGTTTGATTGTCTGAGCTCAGTGACACCTCCGACTCCGGGCTAACCTGGAAGGACGGGATATCAATGTAAGCTGCTCTCAGAGTATCCGCAGAGCAAGGATCTACGCAGAGGACCTTAAGCACAAGACGGATAGTTCTCGGGAACTTATCAGCCTGGTTCGTCATCTCAACTGCACCAGATGTAAGTTCACGATCATAACGAATCAGATACTGAGTATAATCATTACTAAGCGGAAGAGTCACAACACCTGTGGAATCATCATAAACGAATGTAGTAGCAGATGCAGAAGCGCCAGTCTGGAATGCATCTCCAAGAGTGCCGTTAGCCTGCATGCCATAAACCTTCGGAGTACCAGTTACATTTGCAAGCGTCACAGTTGTGCCATCACTAGCCTTTGCAATAAGAATTCCAGGTGCGGTAATCTTACGAGCTGCACTCGCTTCGATCTTACCGGAACCAGCTTCCTCACCGAGGATGTTCAGATTAATAAAAGCGTTAGTTGCAGTAAACTCGCCGGTTTTTGCCCTCCAGAAGCGTTTCACGAGGTTTCCGTCTTTATCAGTTACATCGTTGCTCTCAGCAGTAATGTTAATAGTGGCCTCCTGAAGCTGGGTCAGAGTATACAGAACATTGCCCTAAAAATCTTCAGCGGTAGCGACCTGAATTCTGTCAATAATAAGATCATCAAGCTTGAAACTAGCCATAATTTTGTTCTCCTTTCTAATAAATAGTATTTTATGTAAATAAAAAAGCGTGGGTATGAACCACGCTTATAGTTACCTAATATTTAATTTTTATTTTTTTGTATTACACATTTATATCTCTCATAAAATTAAAGTTTTCTTTTGGAACCTTTGATGTGTCACAAAAACCGGAATAGCTTCCGGATAGGAGAGCTCTCGTTCCTTCATAAATCTGCAATCTCTGGACGGCGTCCATAAATACAACATAATTGACGTTCTTTAATTCTTCCAGATTATACTTAAATCCTGGATGGTTGATACAGGCAGATATTAGTGGCAAAAGAGAAGACTCATCTTTTTCCCCTTTTCGTTCCCTTGCAATCAAATTTTGTTCATCTTCCCATATCATAGATTCTTTAGTAATCCTCCCTTTAGCCTTTTCGACTTTCGGGTGAATATTAAAGGCTTTCCGGTAATAAGCGGAAATAGTTTTATAATGATCATCGGATATTTCAATGTCATCCTGTTTGCTATAGAGTGTCATAATCTGTTTATCAATTTCGTTTCCATCTTCATCCTTTTCTTTTACTATTTTTCCGTAGTAGTCGAAATTATTGAAGTCTAGGTCACCGAATAACAGTTTCGTAACATCCGGCGTTTGCGCCTTATAAATCATAAGAAATAGGTCGTACTCGGAAATTTTATTCCAATCCACGCCGTTCTTCCATAAGGCTAACCTGTAGCTAGTGGGATTAGATACCCAAGGGCTTATAGACTGATAAAATGTCTAGTCAGCATCCGGTAAATGTAAAATATCTCCTATTGTAGGAATATATAAAGTCATGCCGTTACCGACTTCATATGGCTCGCCAAAATACATTTTCAACGCATTGAATTCTGCCATATTAGCCACCTATTTTATTTACAACAGAAGATACTCCATTGCGTGTCTTTACAATATCCTTTGCAGTCTCCATTTCAAAAGTTATAGTTCTTGTCGCATAATCATTGTCGGTGACAGATGGAATATCTGAAACTATATGACACTGTGTACCGAATTTATTAGTCCAGTTAAAAATATCTTTGATCCTCGCCCCAATTAAATCATGGCGGGCAATCCCGGTCAATTTCTCAATATTATTTTTTTCTTCGCAGAGAATATAGAAAATAATTTGTTGATACTTCAATGCTTCGTTGTAACGCGGAACTTCTTTCCAGCTGACTTCATAGCAAATAAAATTCTGAACATTGTGTTGTGTAGGATGAATCATATAGGCCGGAAGTATATTAATGCCAAGATAATCACTTGGATCTGCTTCTGATTCCTCAAGTTCTTTATTATTTATGAGATATATAATCAAAGGGTCATTAATTAGTTCCCTTTTAATTATTTCTTTAATACGGATGTTATCATCATCCATTAAAGTTTTATACTGACGGAGACGCTGAATTTCCTCTTTCGTTAATTCCATAAAACTCGCCTCCCTTTACAATGGAATTATTTCCATTTGAATCGACGACGTAACGTCATCATATGTGTTAGTTACAGTTAATATTTTGCCTATATAAGAATCGTCCCCAATGAATTTGACCTTAATCCGTCCGTCATCCAAAGATGTGATTTCGAACAGTTCGCTCGGCGCAAGAGTGTCACCGAATTTGAATTGCCATGATCCCGGGTCGTGATCTGAAACAACATTACCGTCCTCATCATTAAATGTAACAGTGAATGTTTTTGCGGAGCCTCCAATTTTAAACTGGTGCTTGCCGCTGCAGGTGATTGTTGATGTAATGGAAGATGGCGGGAGAGGAGTTGTTTCCTCGTCGGGAATTACAGGGGTAGGTTCAATATTACTATTGAAGTAACTCGCCCACATCCCGACAATGTTTCCATTCTCATCCTTTTCAATATAGTCGTTGTGTTCATCAAAGGTATCCTATGCAAAAGTCAGTCTACGAACTCCTTTAGGAGAAACATCTTCCACTTTTGTTAACCTCCACGCAAGAGGTTCGTTGATTGGTGCTGAAATGATTAATCTTTGGTTATAAAAAATGGTAGCACTGATTTCATTCATTGGAAGTATTCCCTTCCTCTAGTTTTCAATACTTTCTATCTTGTAATCCAACCAAACGCCGCTGTTGTAAGACGACTATGAGCGTTGAACGCCACACATCTAATACTTTATAGCATTTCCTCTCGGAGTTCTATAAACCCATTGATAAACATAATCAACGGGCAATATATACCATGTTGGAAATTGCAATCCTAACCAGTCGGCACGTTCTGTTACTAACCATTTTCTATATATACCTTTCTAATCCGGCAAATCACAATAAAGACCGACCGGAAATTCAGCATCCCATTTCTTGACAAACATATCTTCATAATAGTCAATAGGATTCTCTTGCGTAGTCTTGAACTAAATATGATAACCAACCTGATCTTTATTCTCTGTGTTTTTCTATTTCACAATGAATTTCAAATCAATCGGTATTTTGGTTTCGCTTTCTTCAGGATGTAAATCCTTGTATTTAAGTGGTTCGTCATCGTGATAATAATCATAGAAATACCCAACCTAATACTAAATATCCTACGTAAACGTAGCATCCATAATTATATCCGACTACATCTTCCTTGCCCTACCCGGGATCTTCGCATCATGCATATCCTGAAAATTCTTAAAACTTATCATTTTAATCATCCTCCTTCACACGCATAATGCAAGCTCCGGCATCCAGCACCAACTTTCTATATGTTTTATAGGCAAAACATTCGCTTTTGTACTCATTTAGAGCCGCTTCGAGCAAAGTCATAGTTTCGACCAACTCTGGCGGTTCTCGCAAAATTTCGTTCAAACCATTAAGTTTGAGCTACAGGTTTTTAAATGCTCCTGCAACATCTGCGCCGGGATACTCCACAGCAGTTTTTGGATCGACGTATAGCAGCAAAAAGAAGATTGCCTTTTGAATAGATGTTTTAATAGAATGAATTTGAATAGGAGAGTACTACCCGTATTTAGCGGAATAACTCAAGTTGCATCGACTCCAGTAATAACAGAATTATTGTACCCCCTGTCGCGGATAAATTTGCGGAGGTCAGTCTGGGCTTTAGTATACATTATTTCCAAACCATCCATGTGGTTTTTCTAGCTATACCACTTTTGTTCGCTGTTCGAGAAAAATTGGCTCGTTAACAGCGTGGAATGGTACCTCGGCGAAACCCATTCGACCAACATTCCAATTGCCAGCATCTCCTCCACAAAATCTTTATCCGCATCATTGTCGAGCGGATCTCTCAGCTCATATTCAATCTCTTCTATATCATCATCTAATTCTATAGACGAAAACAGTCTGCGCACCATAGGTTTTGATAGCGTAGACCGTAAGTATCCATTCAACATATCTTTTACTAACTATTCTTCCAATCCAATCATTTCATAATCTTTTACCCGCAAATAAAAGCGGGAATAGATTTCATCGTACTCGGATGTGATCATTGGTCACACCTCCCATTATTCGGCGAGAATACTCCGGAAGTCTGTTCCGTATACCTCATCGATAATTTTAATTTTTGATAGGGAATCGAACGATCCATCTTCAATCTTTTCGGCGACTTTAACCTGAAGAGCCTTTGCGAGCCCCTTCGGAAGTGCTTCAAGCGCTTTCTTAAAGCTGCTCACCGGAAGATTCAGCACTTCATCAATATCCTCTCTAAAGACTTTCTCGTCATAAAACTGAGCCACATCTTTCCAACGCGGATTCTCAAGAAGTTCCTCATCTTCAATAACAAACAGCGGCGCATAAATATAATTGGAACGTCTGCTTTTCAGGGCAAACAGATCCTGATACTCAATTTCGCACTCATCGCCAAAATTTTCAAAGACATAATACTGTCCCGATTTCCCACTAACACCAAGCCATCCCGCCGTAACCGAGCGGCACAGAATCAAATCATTCTGATTAAACTGTCTCGGTTCAGCTACGTGTGCCGAAGCAGCCTTCGAAACTTCTTTTGCGGGAGTTTCCTCGACAACATTCTCCTCAACCGGAGCTTCAACCTTTTCTGCGGCGGGTGCCTTAGCAGTAGTTCTTTTCCTAGTTGTAGCCATTATCCTTTATCTCCTTTTATTATTAAGACAACAAATTACTGAGTGATATTCCAGGTCCCGAAGTACCGGCCAATCATTACACTGCATCCAAGTTTGGTCAGGTATTTAACCTCATAGGTCATATCCTGATTCACAGTGTTGTCAGTAACTTCCTTAATCATAGCATCGCCTTCGTAAACAAGTTTCACGAACCTGTTGTCAGCAACCGGCATAATCAGGAGGACATCCTGGCCAAGTGCGTTCTTTACAAGCTTCTGCGTAGTATCATTCTTTGCAAATACCTGCGGGATCTCAACGACTCTGGTTCCCTCAAAGACACCTACGTGTCCAAGGTTACGATGATCAGTCCTATCTTCTTTAGCGATCCAGTCAACATCGGCCAGATTTTTAAGCTTGGACAGAGCAGCCTTTGTACCCATAATAACGACCTCAGTACCACGGTTAGCGGCCTGAACGTCCTCGATCATAGTAACAAATGTGTCATGAGCTGCAGCATCAAGAGCTGCGGTTTTGTAGAACTGGGAGGATCCCGGAAGAACCTTGGAACCGGCAGAAATAACTGCGCTGTAAACGATCTCGTCTACATATTTGTCCATAGCGTCATAAATAGCGTTGACAAGCTTGGACCAGTCGGCACGACCAGTCATAACACGCTCGAACTCTTCGTAAACTGCAAGACCTACCCAATAGGTCGGGACACGGAATGTCTCGCCGATTCCCAGGCGCTGTCTGTCGATATCCCAGTGGTCGCCGCTAAGTTTACCTACGGTAAGTACGGTTTCATCTACAGTTTCGAACTCGTTGGCATCACCAAGAGCGAGATTCTTAACTTCGACATAATCGCGGAAGAACTCATTGTCTGTCCATCCGGAAGTAAGCATGTTGTCAACTGTATCCTCGATAACCTCAAAGATCTCATTTTTATGGCGATTGATAGCTCTGCGGATATCTTTCTTCGAAGCAGTTTCATCAACGCCCATGATCAGGCGGAATTTCTCCTTGATCATTTCGTCAGCATCGGCCTTAGTAATGCCACTCTGGAAAACTCCTCTTGTATAATCAGCAAGAAGCTGAGAGAAGTTCATATAA
>Ga0310694_10005968_pt1 | contig 11572 bp, 14 predicted proteins | sample 174DNAGHGhighgp2_FD_203884 | JGI IMG/M metagenome (GOLD analysis project Ga0310694, IMG submission 203884) | Sheep rumen microbial communities from Palmerston North, Manawatu-Wanganui, New Zealand - 1742 DNA GHGhigh gp2 (v2) (version 2) | ecosystem: Host-associated > Mammals > Digestive system... | reverse complement strand
GGAGAAGAAATAGAATTAAATGCTAATGGTACACCTTTTGGTTTTAATACTAAATATCAACAACTTACTAGTGGAATTATAGGTATTCCAGGAGGTCAATCTCCTGATCAAGAAATATATGGAGAAAGTACTTTCTTAAGAAGTGATTATACATTTACTGCTTCACAAATAAGATCAATATTATATCGTAAAGAAGAAAAACCTAGATAGAATTAAATGGAGGTAAAAGATAGTAATGAGTAAAACTTTAACACAAATTTTTAATGAAACTGCAGAAGCTATTCAACAAAAAACAGGAAATCTAGAACCAATTTCACCTGAAAATTTTGGACAAGAAATTGTTAATATTCCTGGTGGAGGAGAAGCATTTAACAATTATATTAGTTTTGGTACAAATTATCTAGAGTTTCATATTGATAAATTCTTAGAATTTTTACCTGAAGATATTAAAAATAAAGTTATTATAGATAGTTCAGGAGAAGATGTTAAAGGTCATGTTTGGATTAATTTAGGAACTATGTGTTATAACCACGATACTCAAGAAGTTAACAGCTTTCATCTTAGTTGATATGGTGGTCATGTTCAATTTAATTGGTACCAAAGTATTGACGTTAGTTATGAACAAATTTCACCTAATGAGTTACCAGCAAATGCAACAGTAGTAGATCTTTTAAATAAACTTATTGAAAAGGTTGGTAGTAATAGTGTGATTATGGATTTTGATTTCTCTGGTAGAGGTTTAACTGACTATACTTTAACAGTAGGACCTATTTTCCCAGATAACTCAGAATATTTTACAATAGATGATTTAAATCAAATCTTTACTGAAGCAGAACCACCAGCAGAGAATTAAATAAATAAATAAAAAAAAAAGCCTATTAGTTTAGGCTTTTTTTATTTATGCTTTAAAGGATTAATATTTAATTTTAAATTTCTATAATGCATTAACTCTGTTCTTTTAAAAATAACATCTGGTGAAAAATAGTTTATTTTTAAATCATCTAAATAATCTATAAAGTAAGGAGTAATTCTACTTTCATTAGAATTTGATAAGGTACTTTTACAATCATTATGTTGAACTAAACTTGGTCTATATTGTATGTGAGCTATTTGTAAAGTTTTTAAAACACCATTCAAAGATGCTTCATATGATTCGTAAGGAGTATTTTTATTATATTTATTTCTAGTGATTCTCATTAAATTAGTTATTTTCTTAATTAATTCTTTTGGAAAATAAGTACATTGATTGTAAGTAAAATGATCTGAGAATTGCGTAGTAAAATACATTTGCGGTCTAGTATAAAAATTTATAATATTATTTGGATATTGATTTATTACTGATTCTATTCTATTTTTAAAATCACGACATAAGATACAATCATCTTCTAATAATACTAAGTTAAAATCTGAATATTTTTCTAATGCTTCTACAAAAGAATCTCAGGCACTATGTTTTGTATCTATAAATAATTCATAGTTTATTTGATTATAACTTATATCTAGTTTGCGTCCTGGAATAGTTCTAACTACATATTTAATGTTCATAAAATTATTTTACCTTCTTATTTTATTGTATATATATTATACAATAGAAAGGATTATTATAGAATGAAATTTGATATTAAGATTTATGGAATAGAAGAGAGATCTGAAAATATATTACATAATAAAGAAATATTAGGTTTATCTGATAACGATGTATTCATAACTAAAAGAGAAGATAGAAAAACACCATTAGATAAATGACCTTATAAAGCTTGTAAAAATGCTTTTACTCAACCTATACCTGAAGGAATAACTCATAGAATAGTTTTACAAGATGATGTTGAGCTAGCTCCAAATTTTAAAGATTATATTCAAAAAGTTATTACAGCTAGACCAAATGATATATTTATGTTAACTGCATTAGACTTTAGAGAAGAAATAGATTATGTAAAACAATTAAAATCTCCTTATGTAGCAGTTGGACAATTTGTAAGTGGTTGTGCTTTATTAATTCCAGTAAAGTATATTAATAATATTTTTACTTGGTTTGAAAAAACTTATCCCCAAATATGAATTGGTAATCCTCATGAAGATACAGCTTTTAAATTTTACTGTATGCAACACGGAATTAATTGTTCAACAACTATTCCTAGCTTAGTACAACATTTAGGAGATACTTCTAGTATTTGTAATTATGAAACTCCTATGAGAACATATTACTTTAGTGATTGAGATAAAGTAAATTGAACTAATAATTATTTAAATCCTGCTTATATTAATAAAGAAAAATTTAAGGAATACTTAATTAAAGAAAGAAGTATTTCAAAAGATGACTCAGTTCATTATTTTGTTAGAACTACAGGTGAAAGAAATTTTGACTATTATCCTTTAAAGACTATTAGTTTATATGATTATTATCATAAGCCTATAGATAGTTTTATAGGACAATTAGAAAGTATTAATAAATATAATTCTGTTTTAATGGAAGATGATTTAATTTTATGTAAAAACTTTCAAGAAGAAATAGAAAAGGTTATAGCTCAATATCCTAATTATATTATTCAATTTTTTACAGATCCAGGAATTTATGAAAGTACATTCTTAAGAAGTTGACCATTTGAATGGAATCAATGTACATATTATCCAAAAGGTGTTCCGGCTAAAATAGCTAAAGCAATGAAAACCTTAAGAGATAAATTTCCTCCTAATCAAAGAAAATATAGTCAAATAGAAAATGCAGCTTTAATAAGTTTAAAGATTCCTCATATTATTTATCGTCCTTGTTTAGTACAACATAATGATATGTCATCTATTTTACAATCAGATGATAAAATGTGAACAAGTTTTAGACATGATACTATTTGGTTTAAAGATTATTTAGATGAAGCTGGATTAGAATATTATGAAGCTTACACTCCAGAGAATGTTAAGAAATTAACTGATATTAGAAATAAGCATGTGGCTCAATTAGTAAAAGAATATAAAGAAGGAAAGTAATAAAATACTTTCCTTTTTATTATTGCTAAATTATATATAATTTTAAAACAAAGGAGATTAATAAAGCTATGGCGGATAATACAAAAACAGTAGCTCAAATTTTTAATGAAGTTGCAACAGCTATCCAAGAAAAAACAGGAAGCACTGAACTTATCAATCCAAAAGACTTTGCTACTGAAATAACAAATTTACCTTCTTTATTACCAGAAGATGATTTATTAGTTCATTTAGTTTATAGTAGCGGAGAATATAATGCGGATGTTGATAATCTTACTATTGCCTTAACTTGTTTATCTGGACATATTATCACTATCACTGATGGAGAATGTGTAGGTCAAATAGATCCTGATGCTATGGGTGCTTATAATATATATTCTAGTGGTGGAATGCAATTTAATTTTGATGTTCAATATGTAACAGGAACAGGAAGTATATATTTTGATGATAGTGAACAAAGATTTAATATTAGTTGACCAAAATAGGAGGTAAATAAAAATGGCAAATAAAAATATTCCAGATATATTTAATGAAGTAGCAAAAGCTATTCAAAAGAAAACAGGAGAAACTAAAGCAGTAGATCCAAATGATTTCGCTCAAAAGATTGAAGATATTCCACAAGAAGTAATTGTTCACGGAGATATGGATGATGCTTTTGACGAAGCTAAAGGAGATGCTATTTGGGAAGATGGTTACTTTTTAGGTTATTATAATAGTGTAACAAAAGAAGTTAAAATTGATTTAGAACCAATAATGGTTGTTGCTGATTCTGATCCAGCTTCTTGGGTTCCAGCTATTTGTTCTAGTGGTAGCGTATCAGCTCACGATGTTGGTATTCAAGAAATTGCATCTGATGAAACGCATTTAGAAGAACTAAATGCATATGATATTTACTTTGCTGGAGATAGTGAACGCCCTGATTTATCACACGATCAATTTATTGGAATTGAATTAAATATGGGTAGTGAAAGTAGTGAGGAATTTGAACCTACAGGTAAAGTTGTAAACGGTATATATAAGAAATATACCGAAGATGATTTATATACGGTAGCTAGTAGTGGAACTAGTTGGGGATTAAAAGCTATGACTGAAGATGGTGCATTATATATGACTTCTTCAAGTGGTTCTGTACACTATTACAAAATGCGTTTTGAAGATCAAGAATCAGATGAGAAAATATCAAGTAGCGCAGCTATTTATAAATATTTAGGTTCTGATAGATCTGAACCTGATAATCATATTTTATATAATGTAGGAGCATCTACTGGAATTTATACTATAGATACTGATGATTCAGATTTAATGTATAGTTCTTGAATATATTCAGATTTACCAGAAGATGGTGATCTTTTAAAAGTTGTAATGAGTAGTAATAAAATAGAATTAGAACCAATTAGTGAATCACTAGATTACAGTACTTTATATTATTATTATGAAGATTATTATGGTAAACCTGCTTTTAAAGAAGTTAATGATTTATACTCTGATAGCGCTTACATTTATAATGGAGAAGGAGAGTTCACTTCACTTAATATACAAACAGGATTACAATATGTTGAGTATGATTGTACAAGTTATTATTTTAACTCAATTTATTTAAATGAGGGTGAACATTATACTTATGATGGTTCAGGTCAATTTAACGAATATGATCCATTTAATAATATATACGCAGGATGTGTATATAATTATTTAGGTGATGGAAGTTTTGAAGCGCTTGACTCATATTCACTATATAAGATCAATCAAAACAGTAGTGGTGGTGAAAGTTATGAAAAAGTAACATTACCTACAACTGAAAGTGATAGCACTACAATTATAGTTGATGGATATAGTTATACTATAACAAATAATGGACCAGTAGAATAGTAATATATGAAATACTATGTAAGAACAACTTTAGAAAGGACTTTAGATAGTTCTTATAATCAAATTGAATATACTTTACTAATAGATAAAGAACATAAACCTGTAGAATCATTTTTTAATCAGTTAGAAATAATTTCAGATGATAATGCAGTATTATTAGAAGATGATTTAGTTTTATGTAATAACTTTAAAGAAGTTATTGAAGAAATGATTTCTAAACATCCTAATGATATTATAAATTTCTTTCAAGAACCATATGATTTCTATACTTCTCATTATACTAGAAAATTTAATTGGAATCAATGTACATACTATCCAAAAGGTGTAGGTAAAAAAATAAGTACTTTTATAAAAGATTATTGAACTAAATTTCCAAAAGTATTAGAATATCAATATGATAGATTAGAAAGTATCGCAATAGAAAAATTATACTTATTAGTATGAGTAGAAAGACCAGCTCCAATACAACATATAGATAATCAAGAATATAAAACATTAATTCAAAAAGAATCTATATGTGAAAGAAGAACTCCATTTTATATTGACTATTTAAAAGAATTAAATATAAAATATGAAGATGCTTATAAAGAAGAAAATTTAAAAAAATTAAATAGAATGCGTATACAACATTTTAAAAATAATAACAAGGTATAAACAAATACCTTGTTTTTTATTTGCTAAATTATATGATATAACCTTGTAAGAAAAGGAGATTTAATAAATGAAAAATATTCAAGAAGAATTAAGAAATAAATTTTTAGATTATGATTTTGACATGAGTTTCACTGATGATGGAACATTTATCTTTGAAAATTTAGATGATTATAATGATGCAAAAGAAATTGTAGAAGAATTTGGAATAGATGATTCTTTTAATGATGATGAAAATTTAACTATATATTTATTTGAAGATACTACAAATCCTTATGAAGATTTATCAGAAGATGTAGATTTAGAAGAAGAAATTATGGATGAAACTTATTCTGATGAAGAATTACATTCATTTGTAGGTAAAACTTTCAATCAACAAAGAGTTTTAAATATTTATAGACGTCATAAATATAATGATTCAAGATTATTTGCTCACACAAGATGTGTTAACTGTGGTAGAGAAAAAAGAGTATTCGTTTCTAATTTAGTAAACGATCCTGATAAATATGGTTCTTGTATTTGTAGTGATACAAATATTGAATCAAGAATGGATAACATTCATGACTTATATGCAGGAAATAAAAAGCTTTCTAGTAATACTTCAGGTTATACTGGTGTATATTTCGTTAAGACTTATAAAGGTGAACCTTATAATAAATGAAGAGCTTATATCGAAGTAGATGGTAAAAGAACTTATTTAGGAGATTTTAATTCTAAATCAAAAGCTATTAAAGCTAGAAAAACAGCTGGTGAAAAAGGAATTAAATGGTATAAAGAACATAAGAATGAATTTATGAAAACTACTAGAGGTAGATATAAACGTTATAGAACAAAGAGAGCTAATAGAATTAAAGCTAATGCAGTTAATAATAGAAGTAGTAGATAATAAAAAAATTAAAATAAGCAGCGAATACGGTGCTTATTTTTTATTTTTACAATGTATAATTATATAAGAAACGAGGTATACTATTATGAAAACAAAAAAACCTTTTAGTAAAAGACATAAAATTTTATATGCAGCTAATTTATGTTTAGATGAATACAACACAAATAAAATTACACGTAGAATTTGTATTGTATTTTTAGGAATCTTATTAGCTTTCACTATAGCAGCAATCGTATAATATGAGTGTATTTGATAAATATTTAAATAGAAAAGTTATTATAACAGATGTAAATAGTGAAGATTACAATAAAACAGGATTAGTTATAGATTATAATAAATCTTATTCAACTTTAAATAATACTTATAGTAACTTTATATTAATTAGATTTGATAATATTCAAATCGAACAAGAAAGATGATTCGAATTAGCTCAAGTTAAATTATGAGTTCCAGAAGAGAATACTATAGAAGAAGTAGAAGAGGAAGCTTATAATATTGATTCAGAAGCATATGAAACAATAGTTAAAAATAGTATTAAAGCTTTAGCAAAGTATTATTATGAGAATGATGCTGAAGATATTTTAAATCAAATTTTTACTGAAGAATTTATGTTAGAAATTAAAGAAGAAGATTAAGAAGTCTTCTTCTTTTTTTATTGCTAAATTATATATACAAAGGAGTGGTTACTATGATTACTGTTACACCAAATGAAAAATGTTTTCTTTTTTATGGTTTAAGTTCTGATGAGAAACCTATTACTCCACATATTGGTAATGGTTCAGAATTTATTGAACAAGATACTGGTAAGATATACTTCTTTGATGAAGATAATCAACAATGATTAGAATTTAAGAAGACAGGAGGTAAATCTTAGTGATATCAATTCGTGGAGAAAACACCTATCAATTCAGAGGCTTAAGCACTGATAAAAAACCTATTAATAAATATGTAGGAAATGGTTCTCTCTTCATTGAAATGGATACTTCAGTCATTTATACATTCGATGCTAAAAATCAACAATGATTAGTCTTAAATTGAAATGAGTCAACTTCTGAAGAAGAGTTCGAACAATTTAAAGAAGAAGTTGAAAATCAATTAGAAGATATAAGAGACTTAATTGCTACAGATGTAAAAGAAATACTTGGTGATCATGCTGAATTAGAAACATATGTTCAAAGTCATTTAGATACTTTAAAAGAGAATGATAAATTAGAAGTATTAGTTGATGAAACTGAAGAAGGTAGTAATACTGTTTATCGTTACTTAGGTAATGGTGAAGTTTCATTAATTGGTCGTTTAGGTCCTTATTATACTAAAACAGAAGTTGATCAAGCTTTTGTAGATGATGTAGCGCTTGAAATTGAAGAACCAACTGAAGGAGAAACTTCAGTTGAAGGTAATTTAGTTTACACTCATAAAGATGGATCTAAACATATTATTACATCATTATCTCAATTAAGAGATTATTTATTAACACCTGCACCAGATACTCCTGATATTGATGATACAGAAGCTGAAGATGCTGAATTAACAGTAATTGTTACAGATTCAAATGGTGAAGCTGTTAAAATGTCATTAGAACAATTAAGACAAAGATTCATTACTTCTAGTAGTCATGATAATACAAATTTCGATGACGCTCAAATTGGTGAATTTATTTATGATGAAATTGTTGAAGGTGAAGAACCTGCTAGCTGAATAAGTATGAATGGACAAGCTACTTGAGAAGCTGAGTACAATAATCCAGATAGCACATTAAATAAATATTATAAATGATCTGATGATGTAAATAAGCCTTATAAAGAAGATTTATGAAATACAATTGAAAATAGACCAGCTAATATTAATGATGCTCGTAAGGACGAACAAGGACAATACGTTTACGATGATAATGGAAATTACATTTATGATAATTGTGAACGTTGTTGGTTAGGTGCTATTAATGCTCCTGGAGCTTCATATCCTTGAGCAGTAGTTGAATTACCAATTCCTTTTGAAGGAACTATTAGATTCAAGTATAAAGATGAAGAACCAGTTTATCCTTGAGGAGAAGCAGATAGAACATTCACAAGAGGTTTTGCAATAGCTTCAATTCCTAGTGAATTAAATAAACCAGAATTACAAATAAACGCTGAAGGTGAATCTCAAATTCCATTATTAAATGGAGATTTAGTTATTACACTTTTACCAAAGGTTGAGGAGGAATAGTTTATGGGAATTACTTATAGTACTAAAAAATATAAAATTCTTCAAAAGACTTCCGAAACTTCAGCGAACATAATGCATCCTGAAACAGAAGCTTCAATTACGTTAATTCAACCTTTTGGAGATATATCAGCTAAAAATACTCAAAAAGCTTTAGAACAATTAAATGCTAAAATTAATGTAGCGCAATCATCTATATTATATAATACTAAAGCTGGATGAGATGCTCAACCAACATTAAGAACAGAAGCAAATATCATATATGTTTATACAGATGCTTTTACTTATAATGATGGAGAGAAAGATGTTAAAGTAGCAGGAATTAAAATTGGTGATGGAAATGCTTATTTAATTGATGCAGCTTTCATTACAGATTATTTAGCATATCAAATTATGGAATTAAATGAAAGATTCCAAAATCATTTAGATGATAATGACCGACATATAAATGAAGGTGAAAGATCTAAATGAAATAACAAACTTAACTATGAACTATCAGACGTTGATGATGAACTTCTGATATTAAATAGAAATTAAAAAATAAAAGGAGAAAAAATTATTTATGGCTAGAACTTATTCTGGTACTCCTACAATGAGTAAGATTAAATTACCTAGTGGGAATACGTATTTTTTAAAGGACGCTGACGTTAGAACTATATTAGATAGTATTAACGATAACGTTTTCGAATCATTAAAGCTTGCATTAGGTACAGTAGATGCAGGTGGAAGTAATTTAGTTACTGCAGCTAATATTAAAGATTATGTTGATAGAATTGCTGAAATTGGTTTTGATGTAGTTGTATTAGAAACATTACCTGAAGCTAGCGAATCAGCATATAAAACATATCATAATAATATTGTATTAATCGCTGATGCTAAATCAACAACTGGTGCATATGTAGAGTACGTTATTTTAAGACAAGGTACTGAAGGTGCTTATACTTATAAGTGGGAAAGAATTGGTACTACACAAATCGATTTAAGTGGTTATTTAAAAAATGTTGCTTATGTAGATGCAACTCATACATTAACACAAACTAAAAATGAAAATGGTGTAGATGTTACAACTAATGTTCACCAATTTGGTAACTTAGCAGATGCTAATACAGCTTCTTCAGCTTATACACCAGCTGGTACAATTACTTCAGTAGAAGTAATGGATAGTGTTGGTACACAAGCTTCTAAGGCAGCTGACGTTTTCGTAGCACCTACATTTACTGAAGGTACATTTACACCTAATACACCAACAACATTAGACTTAACTAAATTTGATGGTGGTTCAAAAGCAAAAGATACATTTACTCAAGGTACATTACCTTCTAAAGCAGCAGATACATTTAATGCTGGTGCATTACCATCATTCAAAGAAGGAGCTTTCAACAAAGGAGCTTTACCATCATTAAGTGCTGCAACTAGTGGTACATTTACTGTTGAAGGTATTGTAGCAGCAATTGGTACAGGTGATGATGCTGAAACATTAATCTTCAGTAATGCAGCAGTTACTCAAGCAATTACTGATAGAGGTACATTTGATGCAGGTGCATTACCTAGTAAAGAAGCTGATACATTCACAGCTGGTACATTACCTTCATATACAGAAGGAACATTTGATGCAGGTTCATTACCAACATTTACTGAAGGAGCATTTACAGCTGCTACATTAAATACTGGATTCTATACAGTAGGTGTTGCAGCATCAAAAGATAATGATACATTTACAGCTGGTTCATTCACAGAAGGTACATTTACTGCTAATGTATTACCTACAAAGAAAACTGTTACTCCTACATTTGCTGGTACAGGTGCAACAATTACAGTTTCACCAGATCCAAAGAATTAATAATAATTTATTTAGACTATAGATTAAGGAGGTCAAATATTAATGGCCATAGCAGGCAATATTAGAAAAATTCAATTAAGTAATGGAAGTGTTTACACAATATTTGACCAAGGTGCTTTAAGACTTGATCCTACTACTAAAAAAATTATTACTGGAGTTGGTCCTGTAGATGAAGCAATTTTAAATGGTCACTTATCCATTACTACAATAGATGATGTTCCATTAGCTCAGGTTCAATACAAAGTACTAGTATCACCAGTTATCGGTACAGATGCTAGTACTGGTAAACCTATCTATGGACAAGTTCAAACACAAGATATTAGACAAGTATTAAAAAATTTAGGATTAATTACAGCTCAGGTCGAAGGAACAACGTTAGACTTAGAAGTAGTTGATTTTGAAGGAAGTATTTAAAAAATTTAAAAAGGAGATAATCAAATGGCAACTTTAAATACGTTAAAATTAGGTTCAGCTACATATGGCTTCGATGCTGAGAAGTTTGCAGGTGAAACTAAAGCTGAATGAGAAAGTAAAATTAAAGTTAGAGGTAAAGTAAAGACCGACGATCCAAATACGGCAAAGACTGAACCTAAGACTACAGCTTCAGCTGCTACAGAAGGTTATATTTATTTAGTTAAATTAGGTACTGAAGAAGAGACAGGTGCTTACACAGAATTCGTTACAGTAGTAGGTGGTACAACAGCTACTCCAACATATGCTTGGGAAAAGATTGGTACAACTTCAACAGACTTAACAGAATATGCTAAGAAGGGTAATTATACTTCAGGAGGACCTAGTTCAAATTCTACTAGTGAAGCTGATTTAGGTACTGCTACTGGTACTGCTTCTGTAAGTTATAAAAAAGCTACTGGTACAGGTAATGCTGGTGGACATGCACATAGTGTTACAGCAAAAGGTAGTGTAAGCTTAGCAGTTTCTACAGCTACAACTGATTTCCAAGTAACAGGTACAGTAAGTGCTGTTTCAGCTAATGCTCATAAGCATAGTATTGGTTCATCAACTGGTTCAGCTGTTAAAACTATTACTTGAAATGCTGGTTCTGCTACAAGTATTACAGCAACTACACTTGCTTCAGGTGCATCAGGTACAACTACTGTTCTTACAGGAGTTAAGGCTTCAGG
>Ga0310694_10005963_pt1 | contig 11575 bp, 13 predicted proteins | sample 174DNAGHGhighgp2_FD_203884 | JGI IMG/M metagenome (GOLD analysis project Ga0310694, IMG submission 203884) | Sheep rumen microbial communities from Palmerston North, Manawatu-Wanganui, New Zealand - 1742 DNA GHGhigh gp2 (v2) (version 2) | ecosystem: Host-associated > Mammals > Digestive system... | reverse complement strand
TAGAATACATCGAAAAGAATGATCTTTTAGAACAAGCGGCTACGATGATTAGTCTGCAGATGATCTAATGTTGTCACTTTAGTGATAAAAAGCTGGATTCACGATCTTGTGTTTATTTGTTATTTAGTGATTCAGTCGCCATTTTGCAAGATGGTTGCCCACCAGAGGTTACCGGAACCGGGGATAGGTTATAAAGGGTTTTATGTAACGCGAAAAGTCAATTAATTAACAAAAACCATTCGGCTGGTTGGCTTCAGCCAAACGCCCATATAAGGTATCAAATAATAAAAAAAGACGGTTTTACCGTCTTTTCTTTCTTCTTTTCTTGGTTTCTTGGACCACGGGATGCGGCCGTTCGCCATAGACATACATCCTCTGGCCTTTGCCCTTCTCGGCGACGAAACTGATGATCGCGGCGTCTGGCAAACGCGGAAGAGGAGGCGGTGGGGGCGGGGGCAAAGACTCAAAGAACTTTTTCTTTCGGTCGTTCAGCACTTCGGCGACGATCATGAGTGCCAAGATGTATAGCAAGACGATGATGCCGATCTCCGAACGGACAAAGGAAATGGTTCTTCCGAGCACGACGTTCTGCTTCCCAGTCCAGCGGTAGAGGACTTCCGCCCGTTTGACAAGGTAGAAGTCGCTGTTCTCGTTGGCGTCCCCTTTGAACCGGTAATAGGGGCCATCGTCCTTTTCGACGACCCCGACGATGCGGTGGACGATATAGTCGCCCTTATTGTTCTGATAAGCGCAGACATCATATAGGGCGATCTCATCCGACTCATCAAGCTTCTCCAACTCAATCAACGAGTAGAGGGGGATCTGGTTATCCAGGCCGTTTTCATCCAGATACGTGTTCTGGTCGTATTTATACGACATCGAACCGGAGACGATGGTGATGCGGGCCGTATGATCATCGATGCTGATGAGCTCGTGGCGGGCGGCGGCGACCGCCTTCCAAGCGATGAGGCCCGTGAGTAAGGCAAAGACGGCGATGTCGCTGATGACGATCCACGCTTTGCGGTTCTTGGTCGGTTTGTTCTTCCGATATTGGATGACTTCCTTCTGCTGTTTCTTCTTGTTCTTCAACAGGGTTTTGTAGTCATCGAAGAAGACGAAAAGGAGGATCGCCAAAAGAATCGTGAGGGCCACGACAGCGAGGGTGATGCTGACGATGCGACGATTCACGGGCGATCCTCCTTAAGTTATTCCTTACGGATTGGGCACGGCGACGAGATCGAAGGTGATGTCGATGCTCATGCCAACCAAGGTGGCGGAGATGCCATCGAGGTAGTCTTTGCGCGCTTCGGCGGTCGGATAGGTGTCTTCGGCATAGGCCAAGGGGCCACCCGCCATCTTCCAAGAGAAGACGAGTTCGACTTCGTATCCGTTGCTATCGGCGAGCCAGACCGACGGAGCGAGGGTCTGGGTGGCTTCAGGAACATTGAGATAAGTGCAGGCGGTCGGGGAGACAGCGACATCAATCTTCAGGTTGACCTCCTGGGTGGTGTCGAGTTCGGCGACCTTGGTGTACCATTCCGCTTCCGAAGGAGAAACGGTGTAAACGAGCGACATATTGCTGTCGTCGTTCGGGGCGAATTTGATGGTGTTGTCAATATCAACAACCTGGACGGAAGCGGCGTTCAAAGAAACATTGCCACTGACATCGATGGTGGGGGTTTTTTCGACGAGGGTATCACCAGTGACGGCGATGTTCCAAGCCGCATATCCGGTTCCGGCAAAGGCAGCAGCCCCTGCGGTGAGGATCAAAATTTTGATTGCTTTATTCATGATAAGTGCTCCTTTAGGGGATTAGAAATTGACAGTGACTTGGTCAACAGCAAGCGGACCATTCGATGAGGCGGATTTAATATCAAATAGAATCTTGTAGTAAAGATTTGCTCCCTGTGAAGCGGAGGGGACATCAAAGGAAACTTCAGTATTTGCCGCCATATCGTCCAAATAATCAATTGGATCAGGGTCATTTTCGCCATCAAAGGAAGCGCTGCTAGAAACATAAAGGTAAGCATGATTTAAGGCGTTTTTGCCGTTTGGAAGGGTGGTGACACTTACGACAATACTCGTGACTTTATCACTTATTGGCCCCAAGACCATAGATGCTTCAGCGGCGTTACCTTTGCGGCCAGCTTTAATGTAGTCCCACCCATTGTTGTTATTATTCCAACCATTGAGGGTTAAAGTAGTCGCACCATCACCCCCAAGGTTTGTCCATGTGGCCGTGTAAGAGCTAACTCCCTGAGAGTTATTGGTAGAGTTGAATGTAAATTCGATTGGTTCAACGGATTGTTGGCCGCTTTCGGCAGTGGTTACGACCACGCTCATATTTCCGGCAACGGTGAAGGAATATGTTCCATTATCGGCCGTCAGGGTCACATTATTGGCCTTGACTGAACTGATGGTATAACCATCATCAGCGGCAACGGTGAATTCGACAACTTCACCATTCGTCTCGGTGGCAGGGATGCCCGTCACGGTAGAATGGTTCGGAGTCACGGTAATGGTCGAGGTGCCGGCGACGATGTTGGATAACGACGGATTATCGCTGCCTTGATAAGTGATTTCTAAGGTTCCACCATGGTTCTTTGCATAACCATAGACGGTGACCATATCATTTTGATATGGAGCCGCTTGCTGACTGGCAAGATTGGCTTTAAAGACGGTTAGAACATTGCTACCAGCTTCCAAATCGAAACTAACCTGGTCGACGGAGTTGTACTGCGAAGCTTGAGGGACCGTGCTCACTTTGCCACGGACATAGAATTTTTCCGCGGAGTAAGAGCCACTGGCGAGGCTCAGGCCTTGGATGGTGCTGAGGGCGGTTGATGCGTCCAGAGGACTTTCAGCGGTGCCGTAGTTGATAACTGGGGTGGCAGCAACGACAGTGATGGTCGCGCTTCCGCTCTTGGTGCCATCGGCAACAGAGGTCGCGGTGATGTGGGCGGTGCCGGCGGCAACGCCGGTGACGACGCCATTCTCGACGGTCGCGACGCCTTCGGCATCAGAACTCCAGGTGACAGCTTCGCTGATTTCGCCAACCTTAACGACGGAGGCGGTCAAAGTGGTGTTGCCACCAACTTCGATTTCGGCTTCAGACGGGCTGACAGACACGCTGGTGATGGAAGCGACCGGAGCAGGTTCGCTGACGGAGAAGACGATGGACGCGGACTTATCGGAATTGGTTTCGGTGACGGTGACGGTCGCAGTGCCCGCTTCAGCGGCAAGGACATAGCCATCATCGACCATGATGACATCTTCATCGCTGGAAACCCAACTCAAGGAAATGGCCGGATCACCAGTCTTGGAGATGGTGGTGGTGAGGGTCATATCATCGCCGACTTCGAGTTCGGTCGGATCGGTTTTGGCTTGGTCAATAACAATACCGAGAACTTCGTCAACCGGAGACGCGGCGGTGACGGTGAGGACGACTTCAGAGGACTTCACGCTGTCGATTTCGACTTTGAAACGGACTTCGCCAGCGGAGACGCCGGTGAAAACGCCATTTTCGAAGGAAGCAACGGCGGGGATGCCGCTATCTTCGACGATGGAGTAACCAGACACGTTATTGGCTAAGTTGGTATTGACGGTCAAGGTCGAGGTCTGACCGACTTCGATCGAGGCCGAGCTGAGGGATGCGCTGACGCTTTCGACGGAGGGGCTAGGCGGCGTCACCGGTTCATTGGCGACCAAGTCGAACGAGAAGGTGAATTGAAGGCCTTCGATCGCGGCGCTGACGGCTTCGAGATACGCTTGTTGGCTTTCAACGGTGGGATAGGTGGCTTGGGCATAGGCTTTCGGGTTGGCATAGACGCCGAGTCCGACCCAATTGAAGGTGAAGCTGACGTCCAAACCCGAGGAGGATTTGCCTTCGAGCCATTCGGACGGGCTGTAGGTTCTTTCGACCGCTTCGGTGAGGGCGATGTAGTTGCTCCACTCATGGGTGTCGCTATCACCAGCAAAGCTGACCTTGAGGCTGACTTTTTCTTCGCTGGCGTCGAGGAGGTCGACGTTGTCGTACCAGTCGCTGTCTTCGGCCTTGACGTTATAGGTCGCGACTTGGGTGCCGGTGTCGGCATGGAAGGTGAGGGAAGTGGCGACGTCGCTGACTAATAAGCCGCGGGCGACGAGAACGACGTCCCCATCGGTGTTCGGGGTGACGGTGCGATTGGCCGAAGTCCCACCCGAGATGGTGATGTTCCAAGCCGCGAATCCGGTGCCGACTAAGCCAGCCGACCCGAAGGCGACAAGGAGTGCTTTCGTTACTTTTGTCATATAGGTTCCTTTCTTTGATCAAAATCGAATGAAATGGTGGTGTCTTTCGTCTCTTTCTTCGATAATTTCCCTCCCTTGCCCTAAGCGGAAAAAAGGCCCCGAGAGGCTAGAATGCTCTATAGGGGCCTGCAGTAAATGTGGTTGAGAAAGTAGTGCGGGAAGGAACTCTGTTCAGCACCCCCCCTTGTTAAAAACCATGAGTTTCTAACGGCGCTCTCCACGGTATTTAATTGTGCGCCATGCGGATGAAAAAAGAAAGAGCAAACGTATCATTGTAAGCGGTTTTTTTCATCCGCATGACTCAGCGATCCCCCGTTTCATTTTGCTTATGGCGACAAATTGGCTAAAATGTAGTGACGGCCATTAGGCCGGATGCTTTTATGGGCCTCTTCTCATTCCTCAAACAGAAATTCGCCAACAAGAAGGACGCGACTTCCTCCAAATACGATCGGGGACTCAGCAAATCGCGTTCGGCTTTTGCCGATAAGCTCGACGCTCTCGCCAAACGCTACAAAGCGGTCGACGAGTCCTATTTTGAGGAACTCGAAGAGATCCTCATCGAAGCCGATGTCGGCGTCAAACTGACGTTGTCTTTGATTGATAACTTACTCACTAAATCCGAAGAAGAAGGATTGACCGATCCCCAAGTCATTAACGAAGAACTCATCGATATGATGTTCGTTTCCTACGTCGAAAGCGGCGAGGACATCGTCAACGATATCCGCTTTGCGGATAACGGACCGACTGTTCTTTTGGTGGTCGGGGTCAATGGGGTCGGCAAAACGACGACCATCGCCAAACTGGCCCAACGTTATCAGAAACGCGGCAAATCGGTCATGCTCGTGGCGGGCGATACCTTCCGAGCGGGCGCGGTGGAACAGCTTAAGATTTGGGCTGACCGTTTAGGTTGCCCGATCGTCACCGGCAAAGAGAACGGCGATCCCGCGAGCGTCGCCTATGACGGCGTCAAATACGCCAAAGAGCATAATATCGATCTATGCATCGTCGATACGGCCGGCAGATTGCAGAACAAAACCAATCTGATGGCGGAGCTATCCAAGATGAAACGGGTCATCGCCAAAGAGATCGAGGACGCCCCGCACGAGACGTTCTTAGTCATCGATGCGACGACCGGCCAAAATGGCGTTTCTCAGGCCAAAGCCTTCCAGGAAGCGACCGCCCTCACGGGCGTTGTCATCACCAAGATGGACGGAACCGCCAAAGGCGGCATTCTCCTTTCCATCCGCGAAGAGATCGGCGTGCCGGTCCGCTTCGTCGGTTTGGGCGAGAAGATGGATGACTTAGAGGAATTTGATTTGGACCGCTTCTTGCACGGCTTGCTCATCGGGGAGGTCAAAGAATGAAAGAGATCGATACCCGGGTATTAGCCTTAGCCTATTTCGATGAATACGCCTCTTTGCTCACCGATGCCCAAAGAGAGCTTTATCGCGACTACTACGCGTATGACTTGTCGTTATCGGAGATCGCCGAGAACCGCGGCATCAGCCGCGCGGCGGTGGAAGACGCGATCAAGAAAGCGACCAAGAAGTTCGAAGAATATGAATCCAAACTCGGGCTGGTCGCCAAAAAGAAACAATTGCTCGAACTCGCCGAGTCCGGCGACATCGACGCCTTAAAGGAGGCAATCCATGGCCTTTGAGAACCTGACGGAACGCTTCCAGAACATTTTCCGCAAGATGCGGAAGGAAGATAAGCTCACCGAAGCGAATATCGATGCGGCCCTTAAAGAAATCCGCGTCGCCCTCTTAGAAAGCGACGTCAATTTCAAAGTGGTCAAATCATTCTTGGCTTCGGTCAAGGAAGACGCCTTAGGCGTCGAGACGCTTCGCCGCGTCAATCCGGGCGACCAGTTGGTCAAGATCTGCCATGACCGGTTGGAAGAACTCCTTGGCAAAGACAACGCCCCGCTCGAATTCAAAAAGAAGCCGACCATCGTCATGCTGGTTGGCTTGCAGGGCGCCGGCAAAACGACGACCGCCGGCAAGTTGGCGTATCTCGCCAAAAACAAACTCAAAAAGAAAGTGCTCCTCGCCGGTTTGGACGTTTATCGTCCAGCGGCCATCGATCAGTTAGGCCAACTCGCCAAAGAGATCGATGTCGACTTCTTTGAGATGGGCACCAAAGCCAATCCGGTCGAGGTCGCCAAGAAAGCCAAAGAACGGGTTGCGACAGGCAACTATGATGTCTTGATTCTCGACACCGCGGGCCGTCTGCAGATCGATGAGACGTTGATGAAAGAACTCGTCGACATCGGCGAGGCGATCCATCCCGATGAAACCTTATTGCTCGTGGACGCGATGGCCGGCCAAGAGGCCGTAAACGTCGCGAACGCCTTCCATAGCCAAGTCCACTTAACTGGTCTTGTGATGGCCAAACTCGACGGCGACGCCAAAGGCGGCGCGGCTTTGTCCATCAAATACATGACCGGTTTGCCGATCAAGTTCGCCGGCGTGGGTGAGAAGATCTCCGATTTGGACATCTTCTACGCCGACCGTATGGCGGACCGCATCCTCGGCATGGGCGACGTCGTTTCTTTGGTGGAGAAAGCCAAGGAGAACATTGACGAAGAAGAGGCTGAGCGCGAAGCCCGGAAAATGATGTCGGGATCCTTCACGTTGGAGGACATGCTCCGTCAGATGAAGATGGTCCAGAGAATGGGCTCGTTAAGCAAGCTGACCGCGTTGATGCCAGGCATGCCGAAGGTGACCCCGGAGCAGCAGGCCAAAGCGGAGAAAGACATGAAAGAATTCGAGGCGATCATCAACTCGATGACGCCTTATGAAAGACGGCATCCGGAATGCCTCAAAAACAGCCGGAAGATCCGCATCGCCAAAGGCTGCGGCAAGACGAACGCCGACGTGAACCGCGTCATCAAGAAATGGGAGCAATCCAAAGAGATGATGAAGCAGTTCAAACAATATCAGAAGTCGGGCAAAGGCCGCTTCGGAGGAATGTAACAAAAAAGGCGCCATTTGGCGTCTTTTTATTAATCCATTTTCATCACGACTTTGAATGAATTGGAATCGGTGGGATTTTCGTTAAAAGGCGACACCGTGATTCTTATCTCAGGGTGCGTTTCGATGGCAAAATCCATTCGTATCATCAAGCGGTCCGCATCATCCCGATGATGTTCATTGATAGCCATATGAAGGGTAACCCAACTCTTTTTGTCATATTTATGTGTTTCTAATTCCGACCCGAAAAAGAAAGATGGCATTGAAACAAAGGGGCCGGCCTCCCAAACGACTAAATCGAAAGTAACAGAGTAATCAGTTTGGTTTTGCCACTCCAACCCCCATTTCCCTTTTGATTCGGATTCGGTAAAGCAGGAATAATATTCTTCGAAAGAACATGGGCGAATCGCAAAAGAAGAAGAGGAAATGTCCCCATCCAAAAATGACTGACCTTCAATTGACGAAAATGAGTAGTGGGTATTGGTTTCGTAATAAGGTTGCGGGATTTGCCGCGAACAGCCACCTAAAAACAGGATGGATAGTCCTGCGGCCAATATCGTTCTCTTCATTTTTCTTTTCCTCCAAAGCCTACCCATATCATTTTTACAATAACACCATCCGACAATCGGATTTTATCTTTTTGGAGTGATGGATCCCTCATATTCAAAAGCATAATTGTGATGAAGCAGTTCAAACAATATCAGAAGTCGGGCAAAGGCCGCTTCGGAGGAATGTAACAAAAAAGGCGCCATTTGGCGTCTTTTTATTTGATGAATTTCTTACCCTTCTCCAAGGCGTCCTTTTCCCATTTCGGCCGGATGCCTTCCTCGTCTTCTTTGAGCAGTTTGAGATCCTGTTTGGATAACTCGAGCTGGGCGAAGAGATCGGGCCGGTATTTCTTGGTGAGTTTCAGGGTTTGGAGGCGGCGCCACTTGGCGATGGCCTCATGGTTCCCGGAATAGAGGATATCCGGCACCCTCTCGCCTTCGTAGTCATACGGTTCGGTGTATTGGGGATATTCTAATAACGGCTCATTGAATGATTCGTCGGATAAGGATTCCCCGGTGATGGCCCCGTCTAAAAGACGGATGACCGAATCGGCGACCGCCATCGCGGGGATCTCGCCGCCGGTGAGGATATAGTCGCCGATCGAGAGGAGTTCGTCGCAATAGGCGTTCACCCGTTCGTCCACGCCTTCGTAATGGCCGCAGACGAGGACGAGGTGGTCGAGTTTGGCGTATTCTTTCGCCTTCGCTTCGTTATAAGCCTCGCCACGGGGCGAAAAGAGGACGACATGACTGTTATTCCCTCTGACGTCTTTGATGGCGTCCACGATCGGCTGGCACTTCTGGATGAGGCCGGCTCCGCCCCCGATCGGCGGGGTGTCGGTGCGGCCGTATTTGTCCTTGGTGTAGTCGCGGATGTTCTTGATCTCGATCTCGGCGACGCCCTTTCCGAGGGCGCGCTTCAAAATCGAGGCGGAGAAGACGCCTTCGAACATTTCGGGGAATAAAGTCAAAATGGTGATTTTCATGATAGCATTCCGGGGATGACGTGGATGACGATGCGATGATGCTCGATGTCCACATCTTTGATGAACACGTCGCGGAGCCAGGGGACGAAGAAGTCTTTCTCGCCTTGGCGGCCGACGCGCAGGGAGGGGGTCGTGGCGTTCTCGAGGAGCTGCTTGGCTTGCCCGAGTTCGTTGCCTTCCTCATCATACACCTTGCAGGCGTATAAGTCGGTGAGGCGGACGTAATCTTTGGGAAGCGGGGCGTCTTCCTCGCTCATTTCCACGTAGAAATGAAGGTAGGGGGTGACGGCTTCGATCGAGGGGAACTCCTCGAAGCCGAGATAGACGTAATCGTCAGAGGGACGGAAGGAATGGAGGGTGACTTCGAGCCGTTCCTCGCTTCCGTCTTTGTTCAAAAAGAACTTCTGCCCTTTCTTGAAGCGAAGCTTCGGGAAAGAAGTCAAAGAATAGCAAAGCACTTCGCCTTTGAGGCCGAAGGTCTTGCGGATTTCCGCGACGCGGATATAGCCCATCGAAAGCAAAACGGCGCCTTATTCGGCGTCGTTCTCCTTCTCTAAGAAGCTTTCGAATTTCAGGTGGATGCGCAGATTGCTGTTATCGGCTTTGCCGACAATGCCAATCACCTCGCGAAGGGCGTTCGCGACGGCGCCGCGCTTCCCGATCAAACGGGCGGTGTCGTCATCTTCTGCGATGATGAGCAGAGTGACGTCTTTTCTGCCGCCTCCGGACAGTTCTTTGATGACGATCTTCTCCGGCTTCTCGACGAGCGGGTCGATGAGCGTATGGATGATGTTCTCAAAGTCCATTGTTATTTGCTTTCCTTCTTAGCAGCCTTTTTTCCTTCGACGTATTTGGCCATGATGCCGTGTTTGGTGAACATGGCGCGGATCGAATCGCTCGGGGTGGCGCCGCTGTTGAGCCACTTGAGGGCGAGCTCTTCGTTGATTTCGGCTTTCTCGATGCCGAGGGCCGGATCATAGGTACCGATCTGCTCGATGTAGCGGCCATCGCGGGCGAAACGGCTATCGGCGGCGACGATGCGGTAGAACGGATCTTTGTGGCGGCCGATGCGGGTCAATCTGATTTTGACGGACATGGTTTTGTCTCCTTTATATACTTGGGTGGCACTTGGTGCGTACATATACTACGCAGGCATATACAACCTGTCAAGCGAATTTGCTTTACATGAATAGAAAATGATAATCCGTTGGATTGGGGTTATACTCAATGGCGAGGTATTCAGCATGAAACACGGTTTTAAATATTATCCTGAGCAATTCTATCTCGGCGTCTGCCATCGCGGCTTGCACGATGAAACGCGCAGCGAGAACGGCATGAAAGCGTTTGAAAACGCCATCGAGCACAACATGGCATTCGAGCTCGATGTCCACCTGTCCAAAGACGGCATTTTGTTCGTCTGCCATGACAGCGATCTTCTTCGCATGACCGGCAAGGAAGGGCATATCGAAGAACTGACCTCAAAAGAGATCAAAGAAGGGTATCGCCTCCATGACGGCGGCGAGATCCCAACCCTCCAAGAAGTGCTCGATCTGAACCAGGAAAAAGTCCTTATCGTTGTGGAGATGAAAGTCGTCAATAAAAACTACAATGAAGTCGCGGACGCAACAAAGAAAATCCTCGAGCAAATCAAGGATCCTTCCAAGATCGCCGTCATCTGCTTCGACCCTCGCGCTCTCGCTCGCTTTGGGAAGGGCCGTTTCGAACGCCAGTTGCTCATGTTAAAAAAGAAGGATTGGGTTCGCATTTTCCGCAACAAATTCGAGTCCTTGGATTTGGAAATCACCCAGGTCAAAGACAAGTGGGTTCAGCGTTACCGCAAGCATGGCGGAATCGTCAATTGTTGGACGGTGGAAACCCTTGATCAATTAGCGGATGTTTCCCCTTATGTCGACGCGGTCACCTTCCAACATATCCCTGTCGAAAAGGTGATGGAAAATCGCAGACATTACCTTGAGTCCAAGAAACGGTAAAGCAACAAAAAAGTCCTCATATTGAGGACTTTTATTGCACATTGCAGCACCCCGCAGGCGAAGTTGCCGCTCTTGCATCGCGAGCGGGGTTGGTCTACAATGGGGTCGTTGTAAGGATTCCCTAGCTTCGCGCTAGGGTTTTCCTTACCACCCTACTAAAAGCCACAGACACAGCGCAGCCACCAAGACAATCTTGATGAGCTTCCGCATTGTCCGCGCCTCTTCATAGGGAGAGCGGCACCCGAGAGATGAGAAATGTGCATTTTCTCCCCTCCTACCATTAGATAGACAACGGGTGCCGCTTTTTTACATAGATTCGTTTGTCCTTGTAAACAAGGTGGCTCTCGCGTATGATACTTCTTGCGTCCGTCAGGGCGCTGCGCACGTTCCGCCATCCGGAAGTCGATGTGAACCTGCTAAGAAAGAATTTCCCAAAGGAGGTAACGTCATGAACAACAATATCGTGAAAGAGATTACCGCCCGTCAGATTCGCACCGACATTCCTGAGTTCAAGGGTGGCGATACCATCAAGGTCTACGTCCGCATCATCGAGAACAAGAAGGAACGCATCCAGGTCTTCGAAGGCGTTGTCATCAAGCGCCGTGGCGATGGGGTTGGAGAAACCTTCACCGTCCGCAAGATCAGCGGTGGCATCGGTGTCGAACGCACCTTCCCGGTGAACGCCCCGTCGATCCAGAAGATCGAAGTGGTCAAGCATGGTAAGGTCCGTCGTGCCCGCATCTTCTATATGCGTGGTCTCTCTGGCAAGGCTGCTCGTATCAAAG
>Ga0310694_10005962_pt1 | contig 11576 bp, 8 predicted proteins | sample 174DNAGHGhighgp2_FD_203884 | JGI IMG/M metagenome (GOLD analysis project Ga0310694, IMG submission 203884) | Sheep rumen microbial communities from Palmerston North, Manawatu-Wanganui, New Zealand - 1742 DNA GHGhigh gp2 (v2) (version 2) | ecosystem: Host-associated > Mammals > Digestive system >... | reverse complement strand
GTCGTCGGGAAGGCGATTCCCGGCTACTGGACGCTGCACTACATCGAATCGGGCGGCACGCAGTGGATCAACACCGGGTTCACGACCACGGACGAGACGGCGATCGAGATGGACTTCACGACGCTTGGCGACAAATACAACCATGCCTATTTCTGCGGTGACTGGGCGGACTCCGGACACCTCCTCGTGGCCAAGCCGCTTGACAAGGTCGTTTTCTGCTTTTTTGGCAACTGCGCCCGAGTCGGCTCTTTCCACGATAATCGCCATCTTAAGTTCAAGACGGTTCCCGGCGGCGACAAGACGCTGATTCTCTCCGACGGCGATACCGACGCCGAAATCGGTTCGTCCAAGGACACGCTTGCGCACGGCGGCAAGGGGGAGATGACGATCTTCGCCGCGAGCGACAAGGGAGAGTATGCGTCCTCGTTCCGTCTGCACGGCTTCAAGCTGACGCACAAGGGGAAGCTCGTGCGCGACATGGTTCCCGTGAAGCGCACGGCGGATGGGGCGGTCGGTCTCTACGACCACGTGACGAAGGCGTTCTTCGGCAACGGCGGGAGCGGCGAGTTTGAAGGAGGCGACGTGACCGGCGGAAGGATTGTCGTCGACAGTTCAGGCGGGACTTCGTATTCGATTGGCGGGACCTGCAATGTGCCTGTCATATTGGAAGATCCGGCGTTTTCGTCCAGTGCGCTGAAAGTACTGAGCGTCGTTCCCGACAAGCCCCTGCGCTATGAAAAACGCAACGGGCGGCTGGAGGTGCGCTTGCTGATCACCCTCTCGGCGGCGCCGGAGGGGGCCGTGTCGCTCGCGCTCGACGGAAAGCCCCTCGCCCACGAGGCGGGGCCGACGCCGCAAACCCTTTGCGCATGGCTGCCGTTCGTGGGCGGTGAAAGCCGTCTGGACGTGATCCAGGGCGGACGCGTCGCGTCGTCGTTCCGCACGGCTGCGCCCATCGACGGCGACTGGGGATACTTCGCGAACGGCGAGATCTGCATGATACAGTCCTCGCACCAGGACATCGCGTGGATGGACACACCCGACTACTGCCGCAAGGACCGGATCGAGAAGATCATCAAGCCCGCGCTTGAAATGATGGATCAAGACCCCGCGTTCATGTTCGAGATGGAGCAGACCCTCAACCTGATGGAGTTCCTGGAGGCGTGTCCGAATCGCAAGGACGAGGTGATGCGGCGGTACCGCGAAGGCCGTTTCTTCTGGGGGGCCACGTTCAACCAGCCCTACGAGGGCCTGTCGTCCGGCGAACAGCTTGCGCGGCAGGCGTATTTCGGCAGGAAGTGGATCAAGGACAACCTGCCAGGCTGCGACGAACACACCGCAGTGAACATGGACGTCCCCGGAAGGGCGTCGCAGATGCCGCAGATCCTCGCCAAGAGCGGAATCGGTAACCTGTTCTTCTCGCGTTTCGGCGAGGGGTACCACCGCTGGAACAGCCCGGACGGCTCGGGGGTGTTCGCCTACTCGCCCGGAAACTACGGATGGGCTTCGCTGTTCTGGAAGTTCTTCGACGGTGACGTGATCTCCGCGTTCAGGAAGATGCGCGCGCGCCTGAGACTGTGGGACGACTACTACCGCAAGCGCGGGCTGCCCCCCCGCTACGCCGTGGTGATGAGCTGCGACGCCACGAAGCCGCGTTCCTATTCCGCCGTATTCGGCGAGTGGAACGCCATCGTCGAGGCGTCGGGACTCCCGTTGCCGCGCGTGAGGTATGCCTGTTCCGACGCGTTTCTCTCGGAGATGTCCGCCGCCAAGCCGCGCCTCGACGAGGTGTGCGGGGAGCGTCCGAACCTGTGGCTCTACATCCATGGCCCCGCGCACTACGAACAGACGCTCGACAAGCGCCGCGCGGCAATCTCGCTGCCCGCCGCCGAGGGAATCTCCGCCCTGAACGCGATCACGCGCGGCAAGCCGTATCCGTACGACGCGCTTTCGCGCGGATGGATGGCGTCGATCTATCCCGACCACGGCCTCGGCGGAAAGAACGGCCACATCACGGATCGCATCTTCGGGGAACATCTCGCGGAAGCGAGCAGAATCGGCGACGAAACGCTCGCCGCCGGATTGGAGACGCTCGCATCCGACGTTTCGGGCAAGGCTGGCGACGTCGTGCTGTTTAACACGTTTGCGCATACGCGCAGCGCAGTCGCCTCCGTTCCGTGCCAAGCCGTGTCGGTGCAGGTGCTTGACGCCGCCGGCACGGCTGTGCCCTGCCAGCGGAGAGGCCAGGAAGTCAGTTTCCTCGCTTCTGTGCCTGGCTTCGGCTACGCCCGCTACCGTGTGGTTTCGTCCGGCGGAGACGCCGCGTCGGCGGTTTCGCCCGCGGAATGCGGACGCAACTTCTGCTCCAACCGCTACTATGACGTGACGTTCGGCCCCGGCGGCATCACGCGTCTCTTCGACAGGGAACTGGGTCGCGAGATAGCCCAGAACGAGAAATATGCCTTCGGCGACATCTATGAGGCCAGGTATTCCGGGAACGGCGCCGGCGAGTTCGTGCAGATAAGGGGTTTAGACGTCCGTTCGGGGAAGAGCCTAGCCGCATACGGCGAAAACTGGAGACTGAAAGAGTCGGGGCCGCTCTTCGCCGTATTCGAGAACAGTGTCAGGACGGCGTTCGCGACGATCGTGCAGCGCGTGACCGTACACCACGCGGTCAAGAAGATCGATTTCGACGTGGAACTGCGAAACTTCACCGGCGCGCACAATCGGCAGTACAGGATCATGTTCCCGCTCACGATGGAACGCGGCGAGTCCGACATCCGCTATGAGACGCCGGCCGCCGTCTCTCGCGTGGGACATGACGAGATCAAGCGCGTTCCGATGGGATGGTCGTGGGATGGAAGCTACGTACACCATCCGGCAGATTCGCATCCGAGGGAGGTGCAGGATTTCATCACGGCGAGCGGCGGCGGAATCGGCTGCACGATGTCCTCCTGCGTCGCGGTCGCCGACTGGGTCGATCCGGCGTGCGAAGAGGCGTCGTACGTCGTGATGCAGGGCGTGCTGCTCTCGTCGCACAAGAGCTGCCACGGCAAGGGTAACTGGTACGAACAGAAGGGGACGCACAAGTACCACTTCTCGTTGGCGACGCACGGCGAGGGGTGGAAGAACGGCTATCTGCACGGGGCGGGCGAGAACCATGCGTTCCGCGCGGTGCGCAAGAAGTCGGACGGCGGCGCGCTCCCGCCGTCGCAGAGCCTGCTCGCGGTGTCGGATCCGTTTACGTCCGTGATGGCGTTCAAGCTTGCGGACGACCGCAGCGGCGCGGCGATCCTGCGCCTCGTCGAGATGGAGGGAACCGACAAGACCGTGACGGTGAAGCTTCCGTTCAAGGTCTCCCGCGCCGTCAGGTGCAACATCATTGAGGAGGAGCAGGGCGGCCCCGTGGAGGTCCACGGCGACACGCTCACCCTGCGCCTCGGCCACCACGCGATCGAGACGGTGAAAGTCTTCCCGTGATTTGGTTTGGAATCAGAGATTCCCAAAGGCAAAGAGGATCGAGATCGACGGCTGCCTTACTATCATTGTCAAGTAGCCCATGATGTGCGGATGTAATTCGATTACCCTGTCAGTTATAACTGACAGGGATGGCGATTTTCGTTTGCGTGTCAGTTATAACTTATGGTATAATGTGCGCGTTGCAGAGGTAGGCAAATGGTAAGCAGAGAGATTTATCTTAAAAAAGTACGTCCGTTTATCGGAACGGACGTAATTAAAGTTATTACTGGTATGCGGCGCAGCGGAAAATCGGTCCTTTTGGAACTGATTCAAGCTGAACTGCGCGAGCGGCATCCAGACGCACGGATATTTTCGGTCAATCTTGATGACGACGAGAACAAGAAGTTTTTGGAAAAGGGCGTACTTTACGAACACGCAAGCGGACTTCTCCGTGAAGCCGGCGACGAGATGGTCTATCTCTTCTTTGACGAAATCCACGATGTGGAGGAATGGGAAACGGCGGTCAACTCCCTTCGGATGAGAAAGAACGCCGACATCTACATCACGGGTTCAAACTCAAAACTGCTGTCAGGGGAACTTGCGACCTACCTCACCGGACGGTACGTCGAAATCAAGATGACGCCTTTCTCCTTTGCTGAGTTCGTCGAGGCCTCGAAGCCGATATTCCCAGACGAAGACCGAAGCCAGCTCTTCAACCGCTATCTTGTGACGGGCGGGATTCCGTTTCTCGCAAAGGTCCGCTACGACGAGGAGGCGTCGCGGGCCTATCTCCACGACCTTTACGGTGCCATTCTCCTGAAGGACGTGGTACGGCGCAAGCAGATTCGTGACGTTGACTTGCTGGACCGCATCGTGCGTTTCGTCATGACGGAATGTGGGCATACGTTCTCGGCACGGCGCATCGTGAATTTCCTCAAGGGCGAGCGTCGCGAGACGGCCGTCGAGACGGTCTTGAACTACCTCAAAGCCTGCGAGGAGGCGTTTCTCATCGCGCGCGTGCCGCGTCAGGATTTGGTTGGCAAGCGGATTCTGGCAGTGGATGAGAAGTACTACGTGACGGATACGGGACTGCGTAACACGGTTGTCAGGGGAAGTCTGCGGCGTGACATCGACCAGCTGCTGGAGAACGTCGTCTATTTCGAGTTCCTGCGACGGGGCTATGAGGTCACGATTGGCCGCATGCGCGAGAAGGAGGTCGATTTCGTGTGCGACAGGGGCAGCGAGCGCATCTATGTGCAGGTCGCGTTCACGCTTGGCTCGGAGGATACCCGCGAACGCGAATATGGCGCACTGGAGCAGATCAAGACGACCGACGCGAAACTGCTGCTTACGATGGATCGTCTCGACATGAGTGACGGAGCGATTCGCCACCTCTACATTCCAGATTTCCTTTTCTCCGAAAACGCGCCACTAGGAAGGAAGAATACTCCATGAAAAAGATAGTAAATACAATTCTTGCCACCGGCATCGTCGCAGCGGCCATTGCGCGTGTGACAACGTTTCCAGCCCAGGCGCAGAACGAGTGCCGGCTGACGTTCTCCGGCTAACGAGGGCACGGAGACGCTGAGGGACTTCCCCGCGCTCATCAAAATTCCCGACGGGCTCACGGGATTCGACTACAAGGATTCGGCCGCTGATGGAAGCGATCTTGCGTTCATTGACGCGAACGGCCAGCCGCTCGCGTGCGAGATCGACACGTGGAACCCGGAATGGGCGTCGTACGTGTGGGTGCGCGTGCCGAAGGTGACGAAGGCGACGACGATCACGGCGCGGTGGGGGAATCCGGGTGGACATGAGACAACAAGCGTACAACAGCAAGGGGTGTGGAGCGATGACTATATGGGTGTGTGGCACTTCTCGACGTTCAGGAAGGGCGTGACGCGCGACTCCAAGAACGGCCTCGAAGCCGAGGTGCGGGGAAAGGATACGCGCCTTTTCATCCACGCCGATGCGTTCGTGGGCAAGGGCTACTATGCCGCCGCCAAGACCACGAAGTGGGGAACGTACCTGAACGTGCCGAACGATCCGCGCTGGACGGCGTACGAGAAGACGGGCAAACTGACGGTCTCGTTCATGGTCAACAGCACGATCGATCCAGATTCAAAGACGGAAGAGCACCATGCCCGCATCGTCAGCAACAAGGCCGACTTCGGCGACGCCAAGGGATTTGAGATCGCCATCGCGGGCGGCGAGCGCATTTGGTCGTGCGGACAGGGGCGGACGAATTTCTGGTACGACGCCAACAAGCACGGCGGCATGGACAAGTATTCGTTCCGCGGCGACTGGGCGTACGTGACGGTGACGTACGATGCCGAGGCGGACGAGAGCGCCATCTACTTCAACGGACGGCGCGTTGCGTCCGCAAAGGGCGCGGCGTATGCGCCTACGGTGACGGGCCGTTCGGTTTCGTCGATTCCGGCCGCCCCGACGCCGAGTACATCGAAATCGACGGACGCAAGATCGACAGGAAGATGCTCGAGCTTCTGCGCCAGAAATGAACGGCGTCTGGACGAGTCCCGTCCCAAAAGCTTTCTGCCGTTCCTTGGCATGGATTTATGGTATAATACCCGCCATGAAGAAATCTTTACTATTGCTGTTTACCGTACCGGCCGCAGTGGCGGGCGCTGAGTACGACTTCGTGTCCGCGCCGGAGGCGCCGTTCAAGATGCCGGACGTCCCCGTGTGGCGCGTGCCGGCGAGCGAGTTCCCAATCACGGACTACGGAGCGGTGACGGGGGCGGTCAAGAACACGGAGGCCTTCGCGAAGGCGATCGCGGCGTGTTCCGCGGCGGGCGGCGGACGCGTGGTGGTGCCGGAGGGCGACTGGCGCACGGGCGCGATCCACCTCAAGAGCAACGTGGCGCTCGATCTGCGCGAGGGCTCGCGCATCGTGTTCACCGACGATCCTGCGGACTACCTCCCAGCTGTCCACACCAACTGGGAGGGAGTGGAGGCGATGAGCTATTCCCCACTCATCTTCGCCTACTGCTGCACGAACATCGCCATCATCGGCAAGGGACGGATCGCGCCGGAGACGAAACTGTGGCGCAAGACGTGGGACAACCGCAACACGCCCATGCACAAGGCGTTCATCGCCACGCTCTACGACTGGTGCTCGATGGGTGTCCCGCTCGAGAAGCGCGACATCACCCGTTTCCCAGGCTCCCACGCACGTCCGCACCTCATCCAGGTCAACCGCTCGGCGAACATACTCCTTGAGGACTTCCTCATCCGCGGATCGCCGTTCTGGAACATCCACCTGTTCCACTCCGAGAACGTCGTCGTGCGCAGGGTTGACATCTACTCGCACGGGCACAACACCGACGGAATCGACATCGACATGACGAAGAACGTGATCGTTGAGAACTGCATCTTCGACCAGGGCGACGACGCGGTAATCCTCAAGGCCGCGCGCAACCACGACGCCTGGCGGCTCGGGCGCAGCACGGAGAACGTCGTCGTGCGTCACTGCACGGTGAGAAACGGACACGTCCTCATGGGTGCTGGCAGCGACGTCTCGGGCGGAATCCGGAACGTGTTGATGCACGACTGCCAGATGGTGGGGAACGTGAACAACATTTTTTTCGTGAAGACGAACGAGCGGCGCGGCGGATTCGTGGAGAACATCTACATGAAGGACTGCTCCGTGGAGATGCGCGGGAAGTCCGTTCCGACAAGCGTGGTGGGAATCGAGACTGACGTCCTGTACGAGTGGCGCAACTTGCCGACGTGGGAGGTGCGCGTGACGCGCATCCGCAACATCTGCGCGGAGAACGTCCGCGCCGCGCGGGCAAGGCATCTCCTGATGGTCCATGGTGACGCGCGAGACCCCGTGGACGGCGTGACGCTCAAGAACGTGACGTGCGGCGAGACGACGCAGGAGGAAGTCGTGGTCGTCAACGCGAAGAACGTGACGATTGACGGCAAGCCAATCCCCTCGCTTCCCGGCAAGGCACCGGCCTATTGATTCACCGAATGGAAAAGGACTATACGGCATGGCAAGTGCCTTTGAAGTCGAGAACGATGAGTTAGAGGCGTATCTTACAACTCAAATACTGACGTATCTGGGGAACAAACGTTCGCTCCTGCGGTTCATCGGAGATGGCGTCAATGCCGTGAAGAGAGGGCTTGCCAAGGACAGGATAACCTTCTTCGACGCCTTTTCTGGCAGCGGCGTTGTTTCACGGTTCATGAAAAGGCACTCGTCGTTCATTGTTGCAAACGACCTTGAGCACTACAGCGAAATCGAGAACAAGTGCTACCTGACAAACAGGTCAGATATGGATGAGGCCGAATTTGACGTCGTTTACAGGGAGTGGGTTGCGTATGCGTCCGCGCACAAGGTCGAAGGGCTGCTCACAAGGCTTTATGCGCCTAAAAACGACAATGACATCCACAAGGGGGAGCGCGTGTTCTACACGCATGACAACGCGGTAATGCTTGATTCCGCACGAAACGCACTCGACGCCGTGGTGCCGCCGAAGTATTTCAACCTTCTGCTGGGCCCGCTTCTTTCAGAGGCATCGATACATTCCAATACGTCGGGCGTATTCAAGGGGTTCTACAAGAACAGGTGTGGAATCGGCGAGTTCGGCGGCGAGGGGAAGAACGCGCTGACGCGCATCTGCGGGAAGATACGGCTCCAGAAACCCGTCCTGTCCAATTTCGATTGCGAGAGTCGGGTTATGCGCGGTGACGCCAATGCGGTAGTTTCCGAAATAGCCACGGTTGACCTTGCCTATTTCGACCCGCCGTACAACCAGCATCCGTATGGATCGAACTACTTCATGCTCAATCTGATGGCGGAGAACAAGGTGCCGGAGAATGTGAGCAGGGTAAGCGGCATCCCACGCGGGTGGAATCATTCCAGATACAACAGGAAGGGCGAAGCGGAGGAAACCTTTTTTGAGTTGCTGCGGAATACGCCGGCAAAGTATCTGATGGTGTCCTACAACTCAGAGGGGTTCATAGGGAAGGATAGGTTCATGGCGTTTCTGGAAACGCTCGGCGTCGTGACTCCGGTTGAGATAGAATACAATGCGTTCAGGGGCAGCCGCAATCTCCGGCAGCGGGCGCTGAAGGTGACGGAATACCTTTTCCTCGTCAAACGCAGATAGAGTGGAAACTGGAGAACGTGAATTGGGCGTCTAAGAAAATATGCTTCAGGTTCGGGAAGGATTCCCAGTATCCGGCATACGTGACGGGACGCAGCGTGACCATGAGCCACTTGCCGTCCTTGATGCTATTTGTTCTAGACGCCGATAGTATAGCATATAGACCTAGACCATGCAATATTATTGTCTGACGAAATAATAATTAAGGTCTGACCTTATTATAAATATGGTCTGACCTTATTATAAATATCGTCAGACCATATTTCATATTTCGTCAGACCTTATTTTTAATATCGTCAGACCAAATTAATGATATCGTCAGACGATATTTATTGCCATAGTTGGAGTAAAAGACTTCTTGTGCCGGTGCATATTGTCATTACCCCCTGTTGCCAACACCACCCATCCCGACCACAATAATGTTCTGCCTAGTCCCTTTTCATTATCCTAAACGTCGCAGTTGAACAAGCCCTTCTTATTTCTTTTAGCCACAAAGAACACAAAGATCACAAAGAATGGATATTTTTATTGATTATAAACGCCGTCCTCTCTGTACGGCAAGTTCACCCAATTGGTGAAAACTAAAAACAGAAGACAGGTCTGCATAATTCGCAATACATGCCTATCCACTATCATCCCACACGTGCAAAGTATCGCCATATTGCGCCGCATAAAGCGTCATTATCAATCAAAAAGAATCGTTATAACGCGGTCGACCTCTTTGCGGGGACTACGATCTCGTCCGCGAGTATCTGCGTCTTCTTCTCGTCCGTCGCCGCGACAAGTATCCGCCCGAATACGTGAAACGCCATCCTGGATCGGACCACATCCTTGGTTGGACGAAACCACTTTCGGCGATTCTCTCCCTCTGGCCCGACGGGCGGGTGCGGATTGAGGGAAGCGAGGCTGATTGGCTCTTCGGCGTCACGGCAAAGGCCGCCGGATTCCCGGAGTGCGACGCAGACGGGCGCGAGACCCACCCGAAGATACTTTCCGCCGACTTTCGCCTTTTCGCGTAAGGCACTTCTTGGAAACTTTCGGTGGCCTTGGTGAATGTAGGGTATTTATGGTATAATGTTCGCCGATGGAAAACGAAGAGCATAGAATCAAGGTGCCCACGACGGGCGTTTTCGACTTTCCGAGGTTGATACTCGGAGGGAAGGGGAAGTACGTCGATAAGACGGACCTGCTGTACCAACTTGCGAACGATGCGGATCAGCAGCTGTTCATCTCGCGTCCGCGTCGGTTCGGCAAGTCGCTCATGCTCTCGACCTTGAAGGCAATGTTCGAGGGGCGGCGTGAGCTTTTCAAGGGGCTAGTCATCGACAAGTTGCCGTGGGAGGGGTGGACACAGCCGACGCCTGTGTACAGCTTCACGATGTCCAGCGCGGTGGGCGGGACGTATGAGTTGTTTCGTGAACAGCTCGCTAAGCTCGTGAAAAGCCTCTGTGCGCAGGCGGATGTCGAGTACACGGGAGAAGGTGACATTTCAGGGCAGTTCGACGACTTCCTTGTCGCCGCCGCGAAGAAGTCGCCGACGGGAAAGATCGCCGTTCTCATCGACGAGTACGACGAGCCCGTCGCCAAGTTCCTCGACGACCTCGAAACGCTGAAGAAGGTGCGCTCTGACCTTCACGACTTCTACGAGAAGTTGAAGGTCAATTCCGGCTCGATCCGCTTTCTGATGATGACCGGCGTCACGAAACTGACAAAGCTCTCGATCTTCTCTGGCCTGAACCACATCAAGGACCGCACGATGGATCCACGTTTCGCGACGCTCCTCGGTTACACGACAGACGAACTCGACGGTCCCCTGCGCGAGAACATCGAGGTGTTCGCGCAGAAGAACGGCATGGCCTTCGCCGCCGCGAAGCGGGCTCTTCTCGCATGGTACGACGGCTACCGCTTCTCGCCGAAGTCCGAGGCGAAGGTGTGCAACCCGGTGTCGCTCGGTAGCGCACTGGAATCCGGCGATCTGACGAACTACTGGAAGGCGACGGGGCACGCCTCCATGATCGTCAACCGCATCAAGGCGGCGGACGAGATTCCGGCGGACTTGAACGGAATGGTCGTGGATCAACTTGATCTCGACGTCTGCGATGCCGAGACGATGCCGCTTGCCGCGCTGCTGTACCAGGGCGGCTACCTGACGATCAAGCGCGTGCGTCCGTCCGGCCGCATCGACCTTGGCATTCCGAACGAGGAGATTTCGACGTCGCTTGCGAAAGGCTACGTCTCCACCTTGCTGCGCAACGGCATGTCCGACTGGAACGAGGAACTTGCGGACGCGCAGGACGACCTGATCGAGAAGGGCGTGGAGTCGCTCCTCAAGAAAAACCTAAAAGCTGCGTTCGCCGCCGTGCCGCACGAGTGGCACATCAAGAACGAGAGGGAGGCGAAGCGGTACTTCCTCCTTTTCATGAAGCTCATCGGCGCGGACATCTCCGGTGAACGTCAGAGTGCGCGCGGAAGGGCGGACGCGGTCCTTCAGGACAAGACCGGCACGTACGTCTTCGAGTTCAAGTACGGCAAGACCGCTCAAGAGGCGCTGGAACAGGCTCGGACGAAAGAGTACGGCAATCCGTGGCTTGATTCCTCCTTGCCCGTGTTCTACGTGGGCGTCAACTACGATCCCGAAAAGCGTGGCATCGACGACCCGCTCGTGGAGGCTGCAAGGTAATCTGGTATCCATGTTCTACGCAGGGGCATACAACCACGAACACCAGCAGATTGGCGTCGCATGGTCGGCTGACGGCGTGAACTTCATGCGGTGGCGCGACGAGCCGGTGTTCCCGCACGGCCCCGCAGGCTCGTGGAATGCGTGGGAGAGCGGACATCCCGGCATCTTCGAGGACAATGACGGTCAGGTGTATCTGTTCTACCAGGGCAAGGCGACGCAGAAGGGCGACTACCGCCTTTCCTGCGTGAAAGTGAGGTTCGAGGATTGACGTGTCGATGATAAAACCGCACGCGAAACCAACG
>Ga0310694_10005961_pt1 | contig 11577 bp, 8 predicted proteins | sample 174DNAGHGhighgp2_FD_203884 | JGI IMG/M metagenome (GOLD analysis project Ga0310694, IMG submission 203884) | Sheep rumen microbial communities from Palmerston North, Manawatu-Wanganui, New Zealand - 1742 DNA GHGhigh gp2 (v2) (version 2) | ecosystem: Host-associated > Mammals > Digestive system >... | reverse complement strand
TTAAACAATTAAACAATAAACAATTCAACACTATGAAGATTCAAGATCAAGCCGTCGTCACGATGACCTACGTCCTGCGTGAAAACGACGAAAACGGTCCCATCCTTCAGGAGACCACGAAAGAGAATCCCTTTGTCGCCATTTTTGGCATGCACCAACTGTTGCCCAAGTTCGAGGAGAACTTGATGGGCAAGGAGCCTGGCGACCATTATGCCTTCCACCTGACCCCCGAAGAGGGCTACGGCGAGCGCGATGAGGCCTATGTGATGGACCTCGATAAGAACATGTTCATGCAAAACAACGTGCTGATGGACATGGTGAAAGTCGGGGCCCAACTGATGATGCAGACCTCTGACGGTCGCCCGATTGCTGGTATCGTCCGCGAGATTGGCGACAAGCACGTGAAGATGGATTTCAACCACGACATGGCGGGCAAACACCTCCATTTCTCGGGCGAAATCCTCGATGTGCGCGAGTCCACCGATGAAGACTTCAGCGCAGGCGGTTGTGCCGGTTGCGGCGGCGACTGCGGTGATGGCGGTTGCGAAGGCTGCGGCGGTGGTTGCAACTGATTTTAATATGCTGTTTGTAGAGACGTAGCGCGCTACGTCTCTACATCATTTTGACAAAACTCTGGGGAAAAATCATAAATTTTGCGATTTTTTTCCAGAGTTTTCTATTTTGTAATGCAAAATGTCGCGTAAAGCGGCACGGCTTTGATGTTGTTGTCGAAGCCGAAATGCTTTTGTGAAATCCTGATCGAATAAGGTGCATTGTATTTCTTTGCAAACAAATTCATGCTGATGGCCTTGTTCCGTTTGCCTTTCTTGACTTCCACGGGGATGATGTCAGTGCCGAGTTGCAGCACAAAATCCACTTCGGCGGTGTTGTCGTTTTTCCAGTAGTAAAGCGGAATTTGATTGGCTTTAAATTGTTGTGCCACATAGTTTTCGGCCAACGCACCCAAGAAACTGTTGTCTTGCTCTATGGTGGAAAGCACGGTCTGGTAGGCAATCCCAGATTTCATGGTGAGCAGCCCCACATCGGCCATATAAAGCTTGAAGTCGGAGAGATCAGCGTATGCTGCTATGGGCATCAGCCCTTGAGTGGTCTTTTGGCATTTCAAGACGATACCTGCCGACTCCAGCCAGTCGATGGACTCGCCGAACAGTGTGGCACTGCCGCCTTTTTGCACCACTTTGTATTGGAACTTGGTGTTTTCCTTGGCTAATTGGGTCGGGATGGAGTTGTAGCAGGCTCGAATCTTCACCGAAGTCGATGCGGAGGCATATTTCGCCATGTCGGCCAGATATTCGTTCAAGATGCGACTTTGGATGTCGATGATGTCCGTGAACTTCTGTGTCTCGACAAATTGCTTGACCACGGCGGGCATACCTCCCGTAATTAGGTAATGCTTGTAAAGTTCGATGAGCATTTGGTGAATGCCCTCGGCAAAAGGTTTGTTGTTTGCGAAATGCTGTTTGATTTCCTCGATGAAATACTGTTTCCCATTGGCCCAAAGAAACTCCTCGAAATCAAGGGGATACATATTGATTTCATCTACCTTTCCGACGGGGAAGGAGTACTTCTCACGATTGACGGCTACCCCAAGGAGGCTTCCGGCGGCAACGATGTTGTATTGCGGCGCTTCCTCGCAAAAGACTTTCAACGCCATCAGAGCCCTCTCGCTGCTTTGGATTTCATCGAGGATAATCAGTGTTTTTCCTGCTGTAATCTTTTGACTGTAGGCAGCTTCCAGGTATTGGATGATCCTTGTAGGCGTGAGGTCGCCTTCAAAAAATGCTGCCGTCGCCATTTGGTTTTCCAAGTGTACATAGATGGTGTTCTCGAAATAGGTTTCACCAAAAGCCTTCAAGATATAGGTCTTTCCCACCTGTCTTGCTCCGTTTAGGATGAGAGGCATCCTGTTCGTCTTGTCCTTCCATTTGACCAATTCGGCCATCACTTTTCTTTCCATAGTTTTTGCCTTTTATGCCGCAAAAATAATCATTTCTGACAAAACTCTGGGAAAAAATCAGAATATTTATGATTTTTCCATAGAGTTTTGTTGATATCTTGTGTAATGGAGGGAATGTTTTCCTCAAAAATTGCGCAACTTATTGAAGTATTTTCTGCGCAAATAATGCTTTTCGATACCATTTGCGCAGATTATCTTTGGATTTTCTGCGGAAAATTCATCACTCAAATAGTTCATCCAAAACCACCTCGCACTGAACACCTCCACTGTGTGCATTTTGCTTTACGCCTTCAGTAGTCACGAAGGTGAGTAAAAGCGTTTTTTTCGTGCCGGTTTCTTGAACAAAGGTTGTCAGTCTTTCGTTGAGCGTATCTTCATAAGCTTTGTCGATTTCGTATTTCCCTTTGGAATATTTCATTTCGCAGATGTTGATGGTTTCGTCTTTGCGGTCGATGAGCAAGTCAATTTGGCTGCTTTTATTCGCTGACGAACTTCGCCAAGAACACGCCAAAGTCTGCACTCCGCTGATTCCCAATGCTTTCTTGATTTGCGTCAAGTGCGCCAAACAAAGCCGCTCAAAGGCGATACCGCTCCAAGCGTTATGGATAGGGCTATTGAAAGAGGTCGTCCAGAACTGTTCGTCGTGATACTTGTTTTGGACGATGAAATCGAAATAAAACAAGGTGTAGAAATCGATGAGTTGGAACAATGTGTCGCTTTTCTGCCTTTTGTCGGTGGCTTTTTGAAGATTTCCGAAAGGCTCGTAAGTCCTTATGAACCCGCATTTTTCCAATTCTTCAAGCACGGTGCTTAAGGCTCCGTTGTCGGTGACATTGGCTGTTTTCACAATCTCTTGTCGGGTCAGGCCTTTGCCTTTCGTAGCCAATGCTGTCACCACCTGAATGTGCGTGTTGGCTTTCTTGAACAGGGCGTGGTAAAGTTCGTTGAATTCATCTTTGAGGCTCGCATTGGGGGCAAAGAACAGCATATCAACATTTTGCGCCACGCTTTTGCTCTTGTCCATCAGCGACATATAATAAGGTATGCCGCCCATGACCATATAACATTCCGCGATTTGTTTCCTTGAATAGGAGAAACCGTATGCGTGGAAATAGGCTTCACATTCATTCAACGTAAAAGGCTCAAGTACAATCTGATGCGTGATTCTGTTGTGTAGTCCGCCACGGCTATGGATGAGGTTATCAATCATCCAAGAGGTTGCCGAACCGCAAACCACCAATTTGATGTCGTCGCGCAAGGAGGCCCAACTGTTCCAGAAGTTTTCCAATGCAGCCACAAACCCTGATTTGGCCGTACTCAGCCACGGAAGTTCATCGATGAAGATGATTTTGTTGCCTTTAGGCAAGGATTCCAAATGCTTTGAGAGTTCATAAAATGCTAATAACCAGTTTTTTGGAATCTCAAGCCGCTCGGTTTTGAAATGCTTTTGGACGGCTATGGCAAAGTTGATGAGTTGCTCGTTTTTGGGTATTTCATGCGCTCCTGTGAGGAAAAAAGCGAATTGGTCCTTGGCGGCTTTTCGAATGAGAAAGGTTTTCCCGACGCGCCGACGGCCATAAACAGCGATAAATTCCGAGCCTTTTGAGGTGAAATAATTTGTAAGAGCCTTATATTCAGCATTTCTTCCGATAAGTTTCTTTTCCATGGCAATAATATTTTCTGCGCAAAAGTATAAAAATTACCATAGTTGCGCAACTTATTGAAATATTTTCTGCGCAAATGATGCTTTTTGATGCCATTTGCGCAGATTATATTTGGATTTTCTGCGGAAATAGGGTTAAAAGTGGAGGGTTGCGCAATTTATTTCTCAAATCCAGCCCAATTTCTTCATCTCCTTGAAGCATTTCAGCGTGGCCTTGACATCCGACATGGAATTGTGGGCATCCTCAATAACCAAGAAAACTATAATCATCGACATCTCCAGGATAATCGCCATACATACCATCTGTCATAGCATCCCAAGTTTCTCTTCCATAGTCCCAATCATTGAAATAGTCATGTTTTTTATGAATATGTGCTTTGTTTTTTGAAAGCATTGTATTTATTCGTTTTCTTCCTTCTTCACAGCCCTGGATGTCTGCTTTTTCATACAATTCCAAGGCTTTTCTAAGGTTTTTTTCAACGCCACAGCCATTTTCATAACAAATTCCTAGATTGTATTGCGCCATTGCATTCCCGTTCTCTGCGGCTTTAGTATACCATTCCACAGCCTTGGTTTGGTCTATTTCTGTACCATAACCATTTTCATAACAAATTCCTAGATTGCATTGTGCTGTTGCATTCCCTTTCTCTGCGGCTTTGGTAAACCATTCCACGGCTTTCGCCAGATCTTTCTTAACCCCCAACCCTTTATGGTAACAAATACCTAGATTGCATTGTGCTTCTGCATCACCTTGTTCAGCTGCTTTGTTGAACCATTCTACTGCTTTGGTGAGGTTCTTCTCTACGCCAGTTCCTCTATAATAACATCCTCCGAGATTGTATTGCGCTTTTGCATAACCTTGCTCAGCAGCCTTGGCGTACCATTCTACAGCTTTTGTTAGGTTTTTCTCTACGCCAATACCTTTTTTAAAATAAAGCCCCATTGCGTCCTTTGCTCTTGCGCAATTCTGTTCCGCGGCTTTCATGGTGAGTTCTATGGTTTTATCAAAGTTGATGCTTGTTCCGTAACCTTCTCTATAACAACAGCCTAAACAGACCAAGGCATCAAGGTTGTTTTTCTCTGCTGATAATTGAAAATAATGGAAAGCTTTCGCTTTATCATCTTTTGTTTCGCAGAAAAACCTTCCATAGTTATACATCGCTTCTGAATGACCTTGATTGCAAACTTTGTTGTACCATTCTTCAGCTTTCAAATAATCCTTTTCAATGCCTTTCCCGGTCTCGAATAAAATACCAAGTTGACATTGAGCTTCCGCTAATCCTTTCTCTGCGGCAAGTGAAAACAAAGAATAGGCTTTTGGATAGTTTTTGGAATCATAGTATTCCTTTGCTTTTTTGCACAATTCCTCTACTATATTGACAACTAACTTATAAGCGCAATCCACATTTTCAACAATATAATTCTTTGTTTTGGAAATACTATCATCTCCAGTAAAGACAAAACTCAATTCATGCTCCCCTTTGCGAAGTTCAACATGGAAATAGGTATCAGCCTTTGTTGTGCCCAGTTCTTGGCCATAATCATAGACTCTGCAATCAAAATCGGTCTTAATATGGATGGTGGATGTGTTGCTCATGGTATTGTTTTTTTGTGAAAACCGCCTCCCATTTGCAGATGAGAGGCGGTTAAAGATGTCATTTTGTTGGCCTCTTATTTCCTCAGCCCAGCCAGCTGCTGCTCAATCACAGCAATCTTGGCTTCGGCATCGGCTTTCTTCTTGCGTTCCTTGTCGACAACGGCGGCAGGAGCACCGCTCACGAAACGTTCGTTGGAGAGTTTCGCTTCAACGCTCTTCAGGAAGCCCTGGGCATATTTCAGTTCCTCTTCCAGCTTCTTGATCTCGGCCTCCACATCGACGCTGCCGGTGAGCGGCACGAAGAACTCGGTGCTACCCACGATGAAGCCGAAGGCACCAGCGGGAGCCTCGGCTACATAACTCACCTCACTCACATTGCAGAGCTTGGCAATCACGCAGTCGAAGTCCTTGTTGGCCGTACCCTTCACCACGAGTTGGATGGCGTCGCGGAAGGCGATGTTCTTGTCGCTGCGCACCTTGCGGACATTGTTGATGACCTCTTGGGTGAACTCAAACTGCTTCAAGATATCAGCGTCATAGCCTTGCAACTTGGGTTGCTGCGCGATGATGATGTCGTCACCTTCCTTGCGCTCGGCGATGGCGTGCCAGATTTCCTCGGTGATGAACGGCATGAAGGGGTGCAGCAAGAGCATCAGGTTCTCGAAGAACTTGATGGTGGCGGCGTAGGTCACGGGGTCGATGCCTTGGCCTTGCGGAGCCTTCACCATCTCGAGGTACCACGAGCAGAAGTCGTCCCAAGTGAGCTTGTAGATGCCCATCAAGGCATCGCTCAGGCGGTACTTGTCAATGTTGTCGTTGGTCTCGGCCAGCACTTGGTTGAAGCGGGCCTCAAACCATTTCACAGCCATCTTGGCGGCCTCGGGTTGGACGGCGTTTTCATCCACATTCCAGCCTTTCACCAGACGCAAGGCGTTCCAGATCTTGTTGCAGAAGTTGCGGCCTTGTTCGCAGAGGGCCTCGTCGAAGAGGATGTCGTTGCCGGCAGGGGCGCTGAGCATCATGCCCATACGCACGCCATCAGCACCGAACTTGTCGATGAGTTCAATCGGGTCTGGGGAGTTGCCCAACGACTTGGACATCTTGCGGCCCAACTTGTCTCTCACGATACCCGTGAAGTACACATTCTTGAACGGCACTTCATTTTGGTATTCCTCACCAGCCATGATCATGCGCGCCACCCAGAAGAAGATGATGTCGGGGGCGGTGATGAGGTCGTTGGTGGGGTAGTAGTACTTGAACTCGGCATTGTCGGGGTCGAGGATGCCATTGAAGAGTGACAAAGGCCACAACCACGAGCTAAACCAAGTGTCCAAGGCGTCATCATCCTGACGCAAGTCTTTGAGGGTCAAATTCTTGTTGCCCGTCTTCTCGATGGCGAGTTTCAAGGCTTCTTCGGGAGTTTCAGCGACCACGAAACCGCCTTCGGGCAGGTAGTAGGCCGGAATCTGATGGCCCCACCACAGCTGACGGCTGATACACCAGTCCTTGATGTTCTCCAACCAGTGGCGGTAGAGGTTGACATATTTGGCAGGATAGAACTTGATGTCGCCATTCAACACGGGTTTCAGTGCGATGTCGGCGAGGTGTTCCATCTTGAGGAACCACTGCATCGAGAGCTTCGGCTCAATCGGCACATTGGTACGCTCGGAGTAACCCACCTTATTATTATAGTCCTCGATCTTCTCCAGCAAGCCGGCTCCCTTCATGTCGATGATGATCTGCTTGCGGCAGTCCTCGCGGCTCATGCCGATGTACATGCCAGCGGCTTCGCTCAAAGTGGCATCGTCGTTGAAGATGTTGATGCTCTGCAGGTTGTGCTTCTCGCCGAGCATGTAGTCGTTCACATCGTGGGCGGGGGTGACCTTCAGGCAGCCCGTACCGAACTCGATGTCAACATAGCCGTCCTCGATGACGGGGATGATGCGGTTGACCAACGGCACCACGACTTTCTTGCCTCGCAGCCATTGGTTCTTGGGGTCGGCAGGGTTGATGCACATGGCGGTGTCGCCCATGATGGTCTCAGGACGCGTAGTGGCCACCACAGCGTAGCGGCGACCTTTCTCATCGGTGTGGATGATTTCGCCTTCAGCGCCCGTGGCACCTGTTCCGTTGTCCTCGTGGAGGTAATAACGCAGGTAGAACAGCTTGCTGTGCTCATCTTTGAAGATGACTTCCTCGTCGCTCAAAGCCGTTAAGGCCTTGGGGTCCCAGTTGACCATACGAACGCCACGATAAATCAGGCCTTTGTTATACAGGTCGACGAAGGCGCGGATGACACTCTTCGAGCGGATGTCGTCCATGGTGAACGAGGTGCGTTCCCAGTCGCAGGAGCAACCAAGGCGGCGCAACTGCTTGAGAATGATGCCCCCATGTTCGTGGGTCCAGTCCCAGGCGTGCTTGAGGAATTCCTCACGGCCGATGTCCGTCTTCTTGATGCCCTGCTGCGCCAACTTGTTCACCACCTTGGCTTCGGTGGCGATGGAGGCGTGGTCGGTGCCGGGCACCCAGCAGGCGTTCTTGCCTTGCATTCGGGCGCGACGAATCAGGATGTCCTGAATCGTGTTGTTCATCATGTGGCCCATGTGAAGCACGCCGGTCACATTCGGCGGAGGGATCACGATGGTATAGGGCTCGCGTTCGTCGGGAGTGGAGTGGAAGTAGTTCTTGTCCATCCAGTGTTCGTACCATTTGCCTTCAACTTCCTGAGGGCTGTATTTGCTGCTGATCTCCATGTATTTGTTGTTGATTTGTTGACTGTTTAATTGTTGAATTGTTGTTGACGTGAGACTTCGGGACTTCGAGACACTGGACAAAACCAGGGTTCCTGAGCCTGTCGAAGGGCTGACCTTTTAAGTTCAAATCGAGTCTGCGTTCAAAACAAACCGCAAAAGTAGTTTTTTTTCGGGGAAGTCTGTAAATTATTCTTGATTTTTCTGGATTTGTGCGTTTCGTTTTGACGAAATGGCTATTTTTGCAGGAAAAGAATGGTGTATGAAAAAAAGAATCTACGAGATAATTGAACAAGGAAAACGAGGCGATAAATACAGTGTTGCATACGACATATTGATGCTAATTGCCATAATAGTTAGCATCATCCCGCTGATGTTTGCCGAGGAATATCCGATTTTCCGAATAATTGAGATTGTTACGGTCACTTTGTTTATCATTGACTATTTCCTCCGCTGGATTACTGCAGATTTTCGACTGGGGAAGAAAGGCTTGTCTTACTTGATTTATCCGTTCACTTTTTGGGCCATTGTTGACCTTCTTTCCATACTCCCAGGCCTCAGTCTGTTGTCAAAGGGATTCAAGATTTTCCGAATCACTAGGTTGCTGAAAGTGCTTCGCTTGTTTAAGGTCTTTCGCTACACTGATAAGATTCGGGTTCTGGGTAGGGTGATTCGAAAAGAGAAATCAGTCTTGTTGACGGTTTTAGGGATTGCAGTCTTTTATGTGTTTCTCACGGCCTTGATAATGTTCAATGCCGAGCCTCATGTCAATCCCGATTCAGGTGCCACGACTTTCGGCGATTTCTTTGATGCCTTGTACTGGGCCACGGTTACTCTTACCACAGTCGGATATGGCGATTTGACACCGGTAACAGACATTGGCCGATTCGTCAGCATGTTGTCGTCATTATTCGGCGTAGCGGTCATCGCACTTCCTTCTGGCGTAATTACGGCCAGCTATCTTGAGGAGCTTAGGAATATGAAAGATGAAAAAGCAGACAAGAAACGTGAAGACCAATAATGACTATTTTTTCCCGTTTTTGCTTTTGAAAAACATTTTTCCCTATCTTTGTCCGCTGTTGGGAAACAGAAATCTATTAAATTCATCAAATTCATAACATTATGGTATTATTACAAACCAACGTCACAATGGTGATCTTCATCTGCATCCTTGCAGTGGTCATCCCGTTCCTGCTTTTCTACCTCTCGAAGGCCAAGAAGGAACATCCTAAAGGCTTGATTGCAGCCGCTTTAAGTAACATGGGCGAGCGTTTCGGCTACTACATCATGAACGCCATCCTGTTGCTGTTCATCGTGTCGAAGTTCGGATTGCCTGATGCCACTGCTGGTATCATCTATTCGGTGTTCTATTTCGGCATTTATGTGTTGAGTCTGGTGGGTGGTATCATCGCCGACCGCACGCAAAATTACAACCGCACCATCCAATGGGGCTTGATTATCATGGCCCTCGGTTATGTCGGTATGGCTATTCCGTTGTTCAGTCAAGATGCCAATGGCATCATTGCCGATGGCAATGGAAAATGGATGGGTATTTTGGTCTTTACTTGCTTTGCTTTGCTCTGCATCGCATTCGGTAATGGCTTGTTCAAGGGCAACCTTCAGGCACTTGTCGGTCAGATGTACGACAACTTTGAGGCCGAGGCTGCCAAGAAAGGTCCCGAAGCTTTGGCTGTGGCAAAGGACAAGCGCGACAGCGGTTTCCAGATTTTCTACGTGTTCATCAACATCGGTGGTGTGATTGCTCCCTTCGTGGCTCCTATGCTGCGTGAGTGGTGGCTGAAAGCCCACAACTTCGTCTACAACGCTGATATGTCGGCCCTCTGCCACCAGTATCTCGCTGACGGCACCGTGACGCAAAAATTCACCGAAACCATGGCCAACTCGGTACTCCCGACTGCCAACTACGGTGACAATTTGGTGCAGTTCTGCTCCGATTATATTCTGACCTTCAACCAAGGCGTTCACTTCTCGTTCTTCGTGTCGGTGGCCGCCATGTTGATTTCATTGATTATCTTCTTCACGCAAAAGAAAAAATTCCCGCAACCTGCCAAAAAGGTGGCTGCCGAGGCCGCTGGCTACACTGCCGAGGAAAAGGCTGCCATGGCCAAGGAAATCAAGCAACGTATGGCTGCTTTGTTTGCTGTGTTGGGCATTGCCGTGTTTTTCTGGCTGTCATTCCACCAAAACGGACAATCACTGTCGGTGTTCGCCCGCGACTTCGTGGATTCGTCGAGCATTGCTCCTGAAATCTGGCAGGCTTTGAACCCCTTGTTTGTGATTATCCTCACCCCGCTTGTCATGGGTATCTTTGCTATGCTGGCTCGTAAGGGAAAACCCGTCTCGACACCCCGTAAGATTGCATACGGTATGGGACTTGCTGGTTGCGCCTACCTCTTCCTGATGATTTTCTCCATCATGAAGCACTATCCTTCGGGCGACGCTTTCCGTGCCATGGATGCCGCTCAGATGGCTGCAGCAGGACTTGCTAAGGCCGCCCCATGGGTGATGATTGTCACTTATTTCTTCCTCACTGTGGCTGAGTTGTTCATTTCCCCGCTGGGTCTGTCCTTCGTCTCGAAGGTGGCTCCGCGCCACATGGTGGGTCTCTGCCAAGGTTTGTGGCTGGGTGCCACGGCTATTGGCAACCTCTTCATCTTCGTGGGTCCCATCATGCTTAACGCTTGGGACATCTGGAAGTGCTGGGGCGTGTTCCTGCTCATCTGTCTTGTCTCCATGACCGTCATGTTCGGCATGGTGAAGTGGCTTGAAAGAGTGACCGAATAACAATGAATTTGTATAGAGACGCAAAATATTGCATCTCTACATAATAAGGTAAAAAAGCCGGCAGCGATGTCGGCTTTTTTTGTGTCTCTTCCGATAAACTACTGAAAATTTTTTTTCGCAAATCCGTGAACTGAGAAAAGCGAATTTCCGAGCGCGACATGGGGCATGTAAAATTTTGGCGTTAAATCTGCGCTATGCCGTTATTTTTTTTCTCTAATTTTGCACCTATTATAATAGGATTCCAATATAATAATCTCAAAAACAAAAACCATGAAAAAGTTCCTGTTATCGCTTTGCTTCCTGCTTGCGTTGTCGCTATCGGCCCGCAGCAGCATCTACCTGTTCGAGCAGTTCGACGACACCTTCCTGCCCAACGGCTGGAGCGTGGTGGGCACCAACGTCTCGTTTTGGTCCATTTCGGAGACCAACAAGGCGGGTGGCACGCCCAACGAGATTACGTTCTACTGCAACACACCCCAAACATGGCGCCTGATTTCGCCCTCCGTCGATTTGACAGGGGTTGAGAGCCTTACGTTTTCTTTCAAGCTCCGCTACGAGAAATGGGGTACGGCCATGAACATCGGCATCGCCACTTCATCCGACAACGGCGGCCATTGGCACGAAGGCTGGGTGCAAAACTTCGGGGCGACTGGCAATCACGAAATCAGCCAAGAGATTGCCACCGAAGACATGGGCAAGGCCAACGTGAAATTCTGCATCTTCTTCACCAACACGCAAGGCGCCAATTACAGTGATGCCTACATCGACGACATTGCCGCCTTTG
>Ga0310694_10005960_pt1 | contig 11578 bp, 8 predicted proteins | sample 174DNAGHGhighgp2_FD_203884 | JGI IMG/M metagenome (GOLD analysis project Ga0310694, IMG submission 203884) | Sheep rumen microbial communities from Palmerston North, Manawatu-Wanganui, New Zealand - 1742 DNA GHGhigh gp2 (v2) (version 2) | ecosystem: Host-associated > Mammals > Digestive system >... | reverse complement strand
GCTCACAGAGCAGAAGGCACAGCTCACAGAGCAGAAGGCACAGCTCACAGAGCAGAAGGCACAGCTCACAGAGCAGAAGGCACAGCTCACAGAGCAGAAGGCACAGCTCACAGAGCAGAAGGCACAATTAGCTCAAAAAGACGAGATGCTTCGCATAAGTGTCAAGATGCTTTTACAATCAGGCAAAACTATCGAGGAAATAGCATCGAGCATGGGTTTGGAAGCTGAATATGTTCATCACCTAGCCCAATAGGCAACAGCCGTATTGAAATTTTGGGACGAATTGTTTGATTCATTTGGAATGCACTAATAATGATCTATTGGCAAAAGATACAAATATGGCAATCCTTCCAAGAGATTCGTCTTCCACTCTGCCGATGTCATTCCGTCGTATTCTTACATTCCACCTATCTTCTTTTTTCTGCAAAGGGCATCGTTTTTGAACAAAAAGCGTTACCTTTGCATATCCAAAAATGAGATTGAGGAAATGCTGTCATATATAGTAGCCCCTTTGGTTGGGAGCGTGATAGGCTATATCACCAACGACATCGCAATCAGGATGTTGTTCCGTCCCCACCATGCCAAATATCTTTTCGGTCACAAGTTACCCTTCACTCCCGGCATCATCCCGAAGGAGAAGGGTCGCATTGCCACCGCCATCGGTTCATCAATCAGCACGCACTTGATGAACCATGAGGTATTGGAGAAGAACCTTCTCTCGCCCGAGATGTTGGAAAAGATAGAAGAAGCCATCGACACGTTTTTTATCGAACAGAAGCACAACTCTGAACCTCTGCGCGACTTTCTTTGCCATTACATGTCAAAAGACGAGTTGGATGCCATCGCCGTCCAGGGCAGCAGCGACCTCACCTCTTTACTCTACGAGAAACTGGCGAGTAGCAGCGTAGGCGACAAGATTGCCCGTGTGGCTGTCACCCATGTGATGCAGAAGATGCGTCATTTCGGCAGCGGCATCGGCGACAAGCTCGCCGACGAGGGCATAGGCCATGGCGGCGGTTTCGGCGACATGATTCATCGCGGCATCAAGCGCATCTTCGGTCACCAAGGTAGCAACGCCGCACAACAGTTCATCAACGCCCTCGCCGAGCCAGTGGAGCAAGCCCTGTCCAGCAACATCAACGACATGCTTCGGACCAACTCCAAAAAGATTGTTGGCGACCTCATCGACACTGAGACAACGGCTCTGCTCGACCGTCCCATAAGCGACCTGCTGAAAGACAAGGAAGAACAAACGGCGCGAGCTAAAGCCTCCCTCCTTTCTTTCTACCAGACCATCATCTCCGAGCATCTTCCCAAGATTCTGGAGACAGTCGACATCAGCACCATCGTGGAGAACCGCATCAACGAGATGGATATGGTCGAGGCCGAGAAGATCATCATGGAAGTGCTTTCCAAGGAGCTTCGCGCCATCGTATGGTTGGGAGCCGGTCTTGGCTTCCTCATGGGGTTTGTCAATTGCTTGATTTTATGACATCCCTTCTATAGAAATCTACGAGCCACCACCCCAAAGACGACAAGAAAAAAAACACCACGAATGAGAACATTTGTATCATGGCTGCTAGCTTCCATCGTGGTAATCGCCACTGTCGCTTGCACGGAAGACCGTCCCACGCCAATGGCAAAGAATCATTATCGCGAAGTCAGCCATCCCACGCCGAACATCGAACGAGACACATTGAACGAGATGCTTGGCGTCGTCCTCCACCACACCGCCCTTCCCACTTTGGAAGCCGCCCTTAAAGAGCTGACACGCCCTGGCGGGGTGAGTTCACACGTTGTCATCGACACCGACGGCACACGCTACATCCTTGCCCCCCTTACCGCCGTCACCTATCATGCAGGCAAGTCCATCCTCAACGGGCGTGAGCGCTGCAACAACTTCTGCATCGGCGTGGAGTTTCAAGGCAACACCGCCCAAGTGCCTCTGACCAAGGAACAGATAGGAAGCGCAGTGGAATTCCTTCTGCCCCTCATCAGAGAGCGCCACATTCCCCTTGACAACATCGTGACGCACAAGATGGTGCGCGACAACTTCATCCACCATCATCCCACTGAGAAACGTTGCAAGACCAAGGTGGACATCTCCTCTTCAGACTATTCGAGGTTCATGGAAGCCTTGAAAGTGTCACTCGACTCCATACAATCCCTATCAGAATGACTACAAAAAAGCGAAGGCGCAAGAGGCGCAAGAGGTCTGGTTTCCCACTTGGCAATTGGTGGAAGAAACAACGACGTCATAAGAAACGGCTGTTGGCATGGCTGGCAGGCATTGTCGCCCTCCTTTTTGTCGTCCACCATTTCTTTCCGAACATCCTTGACAGCCTATTCCCTTCCACCTCTTATGAGACATCTGCCGATTACGACGGCATCGACATCTCCAAATACCAAGGCAAGATCAATTGGAAGAAGGTGAAAGCCAACCGCAAAATCAAGTTTGTCTACATCAAGGCCACCGAGGGCGCCTCCTTGTTGGACAGGAAATACAAGAGCAACCTTAAAGGTGCCCGCGATGTCGGCATACCCGTCGGGAGTTACCATTTCTTCACCTCCAACCGTTCAGCAAAAGAGCAGTTTGCCCATTTCAAACGCAATGTGCCAAAAGACAAGCAGGACCTGCTGCCAATGGTCGATGTGGAAGAGGATGGGGTGCATAACATCAGCCGCAAGGATTTGCAGAAGAGCCTTGATGAGTTCATGCAACTGGCCAAGAAAGAATATGGGAAATACCCACTGCTCTACTGTCCTTTGGATTTTTACAACAAGATGCTGGCACCGGAATTCAACAAGTATTACATATTCATTGCCCGTTATGGCAAGTCAGCCCCCCGCCTTCACGGTCCAGGCAAGCACAATCTTTGGCAATACTCAGAGAAAGGGCGCATTGACGGCATCCCCAACCTCGTCGACCTCGACAAGTTCGAGAATGGCACATCCGTCCGCGACATCATGCTCTGACCATCCGGAACACGATGAAACACGACAGCAAGAAGAATCACAAACATAAAGAATCAAGAAATGACAACAAGAACCACATTTTGGACAAGAAAGTTCATCATCCTTCTGCTCTGCATGGCCAGCCAGACCCTTCAAGCACAAGTCATGGAATACAAGACTTTCGTTTACACCAGCGACGAATTGGCCAACGACATCAGCAAGCTTAACGACGAGCGCGACTCCTCGCGCGGCTATCTTGGCGACATTCTCTCCGCCACCGGCAATTCGATGAAAGGCATCGCCTCAGGTTACGTCTCCACCTTCATCGACATGGGTGTGACAGCCATCGGCGCCCTCGTCACACGCAACGCGCGCATGAAGAAGGAATGGGAAGAGGCGGTGAAGAAAGAGAACGTCTTCCAAACCGTCATCAACTCCGTATCCGAGATGAGCGATTTCTACGACGCCCCCTCCTTCGACGGTGCGATGGACCCGAAGGGCATGCGTTTCGACGGCATCGGCTGCCTGCGCACCTCCGACAAGGACACCCTGTTCTACATCTCCTGCCATATCGACCGCAGCAAACTCCACCGCATCATCAACCATTCCAAGTTTGAACTTGTGCTCGACACCCTCATCCTCAGTCCCACGCACTCCAACCTCCCCAACACCCAACTGTCGATACCTTATTCATTTGAGGAGCGCAAGGATTTCACCCTCTCCATGGACATCACCATCTCTTCTTCATGGATGAACGAAATAGTGCAGTTGCAAAAGAACCAAGAGTTGGGCACCTTCCATATCAACGTTCCCGTCAACGAGAACAATCTTGATGAAAAAGGTTTCCTTCGCTATGTCCGCCATGCCGACGAGCCATCCCGTTACCAAGTCACCGGCGAATGTTTCATCGTCCCCCGTTCCTACAGTGGCTTCCGCGACGAGCACGACAACTTCAAGGACTGCTGGGGCACTGGTGAATTCAATCTCTCGGTGAGCATCAAGGAGACTTGCGACGTGACCGATGCCTACCGCGCCAACTGGAAAAGCGACTACAAGCACCGCAAAGAATTGGCAAAGAAAGGCAAGGAGCTGGGATTGCTCGAACAAAGTTGGGAAATCGTATCCAAGCAAGATTGGAACGAAATCACCCATTCGTGGGTGATCACCACGCTGAAAGCCCCCGCCAAATACATCTCCAACGACCTGATCAACCGTATGGGCTTGGAATCCAAATAATCGACATCCTATGCGAAACGCCTCCAAGTTGCTCACCCTCCTGTTGTCTACAGCTTTGTGCATGCCGGTCATCGCACAACCGCTGCCCCAAGACACTTTGGAGCATCGTCTGGCCACCGTACCCTCCGGAGCGGAAGACGACACCTTCATTGCCGATGCCCTCCGTCTCGCCAAAGAGTTGAATCACACCGGGCGTTCGAAGGAAGCGATAACATGGGGAAAGCGGGCACTCGATGCCACCGAGCGTTTGCATGGCACCCAAAACGCCGGTTATGCCCAAGCCCTCTCCGACCTTGCAGGAAGTTATTCCCACACAGGCTCCTACGAGGAAGCTCTCCGCCTTGGCAACGCCGCCCTCACCCTTCGCGAGGAGACATGCGGCAAGAACAGTTTGGAATATGCCCAATCGCTTAACAACACAGCCCGCTATCACGCCTATCTGGGCCATTACATCGAAGCCATCCGCCTTGGACGCAAGGCGATGGAACTACGCGGGCAACTTTCAGGCACCGACGATGCCGACTATGCCCAGTCGGCAAGCAATCTGGCCGGCTATTACTCCCGCATCGGCAACTATGACGAAGCCCTTCGCCTCGGCACCCTTGCCCTGAACATCAGGGAAAAGGCGACCGGCACGGAAAGCTTGGATTACGCCCAGTCACTCAACAACCTTGCCAAGTATCACTATTTCAAGGAAGAATACCAAGAAGCCATCCGTCTGGAAAGCCAGGCACTTGCGCTGCGCGAGAAATTGCTTGGAAAGCACCATCCCGACTATGCCACCGCCCTAAGCAACATGGCCGACTACCTTATGATGGTCGGCGACTACGAGAAAGCCCTCCAATACGGCAACGAAGCCCTTTCCATCCGCCGCGAGACGCTTGGGGTGGACCATCCGGAATATGCCGAGTCGACCAGCAACATGGCCAGTTACCATCACGCATTGGGGCATTACCCGGAAGCCGTGAGTTATGGCAGGGAAACCCTACAGCTGCGCCGGCGCCTGCTTGGAGAGCAACATCTCTCCTATGCCCACTCCATGTGCAAGATGGCCATCTACTTCTCCTCCGACAACCAACCCGACTCAGCCTCTTTCTACGCACTGAAAGCCACCAATTTCTATTCCAAATCCATCCTCAACACCTTTGCCGACCTCACCTCCAGCGAGCGCGACCTCTTCTGGCTCCGCGTGAAGCCATGGTTCACCCGTACGCTTCCCCAACTAGTATGGCAAGCCCCCAGCGACGGCATGGTGTCCAGTGCCTACAACGCCACCCTTCTGGCCAAGGGCCTGTTGCTCAACAGCGAGTTGGAGATGGCCAACCTGCTGATGGAAAGCGGCGACACCCTTCTCATCGATGCCTATCACCAGCTACAGTACAACCAAGCACTGCTCACCCACCAATATGCTCTTCCGAAATCAAAGCGCACCATCAACACCGATTCGCTACAAGCCGTCATCACCAAGCAAGAGCGCAGGTTGGTGAAAAAGTCGAAGACTTACGGCAACTACACCAAACCTCTTCGCATCGACTGGGAACGCATCCACCGCCAACTCCATCCCGGCGACATAGCCGTAGAGTTCTTGTGCTTTTCCAACACCAAGGGCGAGGAGCAATATGCCGCCATCGTGCTCACCAGGGAGATGCGCAAACCCACTTTCGTGCCGCTGATGATTGGAGAGCAACTCTCTTCCATCCGTACGAAAGACATCTACACCACCAACAAGGTGACCCAATTGGTGTGGCAACCCCTCGCCCCCTATCTTGAAAAGGCACACAACGTCTATTTCTCCCCCGCCGGCGAACTCTACAACATAGGCATAGAGTCGCTGCCCCACTGGGAAGAGAGTCAAGGACTGCTGATGGACCATTGGCTCTTCTATCGGCTCTCGTCCACGCGTGAAATCGCCCTTGCCCGCGAACACACGAAGGTGTCCTACTCCGACGCTGCCATTTACGGCGGTGTGAACTACGACAGCAACCTCGACAATGACACGTCGGCCGACGACCCTCAAGCCTCAAAGAAATTGAAGGGCGGCGCCAAATACCTGCCTGGGACACGCAAGGAAGTGGAGGACATCAGCCATATGGTGAGCGACAACGAACTCTCCATCAACCTGCATACGAAAGGCGATGCCTCGGAAAAGTCATTCAAGCACCTCTCCGGCCATGCCCCCACCATCATCCACATCGCCACGCACGGTTTCTACTGGACCGACAGTGAAGTGCGCGAGGGCGGCATGGACGACCGTCTGATGTTCCTCTCCACCTATGGCAACATGGACGATGCCGACAAGGCACTCACGCGCTCCGGCCTGCTGCTGGCCGGTGCCAATCACACATTGACAGGCGACAACAACCTTCAAACGACCGAAGACGGTGTGCTGACAGCGAAAGAGATTTCCATGCTCGACCTACGCGGCGTCGACCTGCTTGTTCTCTCCGCCTGCCAAACCGGTTTGGGCAAGATCACCGGCGACGGAGTCTTCGGTCTGCAACGCGGTTTCAAGAAAGCCGGCGCCAACGCCATTCTGATGAGCCTGTGGAAAGTGGACGACCACGCCACACGCCTGCTGATGAACAATTTCTACAAATACCTGATGGACGGCGTGGACAAACACGAGGCCCTTCGTCGTGCCCAGACCGACCTCCGCACGATGGAGGTGGAGGTGGAAAGCCGCACCAGCAGTAGGCGAGCCATCTCCATCCGCGCCAAGCGAAACCGCACCACCGCAATGAAGCGCCCCTACACCGACCCATACTATTGGGCGGCCTTCATCCTGCTCGACGGGATGGAATAACGTTAAACCATAACTTACACATTCGCTGAACTTTCAGGAGTTAAAGGGGAGTTTTGTTGAAGAGGAGTTTTGTTGAAGAGGAGTTTTGTTGAAGAGGAGTTAAAGAGGAGTTAAAGGGAAGTTAAAGGGGAGTTAAAGGGACATATGTACACTTTTTCAACCTATAAGGATGAAATGAAAGGAATGCCACGCCAAACGGCTCGGTGTGCAATTGTAGAGACGGGATACATCCCGTCTCACCAGCGGAATGCCACGCCAAACGGCTCGGTGTGCAATTGTAGAGACGGTATACATCCCGTCTCACCAGCGGAATGCCACGCCAAACGGCTCGGTGTGCAATTGTAGAGACGGGATACATCCCGTCTCACCAACGGAATGCCACGCCAAACGGCTCGGTGCGCAATTGTAGAGACGGGATACATCCCGTCTCACCAGCGGAATGCCACGCCAAATGAGGTGGTGTGCAATTGTAGAGACGGGATACATCCCGTCTCACCAACGGAATGCCACGCCAAACGGCTCGGTGTGCAATTGTAGAGACGGGATACATCCCGTCTCACCAGCGGAATGCCACGCCAAATGAGGTGGTGCGCACTAAGACGGGATGTATCCCGTCTCTACCACCTGGCACCGACCTCTTGGCGGCAGGCGGGCACAAGACCCGCCCCTACGACTTCGGGGGAATTCTTGGTGTGACGACCAACCTTACAGGTCGCACCTTTTTCGGAAGTTAAAGGGGAGTTTTGTTGAAGAGGAGTTAAAGGGGAGTTAAAGGGACATATGCTCATATTTACCCCCTTTTAAGAGGAAATGAATTCTTTAAACCCTTCTTCACGCCCCTTTTACCCAACTTGAGGAACTTATATAACTTAACATAAGAATAAAAATGAAGATAGGAATCATCGTAGCAATGGACAAGGAACTTGCCCAGTTGCAAAACCTACTCTCCACCCCTAGGGAAGAGCAGAGTGGCAGCAAGAATTTCATCACCGGGTGTATCGGCCCACACGAAGTAATCCTTCAGAAATGCGGCATCGGCAAAGTGAATGCCGCCGTTGGAGCAGTGGAAATGATAGACCGTTACCATCCCGACCTCATCGTGTCGACAGGTTGCGCCGGCGGCGCCGACACCCATCTCAAAGTGACCGACGTGGTGGTGGGCACACACTACACCTACCACGACGTCTACTGTGGCAGCGAGGTGGATTACGGACAGTTTGTGGGAATGCCAGCCCTTTACGAAGCCGGGAAGGAGTGGGTGGAAAAGGCCTTGCACCTGAATTGCTCCACCACTATCCATGGCGGTTTGATGGTAAGCGGCGACTGGTTTGTGGACTCTCGTGAGAAGATGAGAAAGATTCTCAGCCATTTCCCCGACGCCAAGGCCGTTGATATGGAGAGTTGCGCCATAGCCCAGACCTGTTATCTACATGGTGTGCCTTTCGTGTCATTCCGCGTCATCAGCGACGTACCCCTGAGCGACGAGAAGGCCTCCCAATATTATGACTTCTGGAGCAGAATGGCAGATGGGTCGTTTGAGGTGACCAAGACCTTTATCGAGGCATTATAGGAGGGAATAGGACGTTTTTGGAGGAAAAAGAATAGCCCTAGAAATTCTAAGGCTATTCTTTTTGACTTCTCTTTCTGTCGTTATGGTCGAGGATGGCCTTTCTCATGCGTATGCTTTTCGGGGTGACCTCCACGAGCTCGTCGGCCTTGATGTATTCGAGACATTCCTCAAGGCTCATGACCACCTTTGGTATGATGCGGGCTTTCTCGTCACTGCCGCTGGCCCTGACGTTGGTGAGTTGCTTTGCCTTTGTGACATTGATGACAAGGTCGTTGTCGTGAACGTGCTCGCCGACGACCTGTCCTGCATACACCTCCTCACCCGGGTCGATGAAGAAGCTCCCCCTGTCCTGCAACTTGTCGATGGAATAGGCGAAAGCCGTTCCTGTCTCCATGGCCACCATGGAACCATTGACGCGTCTTGAGATTTCACCCTTGAAGGGTTGGTACTCCTTGTATCGATGAGCCATGATGGCCTCCCCCTGGCTGGCAGTGAGCACGTTGGTGCGCAGTCCGATGATGCCCCTCGACGGGATGTTGAAAGCGATGTTGGTGCGCTCTCCCTGGCTCTCCATCGACACCACCTCTCCTTTGCGTCGTGTGACCATGTCGATCATCTTGCTTGCAAACTCATCCGGCACGTTGATGGTAAGTTCCTCTATGGGTTCACACTTCTTGCCATCAATCTCCTTGTAGATGACCTGCGGCTGTCCCACCTGCAACTCATAACCTTCGCGTCGCATGGTTTCGATGAGGACGGACAGGTGGAGCACGCCCCTTCCGCTGACAATCCAGCGGTCGGTGTTGCCATCAAACTCCTCCACCTTGAGGGCGAGGTTCTTCTCCAGTTCCTTCTGGAGTCTTTCGTTGATGTGTCGTGAGGTGCACCATTTACCCTCCCTTCCGAAGAAAGGCGAGTCGTTGATGGTGAAGAGCATGCTCATGGTGGGTTCGTCGATGGAGATGGGTGGCAGCGGTTCGGGGTTTTCCAAATCGCAGATGGTGTCTCCAATCTCGAATTTCTCCAGTCCGATGATGGCGCAGATGTCACCGCTCCCCACCTCTTTGGTACGGACGTGCCCCATGCCCTCAAAGGTGTGCAACTCCTTGATTTTTGTTTTCTCAGAAGTACCGTCCCTATGGGCGATGGTGATGCCCATGCCCTCTTGCAGTGTGCCACGGTGCACACGTCCCACGGCGATGCGGCCGGTGTAGTTGGAATAGTCGAGTGACGTGATGAGCATCTGAGGTGTACCCTCGATGACCTTTGGTGTCGGTATGACCTCCACGATTTTGTCAAGGAGGTAGGTGATGTCTGAAGTCGGGTTGTTGTAGTCCTCTCCCATCCATCCGTTCTTGGCACTGCCATAAACCACGGGGAAGTCCAATTGCTCTTCCGTGGCGTTGAGTGCAAACATGAGGTCGAAGACCATCTCATACACCTCTTCCGGCCTGCAGTTGGGCTTGTCCACCTTGTTGACCACGACGATGGGTTTGAGACCTATCTCCAACGCCTTTTGCAGCACGAATCGTGTCTGTGGCATGGGGCCTTCGAAAGCATCCACGAGCAGGAGACAACCGTCGGCCATGTTGAGCACACGCTCCACCTCCCCACCGAAGTCGGAGTGTCCCGGAGTGTCGATGATGTTGATCTTCACACCTTTGTAGTTGATGGATACGTTCTTCGAGAGAATGGTGATACCTCTTTCCCGCTCGAGGTCGTTGCTGTCGAGCACTTGGTTGCCAATTTCCTTACCCTCGCGGAAGAGGTTTCCCGCGAGCATCATCTTGTCGACCAATGTCGTCTTGCCATGGTCGACATGTGCTATGATGGCGATGTTTCTGATGTCTTGCATTGTTACTATCTTGGGGTACTTTTCAATAGGGACGAATGACCCTTTTTGTTGTTAGACAAAAATCTCATATCCTGAAATCGGCTGCAAAATTACAAATAATTGGCGTAACAGACGAATAAAAACGCAATATTGCGCAAAAAACACAAGAAAAAAGTCGTAAAAGTTTGTTGTGTCGGAAAAAAGTAGTAATTTTGCAGCCGCATTTGATGCAAGTGATAATTATTTACCATTTTACAAACCCAACAAGATGTATTTAGACAAGGCAAAAAAAGCAGAGATCTTTGGAAAATACGGGAAGTCTAACTCTGATACTGGCTCACCAGAAGCCCAGATAGCATTGTTCTCCTACCGTATATCCCATTTGACGGAACATTTGAAGAAGAACCGTAAAGATTATACTACCGCACGGTCGCTGACCCAGTTGGTAGGAAAACGCCGCGCATTGTTGAACTACCTGTACGACCGCGACATCGAGCGCTATCGTGCGATTGTGAAGGCATTGGGTCTGCGCCGATAAGCACTTTGGTGCTACATGAGAAAGAATATCCCTGCAATAACTTTTTATTGTGGGGATTTTTATTAACCAACAAAAAGGACACAAAGACATGAAAAGAAAAGGAACCATATTGTTTTTCCTGATTCTCTGCATGACAGCAGCGGCACAGCCGCTTTTCGTCGGTTCATACAACATCCGTTACAAGAACAATCACGATTCCATCAACGGCGACTATTGGGGAAAGCGCTGCCAGGTTATCAGCGACCAAATCAACTTCATGCGACCCGACATCTTCGGTGCACAGGAAGTGTTAGTGAGCCAATTACACGATTTCGACCGCACGCTGCCCGGCTATGCCCACATCGGCATCGGTCGCGACGACGGGAAAGAGGCTGGCGAATTCGAACCCATTTTCTATCGGAAAGACAAGATTCAGCTTCTCAAGGAAGGACACTTTTGGCTCTCGGAAACACCCGACCGACCAGGACTCGGATGGGATGCTGCATGTGTGCGCATCTGCTCGTGGGGACTGTTCAAAGACAAGAAGACCAAACTGAAATTCTATTTCTTCAACCTGCACATGGACCACGTCGGAATTGTTGCACGAAGAGAGGCTGCACGGCTGGTCGTAAGCAAGATAAAGGAAATCACCAGGGAGAAACA
>Ga0310694_10005959_pt1 | contig 11580 bp, 10 predicted proteins | sample 174DNAGHGhighgp2_FD_203884 | JGI IMG/M metagenome (GOLD analysis project Ga0310694, IMG submission 203884) | Sheep rumen microbial communities from Palmerston North, Manawatu-Wanganui, New Zealand - 1742 DNA GHGhigh gp2 (v2) (version 2) | ecosystem: Host-associated > Mammals > Digestive system... | reverse complement strand
CTGATTATACTTGGTAGCCTCTACCCATTTATTATAACTTGCGTTCACATCATCATTAAAGAAGTATGCCCATAGACGCGTGTATTCTGGATCGGAAGGATTAGAGGTATGGTCCATCCACCAACCGGCGCTACTCGGAGTACCATTGAAATACAAGCGCTCGCCTGCTTCAAAACTACGTGCATTGACGCTCAGCGCCATGCTCATCAATAAACCTAATACTATATATTTACCGTATTTCATAGTTGTGCCTCCTTATTGTTCGATTACTACATTTTCGTTATACACCACTTTGATCTCTACGCGGCGGTCGCGACGCATCTCTTCGCGCTCCAGGTCTTCATTCGGGATACGCGAGCCGTGTCCGGCAGTAACGATGCGGTCTTTGTTGACACCGCGACTTGCCAGATAATTGCGAACGGTGCGCGCACGGTTCTCGGAGAGGATATCGTTATACAGGTCTTGACCTTCGGACGAAGCGTGACCGTCCAGCATGATCTTCGCTTCCGGTACACGATTCAGGGCCTCTACGATCGAATTGAGGTAGAACTTCGCTTTATTGGTCAATTCATAACTATCGAAAGCGAAATAGATCTTATTGAATCGCTCCACTTCTTCTGCCACATGGCGGATGGGTTCAGGAACGGGTTCGGGTTCGCTGATCACCGTATCTACGCGGGCAATGAGTTGCGTATCCATGCGGGTGATATAATCGGTACGCGTCTGCTCACGCATGAAATGCTCGAAATACTCCTCTTTCTCATGCTTGTCCGGCGCGATATAATGCCAGTGGATACCAACCTTGACGCCCACTTCAAAAGGATGCGAAGCGCCGGCATTGGTGGTAGCATACGCACCGTTGTACTCATTCATGAACGTGAACGTGTTATCGCGCCATCCCAGGTCCTGCTTAGCCGAACTATTCGCATCATTCAGCGCGATATTGAAATAACCGCCTACCATGAGGTCAATCTGTTTGGTGAGGGGAATGAGCGTACCGAGGTCCGCGAAGAGGGCTACCTGCGGACGAACGCTCAGCGCACCGCTGGACGTCGGATATTCAGCATGGTCTTTGGGGACGAACTCATGCATCTGCTCGAGCGTCAAGCCCCAAGCAGGGTAATACGCAGAATGGTCGATCGCTCCGTCCAAGACTTTGTATTTCTTTGAAACCGAGAAAGAAGGAGCGATACCGAGCGAAGCGAAGATACCGGCTTTCCACTCCTCTTTGCGCATCTGGAACTGCAGCGAGATAGGGATACCGATATTATGGATCGTCTCGCGTTCGCGCCAGTTACGCGGCGTAGCGGTATGGATATATTCGGGTTCGTTATCGGAATCGATGAGCGGATTGCCGTTCGCGTCCATCGCCCATTGGTATGCACCGCCGATGCGGGCATGCGAGGTATAATTCGTGAACCATAAACCGGCTCCGATACCCCAGTTGGGATGGAAGAAATAGGCGTACTGGAGTTGGAGCAACGCGCTGAATGAACCGCCTACGCTGTTACCTGCGCCCGAAAGCGTGTATCCAAGCGAACCGTAACCCAGACCCACATGCGCCTCGATATAATGCCCGCGGCGGTCGGCCGAGTCGGCAGGGATAATCACTTCGCGCTCCTTGAGCGTGCTGTCAGGAATACTGATGACGGACAGGACGGTATCCGTCATTTCGCGAACGACCGTGTCCGTATAATGGCGGACAATGGTGTCGTTTTGTGCGACCATCGGCATCGAGAGAATCAATGCCAATAAGAGAATCCATTTTGTTTTCATGGTTGTTTATGTTTGTTATGTTTTGTATTCCGCCCGGGAATCGAACCCGGATTTGAGCTTTAGGAGAGCCCCGTTCTATCCATTGAACTAGCGAAACGTAGTGAACTAGCACCTTGACGGGAACTCCCCGTACTCCTCAAAGGTATAATTGAGGAAATCGTTCATCGGTTTGGCTGCGGCTGATATATCGATGATGCGGTCGATGAAATCGGGCGCACACACCTGATCATCCGTCAGCGGCGTGCTGACCGTGAAAGTCTTATGCTTCAACCAATCGATATGCTTGAATTCCGGGTCAAACCCTGCGGGTGCTTTCTTGAGTACACCCCACTCGCTATCAAAATCCTGACCGAAATAACGTTGCCATTCAGGCGTCGCCATGATCGATTCCACTTCTTCGTAATTCGCCTCTATCTCTTTGCGCAAAGCGGTGAGTAACTCTTTGCCCGGGTCCCAAATGCCGGCCGCGAACATACACTGACCGGGTTGCAGATGAACATAATAGCCTCCGCGCTGGGAATGCTTACCCCACGTACGGGGTTTACCGGGAACGCCGGTAGCCGGGAAGACTCCGAACCACTCTTTATACGGCCGTTTATCATGCGAGAAACGCACGTCGCGGTAAATACGCCAGATGCAGTCTTTGGGAGCCAGACCCGCCAAAGACGGATCCAAGGCTGAGAGACGATGGATATATTCGGCGCTGAACTCCACGTAGCGCGCGTAGCACCGTTGGTACCACTCTTTGTTGGCAGCAAACCACTCGCGGTTATTATTCGCCGACAACTCCGTCAGAAAATTCAAAATGTCTTTCATAGTTTCGTTATGCATCGTCTTAGACCGTCCATCCAATGCGGGATATCAATATTAAACGTCTTTTTAAACTTCGATTTATCGAGTACACTGTAATGTGGACGGGGTGTGCGATATTGATATTCTTCCGATAAAATCGGACGAACTTGACAATTTTTAATACCCGCCAACTCATGGATAGCGAGTGTGAAATCGAACCAAGAACATACTCCTTCATTCGTGAAATGATAGATGCCCGGGTGCCAAACGGGCGTCTCAATGACGGTGAAGATAGCGGTAGCGAGGTCGGCGGCATAGGTGGGCGTACCGATCTGGTCGTAGACCACGCCTAGGGCCTCTTTCTCGTTGCCCAAGCGAATCATGGTCTTCACGAAGTTATTACCGAACGAGGAATAGAGCCATGCGGTACGAAGAATGACGGCGTCCGGACATTTCGCCAAGAGTCGTTTCTCTCCTTCGTATTTGGTACGGCCGTACGCGGTACGCGGCGCCACAGGGTCGGACTCGCGGCAAGGCAGGTGTTCATCTCCGGAGAAGACATAATCGGTAGATACATGAATGATTTTCACGCCTTGGCTACCTAAGATAGCCACGGCATCGGCATTGATCTTCATCGCCGTCGCTTCATCTTCTTCGGCCTTATCGACGTTCGTATAGGCGGCACAATTGACGATGAGGTCAATCGCATGGTCGGTGACAAATGCCGAAACCGCTGCTTTATCGGTGATATCCAGTTCGGCTATGTCCGTGAAGAAATAGGTATGCTTTGGATGCGCAGCACTCAGTACCCGCATCTCATTGCCTAACTGTCCGTTTGCGCCTGTGATGAGTATATTCATGTCAGAAGGGATTGTCGAAATCTTTCAATAAGGGATGTTTGGTATCTTTATCGCTGATGATACGCAGGTCTTCGGGAATCTGCCAATCGATCGCCAGATCCGGATCATTGAGCAATATACCGCCATCAGCCTCCGGATGATAGAGGTTGTCACATTTATAGGTGAAGATAGCCTGATTGCTGAGCACCGAGAACCCGTGCGCGAACCCGCGGGGAATGAAGAACTGCCGTTTGTTCTCTTCGCTCAATTCGACGCCGAACCATTGTCCGTAGGTAGGACTGCTCTTGCGCAGATCGACCGCTACGTCCAGCACGCGACCGACGGTGCAACATACGAGTTTAGCTTGGGAATACGGCGGACGCTGGAAATGCAAACCGCGTACCACGCCGTACGAAGAACAAGATTGATTATCCTGCACAAACTGCGCATCAATACCTGCGTCATGATAGCGCTTCTCATTATACGTCTCTACGAAATACCCGCGCGCGTCCTTGAACACCTGCGGCTCAATCACTAATAATCCCTCAATCGGCGTCTTAATAATATTCATGGCCATTTTTTCAAAAAAGCGCACAAAGGTACTAAAAAAAAATGACATATGCAAGATTTTAATAAAAAATTATTAAAATAATTATTCCGAAAGACAAGACTTAGCGGGGAAGTATAGAGTAGCGACCGTACTAGAACGTACCGTAATTGCCTGCTGAAGAACCAAAGAAGAACTAAATAACAACTAAATAAGTACTAAAGAAGAACTAAAGAATTATGTAAAACAGGAGGTTTAAGTAGAAGATGCGTATTAGCGGGAGGCGCGTTGGATTTCGTCGTAAGTGAAGCCGCGTTGGAGAAGAAAACGAAGGAGTTTGTCGGAGGCGGAGTTAAGGGTGCCGGAACGGCGGGATGAGTCCGACTTGCGCTGTTTGATCAGCGCTTTTAAGTTCGATTGGTATTGATTTTCGTCGATTTCATCGAGACTTTTTCGGATTTCGGATTCGGGTAAATCGAGTGCACGGAGTCCGGCTTGTATCTTAAGTCGTCCCCATGATTGATAAGCCACTTTGTCGTGTACGTAGGCATGGCAAAAACGGGCATCATTGAGGAAATCGTTCGCATAGAGATTTTGCTCGATGAAATCGACGATTTCTGCGGGTGTTTGCCACTCGTATAGTTTGCGTCGCACATCGGCGGCACAGTGCTCGGAACGTGCACAATACGCTTCGGCTTTATCTAACCATTCGCGCTTCGATAATTCGCGGTTTTCCATAGATATCGTTTGTTAATCGGATGTCGGTATAACCTAATTGGTCCAGCATGGCAGATAATTCGGCGGGATAAGCTTCGTTGATCTCGAAGAAGAGGTATTTTGGTGTACGGTGTATGGTGTATGGTGTACGGAAGAAGAGTTCGGCGATGCGGCGATAGAAACGGAGCGGGTCAGAGTCGGGAACGAAGAGAGCGGTAGCTGGTTCGTACTCTAATACATTACGCCGCATGGAAGATTTCTCGGATTCGCAGATATACGGAGGATTGCTGACGACTATGTCGTATTGAAGATTGAAGATTGAAGATTCTTTGCCTTGCGGCACGATCTGAAGGTATGGAAGATTTTCTTCGTTGGAATCGAATATATCGGCTATTTTAAATTCAACCTCAACGCCATTTCGTTTGGCATTCTCTTTGGCTACTTCGATGGCTTGGGGAGAGATATCAATGCCGGTAACTTGCCATTCGGGATGGGCTTTTTTGAGGGAGATGGCGATGCAACCACTTCCAGTTCCTATATCGAGGACATGAAATTGACGATTGGACGATTGACGATTGACGATTGATTGACGATTGAATTTATTGACGATTGTTTCTACTAATTCGGCAGTTTCAGGCCTGGGAATGAGGGTGGCGGGGGTGACGAGAAGGTCAAGTCCGTTCCATATAGTATGCCCAAAAATGTACTGAATCGGCTCAAAATGCAATAATCGGTCAATAATTGCTTGCAAAATTTTTGTACCTTCGGACTCCGCCTTGTTGCACAATTCCCCCGAAGCTACGTTCGCATTTTCTTGCGAACGACAAGCATTTCCCGCTAAAATATTGTTTTTATGCAAGCATAAATCATTTTTAGCGAAAAATTCTTGTACTTTTGGAAAATTTGTTGTACCTTTGCAGCCGATTTGCAGTTGTGTGCGCGAGAGGCCGGTTGTTTCTTCTGCTATCCACCAAGCTAAAGCTTCCGCTTCATCGGAGGGATAAACGGATGCCAGTTGAGCCGCTATGTCACGAATTTGTTGAATCACGCTGCAAAGATAGTAAAAAAAAATGGAATACGCAAATTATATTGCACATTGTATCGAAATTGCTCGCCGAGGGGAGTATTTTGTAGCGCCGAATCCGATGGTAGGCGCGGTGCTGGTGCGTAATTCCGATGGAGAGATTCTGGCCGAAGGATGGCATGAGCGGTACGGAGAAGGACATGCGGAGGTAAATTGCTTTCAGAATTGGGAGATCACGAGATCACGAGATCACGAGATCACGAATCTGAAAGACTGTACCCTCTTCGTCTCTCTCGAGCCTTGTTCGCATTACGGAAAGACGCCGCCGTGCGCGAAATTGATTATTGAGAAAGGCGTAGGACGCGTAGTAGTGGGGATGTTAGATCCAAATCCGCTAGTAGCAGGCAAGGGTGTGCAGATGCTGCGGGACGCCGGGATAGAGGTGATCGTAGGTGTGCTGGAGAAAGAATGCCGGGAGTTGAACAAGCGGTTCTTATGTCTGCACGAGAAACATCGTCCGTACGTCATCCTTAAGTGGGCACAAACCAATGACGGATTCATCGATATCAAACGAACGAACGGTTCGCCTCTTAAAATATCCACACCTGCTACGAAAGAGATTGTTCATCGTATGCGGGCGGAGAATATGGCGATTATGGTAGGGACGAACACGGTGCTGCTGGATAATCCGCGGTTGCTGAACACGCATTGGGAGGGACGAAATCCGATACGGGTAACGATAGACAGGCATAACAGGATACCGGCAGATGCACGGATTTTCTCCGATGAAAGCGAGACAATCGTCTATCGGGAATGCACCGACTGGCCGTATATACTGAGTGATTTGGCGAAACGGAATATCCACTCGATATTAGTGGAAGGAGGACTGACCTTGCTGACGCACATCTTGGAAACGGGTATTTGGGATGAGATGCATGTGGAGGTAGCCCCGGAGTTAACGATCGGAGACGGTGTGAAAGCACCGAAGGTGACGTTGCCGTCAGCGTATGAAGAAATAGATGGACATCGATTATATACGATAAAGAATTATGAAGAAAATTGATTTGATAGGTATTGCGTTGGCATGTTGTTTGTTAGGAGGATGTCAGGCATTTGAGAAGAAACAGCAGGCAGGAGCGGCAGTGGAACTGAACGGTCGTTATGTGTATTACTCCACTTTGGATTCGTTGGCATTGGGTCTGAATAGCGAGGACAGTGCGCGCGTGGTGGACCAATATATCCGTCAATGGGCGGAAGATATCTTGCTGTACGACAATGCGACCGCGCGCTCCAGCGACGAGATAGAGCAGATGGTGGAGGACTATCGGCGGACGCTTTACGTGCGTGCGTACGAGGAGCGATTGGTAGCCAAGCGGATGCCGAAGAAGATCGCGGACTCGACGATCATCGCGTTGTACGATCAGATGCCTGACCGTTTTCGGTTGGACGAGAGTATCATGCGGGGTATGCTGGTGGTCGTACCGATTGATGCACCGAAGATGGATAAGTTACGGGGATGGTTGACCAAGCAAGATATGGACGCGATTGAGAAATATGCGTACCAAAATGCGAGCGGATATGACCTGTTTACTGACCGATGGTTGACGACGACCGAGATGATGGGGCGTATCCCGCTAGAGCGCGCGGAGTTAGAGTCACGTCTGAAGACGAAGAACCAGATTGAGGTGAAAGATTCAACGAAGACGTACCTGCTGCAAATCACGGAGAAACATATGCGCGGAGAGGCGAAACCGATCGATTATGCGCGTCCGGAGATAGAGAAGATGGTGCTGTACTCCAGTCAGGCAGATTTCTTGCGCAGCGAACGGGAACGATTGTATAAAGAAGCGATTGAGACCAAAAAGATAAACTTTTTTGATTGATTATGAATAAGATAAAGGTTATGGGTTATAGGTTATGGGTTATAGGCGCACTGCTTTGCAGTGCTGTTATGCTTCGTGCGCAAGGCGTGATAGATGAGGTAATCTGGGTAGTAGGCGACGAGGCGATTCTGCGTAGCGAAGTGGAGGAAGAGCGTCTGCGGATGCAGTATGAGGGTCAGCAGATAAAGGGCGATCCGTATTGTATCATCCCTGAGCAGATGGCTATTCAGAAACTCTTTCTGCACCAGGCGGAGTTGGATTCGATTGAGGCGAACGAGTCTAGTGTGAGTCACCAAGTGGATATGCGTATCAACTACTACATCAATCAGATCGGTTCGAAAGAGAAGATGGAGGAATATTTCCGCAAACCGAGTAGTGAGATTCGCGAGGAGATGATGACGCTGGTGCGTCACCAGATGATTATCCAGCAGATGCAGCAGAAATTGACGTCGAGTATCAAACCGACGCCGGCCGAGATACGCCGTTATTACAATTCGTTGCCCTTGGATTCGATACCGATGATGCCGGCGCAAGTGGAGGTGCAGATCTTGAGTTTCGAACCTCCTGTTCCGGTGGAAGAGACGGAGCGTATCAAGCAGCGTTTGCGTGAGTTCACGGAGCGTGTGCAGAGCGGCAATGCAGATTTCGCTATGTTAGCGCGTTTGTACTCGGAGGATACGGAGAGTGCAAAGCATGGCGGTGAGTTGGGCTTTGTAGGTAAAGGTACATTGGTGCCGGAATTTGCAGAGGTGGCATTTAACCTGAATGATCCCAAGCGCGTGAGTCGTATCGTACAGACGGAATACGGATTTCATATCATTCAGTTGATTGAGAAAAAGGGCGACCGGATTAACTGTCGTCATATACTGCTTCGTCCCCGTATTCAGTCGATTGACAAGATCCAGGCGATTGCCCGATTGGACAGTATCCGGGATCTGGTGGTATCCGATAGTCTGCAGTTCGAGCAAGCGGTGGTGCTGTTCTCGGAGGACAAGAACACGGTGATGAACGCCGGTCTGATGATCAACCCGAATACGGGAAGTAGTCGGTTTGAATACCAGGAGTTAGCGCCGGAGATCGCGAAGCAGATCTATAAATTGCAGGAAGGCGAAGTGTCGGAACCGTTTGTGATGATGGATCAGGCGAAGAACCGCGAGGTATGCGCCATCGTGCGATTGAAAAAACGAATGGATGTGCATCGCGCCAATATAACCGATGATTTTCAGACGATTAAGGGTATGTTAGAGCAGCAGAAAGGTCAGGAGTTGCTGCACGACTGGATTCTGCAGAAGCAAAAGACAACGTTCGTTCAGATCTCTCCGGAATGGCAGGGATGTGATTTCGTATATCCGAATTGGATTCATTAGGACCGCTGCGCTAAAAGATTAAAGACCGTTCACTATGTTCACAAAAAGAATAAAGACAATAATGCATCGACCGATCGTTCTCGGTCTATTGTCCTTTGTCCTTTGTTCTTTGTCCTTTGGACAGAAAATGGTGTACTTGGAGCGGGCGGAGCATTTGAATTTTGACCAAGAGCGCATCGCAGATGCGCAGATCCTGAAAGGCAATGTGGTATTCCGGCACGAAGAGGCGTTGATGTACTGCGACAGTGCGTATTTCTACGAGAAAACGAACTCGCTGGATGCGTTCGGGCATGTGCGATTTGTGCAAGGCGACACCTTAGCGGGTTTTGGCGATAAGTTATACTACGACGGTAACACCAAGATCGCCCGCATGCGACAGAACGTGCGGTTGGTTCACGGCAAAGAAGGGGAGAACCAGACCATCGTGACGACCGATACGCTCAATTATAACCGAACGGAAGGCATAGCGTATTACTATTCCGGCGGTGAAGTGCGGGATTCGCTTAACACCTTGGTGTCCGTGCAGGGAAACTATCGTCCGAAGACCAATCAGGCTATTTTCAGTAGAGACGTACACCTGACGAACCCGAATTTTGTGCTGACGAGCGACACGCTTTGGTACAATACGGAGACGAAAGTGACGGATATCGTGAGTCCGACGGTGATTGTATACGAAGAAGAGACGACTATCTATTCGGACAAGGGATGGTATAACACGGACTCGGAGCAATCGATGTTACTGAACCGTTCGGTGGTGGTACACGAAGACGGCAAGACGATGACGGGTGATACGATTTATTACGACAAGAGTATCGGTTTCGGTCGCGTGCGTGGTAAGATGGAGATGAGTGATTCGGCGCAACATGCGACCTTGTACGGCGAATACGGCGAGATGTGGGAAGAAGGTAGTCGCGGATATGCGACGGACAGTGCACTGATGGTGGATTGGTCGGACACGGCCCATCTGGCGTATATCCATGCGGATACCTTGTTTACGGAAGAGCTGCATTATGAGGACAGCGCATTGATGGACAGCACGTATTATCGCGTGAAAGGGTATTACGGAGTGCGTGTTTTCCGGGATGATGTGCAGATGGTATGTGACTCGATGGTGTATTTGGGTTCCGACTCGACGATCCATCTCTATAAGAACCCGATCTCATGGAGCGATAACCAGCAGTTCTCGGCAGACAGTATGATCGCATTCATCGTCAACGGAACGGTGGAGCATACCTTGGGAATAGGCAAAGCACTATGCGTGATGCACGACAGTTTGGATTATTTCAATCAGATGAGCGGTAAGGAATTGACGGCTTATCTAACGGACGGCGAGGTGCATACGGTAGACGTGAGCGGAAATGCGCTGACGGTATATTATCCTAAAGAGGACGACGGCGGGTATGTGGGGTTGAATACGACGCAGAGCAGTTTCATCCGTTCGTACATTGAGGATCAGGCTATTCAGCGCATGCGGTTTACCAAAGAAACGACGGGAGTGCTTTATCCGATGGACCAGATCCCGGAAGGCGCTGACCGGTTGGAAGGATTCTTCTGGGAAGAGGAGAGCAGGCCGACCGATCCGATGGATGTATTCAGGAAAGTGGAAGTAAAGGAGTGAAGCTATGATACCAAGAGAAGTGATTGAACGTATTCATTCGGCGGCCAAGATAGAAGAGGTGGTAGCCGACTATGTGACGCTGCGCAAGCGCGGCGCGAACTTGATTGGTCTTTGTCCGTTCCATAACGAGAAGACGGGTTCGTTCACCGTCAGTCCGTCGAAAGGTATCTATAAATGTTTCGGATGTGGCGTAAGCGGTAACGCGGTAGGATTCATCATGGAGATCGAGCAATGCTCGTACGTGGAGGCGCTGAAGCAGTTGGGTAAGAAATACCATATCGAGGTGCCGGAACGCGAGATGACGGCAGAGGAGCAGCAGCGACAGGACGATCGCGAGTCGATGTTCGTGGTGAATGATTTCGCGAATAAATGGTTTCAGCAACAGTTATGGGAGACGCAGGAAGGTCAGGCGATAGGCTTGAGTTATTTCCGCGAGCGGGGACTACGAGACGATATCATCCGTAAGTATCAATTGGGCTATTCGCCGGAGAAAGGTAATCCGTTGGCTGCAGCGCTGAAGAAGAATGGTTTCAAGGAGCAATTCATCATCAATAATGTGGATACGAAGATAGGAGTAGGCGTGGTAGGTAAAGCAGAGGACGGACGACTTTATGACCGTTTTCGCGACCGGGTGATGTTTCCGATTTTCACGGTGAGCGGTAAACCTGTTGCCTTTGCCGGACGTATCCTCAAGAAGAAAGATAATGTAGGCAAATACGTTAATTCGCCGGATTCGCTCATCTACTCCAAGACGAATGAATTATACGGTCTTTTCCAAGCCAAGCAGGCCATCGCTCGTGCGGATATGTGTTACCTGGTGGAGGGGCAGATGGACGTTATCTCAATGCACCAATCGGGGATAGAGAACGTGGTGGCAAGTGGTGGTACGGCATTGACCAAACCGCAGATTTTGCTTATCAAGCGGTTCACAAGTAACATCACGGTGCTGTACGACGGTGACGCAGCGGGGATCCATGCAGCCTTGCGAGGTATCGATATGTTCCTGGAGGCGGGCTT
>Ga0310694_10005956_pt1 | contig 11583 bp, 9 predicted proteins | sample 174DNAGHGhighgp2_FD_203884 | JGI IMG/M metagenome (GOLD analysis project Ga0310694, IMG submission 203884) | Sheep rumen microbial communities from Palmerston North, Manawatu-Wanganui, New Zealand - 1742 DNA GHGhigh gp2 (v2) (version 2) | ecosystem: Host-associated > Mammals > Digestive system >... | reverse complement strand
ATCATCTTGAAATATTGTACAATGGACCCGACGGAATCCATTAGATGATTCTGTTGCCAAATTTCTTCTCGAAATCCACCACCAATTTGTGCGGTTCCGGGAAGTAATGCTTTAAAATATTCATCCCGATAGTGTACAGTTTTTTCGGAACGCCGAACATGGGTTCCGCGATTCCCCCTGCAATGCAGGCGAGCGTGTCGCTGTCTCCGCCGAGTGAAACGGCGTTGCGGATAGCATCTTCATAGTCCGTTGCTTCGAGTACGCAACGGATTGCCTGCGGGACTGTTCCCTGGCAAAGTGCTGCGCCAGGGTAAGCCCAACTGTATTCTGGACGCAACTCGTCAAGTGTAAAATTCAAATCGTAGCCGAATTCGCTTTCCATAGTCGCCTTGATTTCGTCTTTGCTGGCCCCCTTGCGAGCTATGAAAATGGCGAGAGCCGTCGCCTGCGCGCCCTTGATGCCTTCGGGGTGATTGTGCGTACATTCCGCGGATTCCTTCGCCTTGGCAAGAATTTCTTCTTTAGTGTTGAACGCCCAACCTACCGGCGAGATGCGCATGGCAGAGCCGTTACCGCAACTGTCGTAGGGCTTGCCCTGTCCCGTAGCGCGGGCGTCGATGACATACCTGGTAAACCCGCCGCCGTATCCGCCAACCGGACAATCGTACTTGCTCGCGTAAGCCACGTAGTATTTCCACACTTCGCCCCCGCGCATAATCCAGTCCGCCGTCGCGAAAGTCAAAATGCTGTCGTCCGTGGGCGAAACGCCATCCTTGATCAGCTCAAAATCTTTCGTCTTGATGTTGTCAAACTCGTAAATCGACCCCACCGTATCACCGATAATTGCACCTATCATAAATTCTCCTATTTTTATACTCCTATAATATCGCTTTTTATGGGGATTTTGTAAAGGAGGGAGGAGAGGTCGTTACATTTTGACTAAACTCGCTTTTTTTACGATATAGAAGAAGGTTTTTAGGGGTAGAAAAAGAATTTTTATTGTTTTTGTAAAAAAAATGTATATTAGTGAAGTAATTTATAACCATAGGAGATAAAATGGAAAAAATTGGCAAACTAGTTCAAAATGATTTAATTCCCGCAGTTGCAAAGTTGGATGATGCTGAGTTTGCAAAACTGCTTGACGCAGAGAATGCGAGAAGAATTTTTGGGCTTAGAAGTGAGGCAGACTCAATTCCTTTTCTGAAATTGCAGTCAGAAGTTAATGAAGATAATCAAAAAATTAGGTATTATCAATCTGCACCCATAAAACGCCCTGATGGGAAGGTTTACTTGATGACATCCCAGTGGTATGACGGCTCATTGAGTAATGTAAAAGCATGGTTGAAAAATAATGAAGCGCGAATAAAGCAGAAAAATGCTGATAAGTTTGTTCACGAAACTGCAAAGACTTCTTCTGATATTGACTGGGAACCTGCAGTAGAAGGCAAACCCCAGTTTGGCATGTTTACGGACATCCGCGATGGCCAGAAATATAAATGCTTTAAAATCGGCAACCAAGTTTGGATGGCTGAAAATTTGCGTTATGAAGGAGGATGGGCTACAGTAGAAGGGAGCCTTGAAAATTTGGATGAGGGCCTTCCTGAAAGATTCCTAAAAGAGGGTGAATCCTTGAAATACACATGGGCTGCTGTGATGAATATGCCTAGTTGCATGAACAAGATTGCATTGCCGCTTTATGATAAAATGGTAACTGAAGGATACGAATCTTCCTGGAACTCCAATGATCCGTTCAAGGGGACTAAATATCAGGGCATCGCCCCGATAGGGTGGCATATTCCTTCTGTTTCGGAATTTATGGTGTTAAAAGAAAATATAAAGAATAAGATGGCGAAGCCCGAAGAAGATGCTGAAAAATTGATGGGAGGCTTGTTTGAGGATGGTGTTCCATATGAAGAAGACGATTCAGTCTCACGTCCAGTGTGGTTGTGGACTGTGAATGAAACTGGCTCTGATTCTGCAGTTGTTTTTATTACGACTGGTTGGGAAAATCGTCCCTTGTTGGAAAACAAGTCGAATCACTATTTCCTCCGTTGTATCAAGAACGCTGATTAATATCTGCCAAGATATAGGGGCGATAAATTCGCCCCTTTTTTATAAGTTTACTAAGGATGAAGGTTATTTGCTATGAGTGATTTTTCGGGGCCAGTCGAGGCGATTGTGGCTTTGTATGAAGCTGGCAAGGATATTTCGAGTATTTACAAAGTGCTTTGGAAAGAGCTAAAAACATACTGGTCGGAATCTAAAATAAAGGATCACCTCAAAATATACAAGTATCTTAAGGCAACAGGCCAGTATCATGCTCCGGCCGATGTTGAACTGTTCGAAGGCGACATCGACGCTCTGTTGGCAGAAATGTCTTCGCAAAAGAATGGTAGAACTAAATCATCTACGCATGCCGAAGAATACGAACCGGAAGATGACTCTGATGAAGAAATGGAGACATCCGAAGAAGTCGAGGATGTAGTAGAACAACCTCGGCCTGTTCGCAGGCTACCCTGTGTTCTAATGACCGAAACTCCATTGCAGAAGAAATTCTTCAAGTGGCTTACCAAGCAGGTTAAGCCGAATGTTCTTAACAGTTATAAGACGGGCTTACGCAAGGTTCTCGATGATGCTCAAATGGAATTTGACGATTTTGCGCCTCTCGCCGAAACTGTGCTGCCTGACTATTATGCGGGTGGTGCGAAAGCGAATGTAGGGGATCAGTCGTCTGGTGCGGCCCGTGCATCCGTTCGTAAGTTGGCCGAATTCATGAAAACCCAGGAACCGAAAAAAGAGGTCCCGAAAAAAGCTGTTGCAGAGAAACCTGCTCGAAAGGTAAAGGAAAAGGAGCCGAAGGCGGTTGTTCCTGCAAAAAAGACTTGTTCGAGCATGTCAAAAAAAGCAAAGGTTCTGGACGTCTCCGAGGTTGAGGAACCGCCCAAGAAGATTTCTCAGGAGAAAAATCCTGCTCGTGAGAAAGTCCTTCCCAAATTGGACAAGAAGGCGGAACAAGAGATATTTGCCGATCCTTCAAAGTCCTTTAACGCCATGAAAAAAGCGGTATCCGTTATTGCCAAGGGTATTGGAAAGGCTTTGTTTATTTCGGGAAATGGCGGAATCGGCAAGACCTATGCGGTCAGCAGTGTGCTGGAGGCCTATGGCCATAAGCGTCCGGTGGATTACAATATCCTGAAGACGAAGTGTACGCCGATTAATGTCTATAAGTTTCTTTACAAGAATCAGAACAAGATTTGCGTATTTGACGACTGTGATTCCGTTTTGCAGAATGTGGAGGGGCGTTCCGTGCTCAAGAGCGCCTTGGATTCCGACGACGTCCGCGAAGTGTTTTGGGGCTCCGATAGCAAGGATGTTGTAGATACGACAGATTGCATGGATAATGACGAAGTTGCCGAATGCTTGGAACGTTGGTCTAAGAAGCATGATGGTCGCATGGGAATGCCGAACCATTTCTTCTTCAATGGCTCGGTAATCATTATCTCGAATATGAAAAAGAGTGAAATCAAGAAATTGGATGAAGCTCTTGTAACCCGAGCTACGTCAATAGAGGTCCTGCTCACAAATTCCGAAATTTTGGATAGGCTAAAAGGCCTTTTGAATAATTTCAAGATAACCGATGCTGCTGGGCGCGACATCTCCGACAAAGCAAAGAAAAAGAAGGTTTTTGACTGGATTAGTTCCAAGGAATTCCTGAACGACCCGCGGATGGAAGGCAAATCACTCAACTTTAGGCTGTTCATCAACACGTACAAGGCTCTGTATGCCGGTGATGATGAATCTGACGATTGGAAACAGGCTGCTTTCCAGGGATAAATTTTGAATATGATTTAGAATTATAAAACAAAAAGGAAAATACCATGCAGGAAAATCAGTTTAAAAAGTGGCTTGAAAGCAAAGGACATAACAGTCGAGTTGTCTCTAGTGTCTTGTCTCGCTGTGGAAAGATTGAGAGTGAGTTAAAGCTTGATCTGGATAAAGAATTTATAACTGATCTGGGAACAAGTCTGTTGGAAAAACTGAAGTATTCTGCAGATGATGAGCGGCATTCTCGTGCGGCGCCTCGAGGATTAATTGTGAATGGAAGTATTCGCAAAATTTTGGCTTCTTTAAAAAGTGCAGCGAAGTCGTACATGGATTTTAAGAAGGGCTCATCAAATAAGGTGACTTCCAATCCCAAATCAAAGTCTTCCGCGACCGTTAAGGCAATTGATAAGAATGATGTAGTTGACTTTGAGTATTTGAAGAAAGCCTTTGGCGTCTGGCTTGATGAAAAAGAAATCCTGTCAACTGCGGCTTCTATAGCATCGTATCGCTCCTATATAAATCAGTTGCACGATGGCTATAATGAAAAATATGGATCGGGTTCTTTTGAAAATGTTATTTCCGCATACAAAAGTAAGTCGAAAAAGGATATATCAAAAGCATATGTTGATGTTATTGTTTTTATAAATGAGCAAAAACAGGTAAATCGTAAAAAGTGGACTGATATTGGCAGCGGTTTTAATCAGTTCGATTCTTTCTTGAATGAAGAATTTGATGTCGAAGGATATGAAACTGATGAAAAACGAACGAAAAGTGTAAAGGAAATAACATATCCTGAAGTTACTCCGCAAAAGATTACTAAAGAAAAGAAAGTACGTGTTTCAAGAGAGATAAGCACGGCAGAAGGTGTCCTTGAAGAGTTCTCTCTGAAAGAACTGTTTAATATTTTTAAGAACCGTTTGAAAACGCAGAGTCGTTATTACCCGACAAGTGTTGATTTGCTGTTTCCAGTTAGATTGATTACGGCCATATTCCATAAGGCGAAAGACAAAGCGTTTAATGAATGGATGATGTCTGGATTGCGTGATATGATCGTATTGGGAAAAGACGAAGCCTATCGTTTTGAAGATGTTGAGAAAATGTGTCTCTTGAACGATAAACGCGTAATGGTTGTCTTGAAAAATTCAAAAGTATTTGAATTGTATACTTATAATGCGGAAGGAAAAAAGGTTGTTCCTCTTCGTACTCAATATAAGGGTGATATTTCTATAGATCATATAGTCTCTTTGGCAGAAAAAATGAAAAAACATAAGAATGAATTGCCTGCCTTTAGAGAAATGACGCAAATCTATCATGAATTTGAAAGGGCGTCAGCAACAAAGTTGAATCCTAGGGCCGAACGAACTTGGAAAAACGACTTGCTGAAAAAGTATTCTAGTGAATTGTGTTCGAAAAAAATGCGTAATGCAATTCTGAATGATTTGAATACTTTGGATTTGCATTACGTTTTGATGGATCAGCGCGAAAATTCTAAGAAAGGAAAGAACTAGTAAGGGACTGAACAACGGAAAGAAGGGCAAAAATGAATCAGAATAACCTAGAGCAATTAACCAAGGATTACATCCATAACTATCTGCGCAACGAGTACATGGACGATCTCCGCTTCATATTCCAGAAGGATTATGAGCGGGAAGGTGGACGCCGCCCGTGGTTAACATTCGAGAATGCCGCTGATGCGAAATCTAAAATTGATAATCGTGCTGAAACTGATCCGCTGAGGCATTTCGTCTTTTCAAGCATTTTCCTGTATCAGTTGATGGCCTACATCACGATTAAGGACGATATGAACCACAATGGTTATAAATCTCCCAATGAAGCCGCATATGAAGAGTTCATGGACTCTGACAAATTTCAAGAATTTCTTGACCATTCAGGATGGCCTGATTTTGGTTTGGATATATGGCAAGAATTTTCGGCAAAATATTCACAGAAAAAGATCAATGGCTTGAACGAACTCTTGGATCGTTATGGTTTGGTGATCCCTTTTCTTAATTACCGGTTTCAGCTCGCAAGTATCTTTGATGTGTTGCAGAGATTGCTACAAGAAGAGTTGTCTCGCCTAGACGTTTCTAAGGAAGTAAAAATACGTATCGTTGACTGTGCAAATGAAAACTCCCAAAAAGTGCTGTCTATTTTGTTAAATACAAAGACCCCCGTTGTAGAGGATTATTTGCAGCATGAATACAAAGAAGATATTAAGAATATCTTTGAGGATAGGGAAAAAGGGTGGTTCGGCATAGATGATTATGAACGAACTGAAAAGTGGCTTGATGCCGAAAAAAGGAACTTGGCTTTGTCCGAAGCAAAGCCCGGTCGTCACTTTGTTCTATCAAGTGTTCTTTTGTTCCATTTCGCAGTTGGTGTTGCGATTAATGATGAAAGGGATTATAAGCATACCTTCTCCGAAGGGATTGATGAATTCTATGGAAGGTTGACGGGGTGGCCTCGGATAGGGTTGAACTATTGGAAAATACTTTCCACAGGTGACTCTGAAGAAGGATTTCAACCAAAACAAGTTAATTACATCTTAGACCACTTCGGTCTGATGCGTAATGGAATTCCTGATAGGTCAAGTGAATTTGTATTGTCCTGTATCTTCGATACAATGCTGGGGCTGTTGGACGATGCCTTGCTCAAATGGAATGTTTCGGATGAGGCTAAGGTAGGTGTTTCAATTAGGGTTCAGTCCCATTTGAATGGAATCAAGAAGATTTTGAAGTCAGGTTACAAACCATTTTAACATGTCCTAAATTGAAATGTAATTCGCTCCCTTGACAAAGGGAGCTTTTCTAATGTCAAATACTGACTTTGCAAATATGGCTTTTTTTACTATATTTACTCGGCTTTGGTGAAATAGAATTTAATAGAAATTGTGGGTTTTTGTTTGAGAAAAATTTTAGAATTTTTCGATTTTTTCACTGTATCCCCCAAATTTCAATCTTTTTTCCAAAAAAAATTTCAAAAAAAGGAGACGCTATGGTTAAAGTTTTCGCTTACGACAGAAAACATCTCATGCATCTAATCAAAAAGGCTATCGAGGAAAATGGATATGAATGCGATTTGAATTTTATCGATGTGTCGCGTGTGAAGAATATGCACAAATTATTTGCGAACTCTCAATTCAATGGTGATATTAGCCAGTGGAATGTGTCAAACGTGAGCGATATGAGCTCTATGTTTAGCGGGTCTCAATTTAATGGTGATATCAGCCAATGGAAGGTGTCAAATGTGATGAATATGTGTGCTATGTTTGAAAATTCTCCGTTTAACGGTGATATCAGCAATTGGGATTTGTCTAGAGTAATCGTTACGTGCGCAATGTTTCGCAAGACTCCATTCAATGGCGACATCAGCAGATGGAACGTGTCGAATGTAGAGGATATGAGTTTTATGTTTCAACGCTCACAATTCAATGGTGATATTAGCCAGTGGAATGTGTCGAACGTGAGAGATATGGAGCGTATGTTTAGCGAATCTCCATTTAACGGTGATATCTGTAATTGGGATGTATCGCATGTGACAGATATGAGTTTGATGTTTAATGAATCTCAATTCAATGGTGATGTCAGCAGATGGGATGTGTCTAACGTTACAAGTATGAGAGCTATGTTTAGAAAAACTCCGTTTAACGGCGACATCTGCCAGTGGAATGTGTCGAAAGTGAATGATATGTGCTCTATGTTTAGCGGGTCCCAATTTAACGGTAATATCAGTGGTTGGAATGTGTCGCATGTGACGGATATGTGCTGCATGTTTTATGACTCTCGTTTCAAAGGAAACATTGGCCGTTGGAATGTATCTAATGTGAAAAATATGAATTCAATGTTTTCTCGTTCTCAATTCAACGGAGACATCAGCAGTTGGAATGTGTCGCGTGTGAAAAATATGGACTATATGTTTGCTAACTCTCCATTTAACGGAAACATCAGCAAGTGGAATATGTCGAAAGTGGTTAGTAAAGAGTATATGTTCGGCAGTGATTATGATTTTTAACTAACATTATATATAATACTATAAACCCGCTGGCGTTCATTCGTACCAGCGGGCTTTTTTTATTCCGGCTGTTCAGGCCGGGATGTTGCAGGGGTGTTTTACCCCAAGTATGTCAGTCCCTTGTAATTGAACTTCACGATATCGATGTTCATATCGGCCTGCTCGATCAGCTTGTTCTTCCATTCGCTCATGGGGGTGTCGCTTGTGATGAGCTGGTTCAGGCGCTGACCGAACAGAATTTCTTCGCGGGTGATGGTTGCTGCATCGGAACGGGTGCAACCATTGATGTGCGCCTCGATGGGGTTGCTGATGAACATTGACGAGAAAAATCCGTTCAGGTTGACGCTCCTGGCGAACGACGATGCATAACACCAGATTCCGATGACGCGTTTCGCCTTGATGTAGCGCACGTTCCTTTCGGAAACGAGAAACTGTTCGCCGTGCATTTGCGGCGACAGTAGTCCGCTGGGGTAGCCGTGGCCACATAATATAAGTGTGTCTTTTTCGGCGAGAATGGCGGAATCTACTTTTTTGGCCCAGGGACCGTTGTGATTGTTGACCTCGACGACTTTCGCATTCGGGAGACCTTCCCAGATGTGCTTGAGAACTTGAGTGTCTGTGTCGCCCATGTTAGAAAAAATGACTGTACATGAATTCATAATAATCTCCATTTTTTTTCTATATCGTTATAAATGGAGATTTTGTCTAAATGACAATTCCTGACAATTAGCCCCCTTTACAAATATGGCAATTTTTACTATATTTATCTAGCTTATGGGTTTGGTATTTTAATTTTTTTAATAAAAATTTCCGCTTTTTAATTTATCTGAAATTTGAAAATTTCGGGGTTTTACCACTATATCTACTCAAAACCCCTTAAAATTCTCAAAATTTTTTTTTCAAAAAAAGTTTTTTTAAGGAGATCCATTATGGAAATGACAAACACCACTATCAACCGTTCTTTTCAGCGCTTCTTCGACGAAGACAGGGAAGTCGTCTACAACCTGTTCGATGCGTTTATTGCAAAGACCATTCTCGAAGGTAAGGCTATAGATTTCTCGAAATACGCTGTTGACTACTATGGTCAGGTTGAGTTCGCGACACTCGAAGACGAAAACGGTCAGCCGATTTTGTTTTCGGAACTGCTCTGCGGTAAAAAGGGCGATGGCGACTATAAAAAGTGCGTCGAGTATATCATCAATGCTCCAGCAGCCGTTCTGAGGGAACTTCTCAAGAATGCCGATTGGAAGGCCGCTCATAAGGGAGAGCTCGTTTTGGTCGCTCATCTGCACTGGCTGTGGTCTCTGGGATTGTCTGGGGTCAAGACGTCTTGCGGTAAGTTCGGCAAGTATGCCGATATCAAGGAGGACTGGACGGGCGCTCTGAATGCCTATAATTTGGAGGATGGCCTGTGGTATGCCCATATTTCTGCGATGGGTCTGAAAAAGGAACTGTTGCTGGTCTATTCTATTCTGCATCGTTTTATGACTTGGCCGAATAAGCCGGAATTCAAGAATGTAGACGAAATCAAGTCCGCTATGGTTGACTTCGTCTTCAAAACGCGAATTGATTTGAATGCTCCGGTTCGAAACGGCATGCTGCATCTGTGCGATCCTGACAAGTATATCAATATCTATGATTACGAAATGAAAATGGAATGGATTGAGCATCATTCTTCGTTGCTGCGCTATTATAAGTCGAGCGAATTCAGTATGCTGCAGGAACAGGATAGTGTCTACTATTCTAAGCGCATTGGTCGCGCGGACGAAAATATTGTCTACCGTGCGGAGCGTACCGAGGACAAGATCCGTTACATTATGGATCGACTCTGCGGTGTGGAAATGGGGTAGCCGCCCCTTTTTTCTCTTGTTTTTTCTCGAAAAAATTATATATGTTTCAAATGAGAGGTCAAAATGGACGATTCAAACAATATTAATGCTAAAATGTTGGGACGATTTGCTGTTCCGGGGCAGGAGATGGTCTATAAGCTGTTCGATGCTTTTTTGTCGAAGACCGTTTTGGAAGATCGTCTGATAGACTTCTCGAAACCGCCCATTGAACATGACGATGGCTCTGTTGAATTTGAAGCTTTGAATGCTGGCGATGGTACTCCAGTTCCGTCTTTTTCGCAGTTGATTTTGGGGCAACCGGTTGCCTCTGTGTACGAATTTCTGGACGAACCGTTGCTTGAAAAGCCTGAAGAGCCTGCCAAGCCCAGGGATTTGAATCCACCGGAAAGGCCGGGGGATTATAAGGAAATCAAGGTCCCCAAGCGCAAAAAGAAGGATACGGACGAAGAATACCAGGCGAAAATGCTGAAATATGAGCAGGAAGTCAAGGAACGCGATGAAAAGAATCGGGTTCGTATGGAAAATTTTGAAAAGAGGTATAACGAATACATGGAGCGCCACGGCTCCCGTCTGAAGGAGTATGAGAAGCTTGCAGCGCAGTATCCGGAAAAGTTGACGGCCTATCAGGAATGGCATAATTCGTTCATCGAAAAGAACAAGGTCTATTTGATGATTGCGTTCCATCTTTATTGGCTTTGGTCTTTAGGGGCGAATAATGTTGCTGTCGGTTGTGGTCCGTATGGAAAGTTGATGGCGCTTGAAGCTCCGATCTTCCCTGATATGGGGTTGTGGAAAGTTCAGGTGCTTGGAATGCGGAAGGACTTGAAGTTGATTTATTCCACTTTTGAACGTATCTTGTCTTGGCCGAAACGCCCGAAGTTCAACACGGTGGCCGAAGTGAAAGCGGCCTTGGTCAATTTCGTTTTGAAAGTCAGGAAAGATTCATCGGCGCAGGTTCGCAATGGGCTTCTGCATCTGTGTAATCCGGAAAAGTTTACGAATATGTATACTTACCAGGAGAAGGTGGAGTTTGTGTTGCAGCATGATTCCGCTCTTCAGGGGTATCACACGAGCGATATGGCTGAAATGAACCGAAATGATTCTGTCTTTTTTTCCAAGAAGAATGTGGGTGGCAAAAAGTTCGATGGCGATTACCAGGGACTTCGAACTGAAGAAAAAATCAGCCATATTAAAGGATGATGCTCGCACAAGTTGCGGGTGAAATTGGAATACGAAAAAAGCCGTCGGCGAAAATGCCGGCGGCTTTTGCGTTACGTCCGAACATTTTAGAATCCCATCCTTCTTTTATTTTCTACTCCTTCCTTTGCGTCGATTTCACGTTCGAGCGCTTTTGCGATGCAGTCGGCGGAGAGCCTGTGTGCGGGCATGTAACGCAACTGGTTGTATACGGCGCCGAAGTCGCCCGGAGCGAGATTCGTCATGCGCTTGACGTGCTCGGGGCAGCTGAGTTTCGGGAAGAATGAATCCCAAACAGTTTCGATGCCTTCGCGGGTGAGATAGTCGAATTTGACTTTGATGGCGAACCGGCGACGAGATGCGTTGTCGAGACGACCGTTGAAATTTGTCGCGGCAATGAAAATGCCATTGAAATTTTCCATCTGCGTCAGCAGTTCGTTGACCTGCTGCACTTCGAAATTGCGCTCGGCATTGTTGCGGTCGCTGAGAAAACTGTCCGCTTCGTCGAAGAAGAGTATTGCCTTGCTCTCTCCGGCTTCGCTGAATGCCGCCTTGATGTTTGCTTCGGTTTCGCCGACGTACTTTCCGAGCAAATCGCTTGCTCGCTTGATGACCAGATTTCTGTTCAGACTGCGGGCGAGATACCGTACGAATTCGGTCTTGCCGGTACCCGGAGCGCCATACAGGAGAATGTTGAGCG
>Ga0310694_10005951_pt1 | contig 11587 bp, 9 predicted proteins | sample 174DNAGHGhighgp2_FD_203884 | JGI IMG/M metagenome (GOLD analysis project Ga0310694, IMG submission 203884) | Sheep rumen microbial communities from Palmerston North, Manawatu-Wanganui, New Zealand - 1742 DNA GHGhigh gp2 (v2) (version 2) | ecosystem: Host-associated > Mammals > Digestive system >... | reverse complement strand
AAGGGCAATACGGTTGAGAGTGTGTGCACCGCACACGTTGAAGACACCGTTGGCGGCCGCCACGACGCTGCCCTCGCAAACGCCATAAGCAGTGGTGATGTCGCCACGCCGACATACTGCGTTGAGGGCAGGTTGGACATGTCGTCACCCGCCGCCAGTCAGTCGGAGACGGTGACATGGACCCACTTCCCGAATGACGTCGCCGAGCTGCGCGAGGCACAACGCCAGATTGGCAACACGCTTGGAGGCGCCGTTGCGCTTCAGCTCATGGCCTTCGAGATATACCGCCACGACCGTCGTGAGGGCGAGGAGGCCATACGTCTGGTGAACTACAAGAGCAATGTGCAGTCGGTGTTGAGTGTCATCTCACAACGCTACAGCCGGAGCGAGCATTCGCCGGAGGAGGACTTGTATGTGCAGCCATACATCGTGGCATCGTTTCTCAAGGGTGCCACGACTGCCAATCGCTACACTCCCGATGAGCCATACAGCATCACCGTCTATTGGGATGCCAGCCGTCAGGTGGAAGAGGCTTCGCCGTATGTCGGCGGCGGACATCTATGCCGTGTTCATGTCATGAACGCCAACTATGGCACTCCCCAACGTAGCGTGCAGGTCATAAAGACCACGCCAGAGGCCTGTTTTCTCATACAGAACAGCCCCTCTCTCTACACGCAGTGTCCGCCCATCAGCGGCAGATGGACTTACGTCATGAAGTGATGTGATTAGCGCTGCCGTCTGCGTCGCGGCAGCGTGAACGAGAGGTCTGTCCTTGCTGCAGGTGTGACGTCGAATGTGAGAAGGCTTGCCGCCACGCTGCCGTCCTTATGCCTCACGCCTGCCGAGAGTATGTATGTTCCCGGCCGGAGCACCAGTGAGTCGGGCGCTATGGTGCGCAATGAGGAGTTGTCGGGGAATGTCAGCCTGTGTAGCTTGCCGTCATGGAGGCGTGAGATGGTGAAGTGCTTGCAGTACCTCGGATTGACGATGCCCGCTGCGGGCGTGAAGAGCAGGCGCAACGAACCGCTGGCGGCGGTGTCGGCCCTCTGTGACATCCTGGCATACGACAGTGGCGGCACGTCGCGCCACCGCTCGTCATCATGCCATTGCAGACGCCCGTCCACCTCGTTAATGCGTGCAGGATAGCCTAAGCTGCGCGCCGTTGCCACGAAGAACAGCCGCTTGCCGAGGTCATCGGCCAGGCGTGAGGTATAGACTGACGTCGGTGTCTGGCAGAGTTGTTGCGGATTCTGCCCGCTCACGAGCACGATGCTGTCACGACACCACGCCACGAGCTCTGCCATCGAGCCGATGTGCCGCATCCGCCCACGCAGGAACCACTTATATGGCACCAGGGGCTCGCCGGCGATGCGCGGGTTCACGACGTAGCGCATCTGGATGTCATTGAGTTCGTCGGTAGCCGTCTGCGTGTAGAGATTGTCGTGCAGGACATCGAGCGAGACATCGTGCCAGTCTTTCTCGGTGAGCAGGTCGAGCAGCTTAGATGTCATACGGGTGTCCCATGGCCCTTCGGTGAGAGCCTGAATTGTAGCCTGGTTGCCACGCCAGCGGTCGTCGGTCAGTGTGGCCTCATAGCTCATGCGGGTGGCATCATCGTCCTTGACGCGTAAGTCATTTGCCTGTTGCTGCTGCTGTGTGACATGAGGAGCTGTCGGCACAGCCATAGGAGCCTGCATGCTGACGTTCATCTGTCTGGGGAATGCCGCATCGCCGAGGCGCAGTTTCACCCTGCGGTCGTGTGTCATGGAGGCCTGTGCCATGTCGTAGAGTCCGTCCTTGCTTGCCCAAATCATGATGTCGCCGCGTCCGAGAGCTATGGAGGCATGTCCGTCGCGGCCGGTGCAAAGTGTCGCCACCGTGGTCAGCCCGGCAGTATTCCACACCTTACACTCGACTTCGGCCTCTGCCACTGCCCTGCCCTTCTTGTCCACGACAGTGACATCGAGGCGTGACGTCGGTGTGTAGCTGGCAGTGACGTTGATGTTGGTGAGCAGCGAGAAGTCGCGCACCACTTCGGCCTCGCCGTCGGCATACCTGCCGAAGACATCCACACCCACGAACATGGCACGTGATGCATCGGTCATGAAGTCGGCCTTGTCGAGCACAGGTTGCGGCTGACAAGGGTCGATATGATGCCAGGTGCCGTCAGTCCACACCTCGACCCATGACCTTGAACTGTCTGTGTGCGGGAACACCGCCGTTACGAGGCGTGCCGGTATGGCCACAGCCCTCAGTGCTGCCACTGTCATCACCGCCAGCTCGCGGTGGTTGCCGTAGGCGGTGAGCATGGTTGCCGTAGGAGCGAGAGTGCGTGAGTCGGTGTGCCGGTAGGCAGCGTGTTGGCGGCACCAGTGGTTCACCTCCATGACGGCCTCTTCAATCGTCATACCCTGCAGACGTGTGTGCAGCTGTTCGAAGAAGAGTTGTCGCGACTCGTCGAGAGCCTCATCCGCCACACGTGGCGGGAGGATGAAATGGCGGGCCTCCTGCTCCGGCACCCTTTCTCCCCACGGCATGGCAGCCAGTGCCGTCAGTGTGAGGCGCACCTGCCTCCCCACATAGGCCGTGTCGGTGGCGAGGCGGTCTGTCAGCGGCAGATGTGCCGCCACGAAACGCTTAGCGTCTTTCTCTGTGAAAGCAAAGGCGCCGGTGACCCATGTCAGAGCCACCAGCGCCAATGTTGAAAGTCGATTCATAAGAGAATAGGTATGTTTTCTACATGTTGTCTCCCTCGCTCTTCATGTCGATTTCCTCGCCGTCGGTGGTGAAGAACTGACATTGAAGGAAGGCAAGACGTTGGTTGGGCATGATTCGGACGCCAAATCCATATTTCATCTGCCACCGCAGTTTCAGGCTTATAAGCCCCTGATTGATGTATGCTGCGACGTATGGGTGCACATGCAGCACGAACGATTTTATCCCGAGCTGGTTCACGAGCTGGTCGATTTTCTTCTCGAGGACATCGGTGAAGAGGAAGCTGCTCTTGATGGTGCCCTTGCCCATACATGTCGGGCAGGTCTCATCGACATGAACTTCCATGACAGGGCGCACACGCTGGCGCGTGATCTGCATGAGTCCGAACTTCGACAGAGGCAGTATGTTGTGGCGTGCGCGGTCGCGCTTCATGTTCTCGCACATGCGTTCGTAGAGTTTCTGTCTGTCCTCTGCGAGCGACATGTCAATGAAGTCCACCACAATGATGCCGCCCATGTCGCGCAGCCTGAGCTGGCGCGCCAGTTCGTCGGCAGCACCGAGGTTCACCTCGAGTGCATTGGCCTCTTGTCCGTCGGGGTTCTTGGCACGATTGCCACTGTTCACATCCACCACGTGAAGGGCTTCGGTGTGCTCTATGATGAGGTATGCACCGTGTTTGTAGCTTACCGTCTTTCCGAATGAAGTCTTAATCTGCCGCGTGACGTCGAAATTGTCGAAGATGGGCAACTTGCCCTTGTAAAGCTTGACAATGCCGGTCATCTCGGGTGCTATGAGCTGCACGTAGTCATGGACTTCCTGAAAGATGCGGGGGTCGTTGATGTAGATGTTCTCGTAGGTCGGTGTGAGCAGGTCCCTGAGGAGTGCCACCGTCCTGCTTGTCTCTTCGTAGCAAAGGGCGGGCAGCTGCTTGGCGGCGTGTGCGCGGGCTATGGTGTCCTCCCATCGGTGCAGCAGAGCCATGAGTTCGGCGTCGAGTTCGGCGACGCGTTTGCCTTCGGCCACCGTGCGCACGATGACGCCGAAGTTCTTGGGCTTGATGCTCTGTATGAGCTGCTTGAGTCGTGCACGCTCGGCACTCGACTTGATTTTCGATGAGACGTGCACCTTGTCGGTGAAGGGCACCAGCACGAGGAATCGTCCCGGGAAAGTGATTTCGCATGTCAGCCTCGGGCCTTTGGTGGAGATAGGCTCCTTCACGATTTGCACGAGCAGCTCCTGTCCGAGCTCCAACACATTCTGCACACTTCCCTCCTTTGGCAATTCGGGCTGAATGGCGGCCTTGGCCATGGGGAAGATGTTCTTCTTGTCGTTGAGGATGTGCTTGAGGTACTTGGCGTAGGAGTTGTACTGCGGTCCGAGGTCGAGGTAGTGTAGGAAGGCGTCACGTTCATGACCAACGTTTACGAAGCACGCGTTCAAGCCTGGCATCAGCTTGCGCACTTTGGCAAAATAGATGTTGCCCACGTTGAAGCTCGCCTGTTGCTGCTCCTCCTGGTACTCCACGAGGCGCTTGTCCTCGGTCAGGGCAATGGCGATCTTCTTGGGCTGAACGTCAACTATTACTTCACAGGTCATGAATGTTGATTAGTGTTTGTTGGGATTTTTGTCAAAAACAAGGAACAAACCGCACCCAGAGCTTGGGGCGTGATTTGTTCCTCGTTGTGACTCACGAAGTCCGTTTTTTAGGAATGAGAGCCAAACAGAGCATACATTACTTATTTGCTCTTATGTCTGTTCTTTCTCAGTCTTTTCTTGCGCTTGTGAGTTGACATCTTGTGTCTTTTCTTCTTTTTTCCGCTTGGCATAGTGGTATTTGAGTTTAATAAGTTGATTGAATATAATTACGTGAATTTAAATCGTGGGTTAAGCCTCCTTGACAGCGTCGATGAATACCTTTGCGGGCTTGAATGCCGGGATATTGTGCTCGGGGATAATCATCGTGGTGTTCTTGGTGATATTGCGAGCTGTCTTCGTAGCGCGTTTCTTGAGTATGAAGCTGCCAAAGCCACGGAGATAGACGTTTTCCTGCTCGTCAGCAAGAGCCTCCTTTATAGATTCCATGAATGCCTCGACAGTAGTTAGAACAGTCTGTCTGTCAATGCCAGTTTTCTTGGCGATGCTGACAACGATTTCTTGTTTAGTCATTGCTGTATTTTACTTTAATTTTATGGATTATTAGTCTGTCTGTTTGCCTTTCGGGCTGCAAATGTAGCAACTTTCAAGCAGTTACGGAAATATTTAAACGTTTTTTTTGAAAAAAAGTGCTTTCGTGATGCTTTTTGGGGCTTTTTTATCTCCGTGATGTTTAATTTGCATGACTTTCAGCGCGTGGGTGGTGTCGGCGCGTGGCTGTCGGCGCGTTGCCTGCCGCGGCACGCTACTGCTTTGCCTCCGGCTCCTTGCCCACTATGACCTTGATACTCACTATGCGTCGCTCGTCCATCTCCATGACCTCGAAAGTGAAGCGGCCATAGTGCATGCGCTCGTGAAGCTGCGGGAACTCGCCCTTGAGTTCGAGCAGGAGTCCTGCCAGCGTGTCGGCATCGCCCTCCACGGCATCGAAGGTGTCGCCGTCGATGCCCAGGAGGCGGCAGAAGTCGGTGAGCAACGTCTTGGCTTCGAAGATGTATGTGAACTGGTTGAGACGTGTGAAGGGGCGTTCCTCCTCGTCGTACTCGTCGCGTATGTCGCCCACTATTTCCTCGATGATGTCCTCCATCGTCACCAGGCCGCTCGTGCCGCCGAACTCATCTACGACGATGGCGATGTGTACCTTCTGAGCCTGGAAGTCGCGCAGAAGGTCGTCGATCATCTTAGTCTCAGGGACGAAGGTGGCGGGGCGCACCAGCGTCTGCCAACGGAAGGTGGCGGGCTTGGTGAGGTGCGGCAGCAGATCCTTGATGTAGAGGATGCCCGTGATATGGTCTTCGTTGCCCGAATAGACGGGGATTCGAGAATAGTTGTTCTCCACTATGCACTTTATGACATCGGGAAACGGAGTCTTCACATCAAGATCCACGATATCCACCCGTGGCGTCATCACCTCGCGCGCCATCTCGCCGCTGAAGCGTATGATGCCCTTCAGCATCTGACTCTCCTCGGCAATCTCCGACTTGTCGGTGAGTTCGAGAGCCTGCTCGAGGTCGTCAACGGAAAGCTGCTGAGGTGAGGTGTCGATGTGGTTGGTGATACGCCGCGACAACAGCAGCAGGCTGCTGACAGGCCTCCACACATGCATCAGCACGCCATAGACGGGTGTCGCCCTGCGTGCCGTGCGCAGCGGGTGCTGGGCAGTGGCAATCTTGGGCATGATCTCACCGAAGAGCAGCAGGAGGAACGTCAGCAGCACGGTGAGCAAGATGAATTCGAGCAACGTATTGGTGCCGAAATCCACCGTCTGCATGAAGAAATAGTTGAGCAGCAGGATTATGGCCACGTTGACGAAGTTGTTGGAGCACAATATCGTTGCCAACAGACGTTCGCTGTCGGCAAGCAGTTCCTTGAGCTTACGGTCGGAAGGGTGATGTTCGTCGTCGATGTCGGCACGGTCTGCCGGCGAGAGCGAGAAGAAGGCTATCTCGCTGCCGCTGACGAAGGCCGAACATGCCAGCAGCATGAGTGCCAGCACGAGCGCCACCCATGCCCCGGGCGTAGGGGTGTAGAACGTTACGAAGTCTTGCAGCATCATTGCCGTGTGCCGGGGTTAGGGCTCTGATTCGACGGTGCGCCGGCGTTCGACCTTGAGCCTACGAGTTCGAAGGTGTCAGCCCAAATCTCAGTGACATAGCGCGTGATACCTTTCTTGTCATCGTAGGAGCGTGTCTTGATGCGCCCCTCGACATATACGAGGTCGCCCTTATGGACATATTTCTCCGCGAACTCGGCAGCCTGGCGCCACAGCACAACGTTGTGCCATTCCGTGCGGTCGGGCACACGAGTGCCGCTCTCCAGTTCGTAGCCACGCTCCGTGGTGGCCACGGCGAGCTGAGCCACGGCTACGCCTTTATCCACGTAACGCACATCGGGATCCTTGCCCAGATTGCCCATGATGATAGCTTTATTGACCGATGCCATGTTAGAGATGTATGAGAATAGAGTGTATATGTTGAGAAATCAATATTGGCGCTCGCCGAAGATGGTGGTGCCGATGCGCACGAGCGTGGCGCCCTCCTCTACGGCTATGTGCCAGTCGTGGCTCATGCCCATCGAGAGGTGACGGAACGCACATGCCGCCTCGTCGTCGGCGGCAGAGGCAGCTATCGCGTCGCGCAACTGTCGGTAGGTCTGAGCCGCAAGGCGGAACTCTGAGCGTATCTGTCGGACATCGTCGGTGTTCGATGCCATGCACATTATTCCTGCCAGACGGACGCCTTCGAGCTGTCGCCACACGCCGGACTCGACATACTCTATTGCCTCCCCGGGCGTGAAGCCGAACTTCGTCTCCTCCTGTGCCACATGCAGCTGTAACAGGCAGTCCACACGCCGGCCTGCGCGCAGGGCCTGTTTGCTCACTTCGTGCAGCAGATGGTCGGAGTCGATGGCATGTATGAGGCTCACGTGCGCCACCAGCGGCTTCACCTTGTTGGTCTGCAGATGGCCTATGAAGTGCCACTCGATGTCGGCAGGCAGCAGGGGACATTTGGCCGTCAGCTCCTGGACATGGCTCTCGCCGAAGATGCGCTGTCCGGCAGCGTAGGCCTCGGCGAGGGCTTCCACGGGATGGAACTTCGACACCGCCACGAGCTGCACGCCCTCCGGCAGTTCGCTCTTTATCTTTTGTATCGCTTCGGCTATCATGGCGTTACTGAGCCTCCTGACGCTCGGCCTTCACATAGTGGAAGACATCCATGATCGACGTCTCTGTGATGGTCTCTATGACCCAGTCGCCCATGGTACCCTTCATGTGCTCGTCGAGCTCGCGGACAGAGTCACGGAAGTCCGTGGCCTGCACCAGCACGCTCTGGCGGGTCTTCTTCTCGGCACCCGTCTTCTCGTCGAGGGTGATGAAGGCTATCTTCGCGCGGAACCAGCGGTCGGCGTTGTTGTCGTTGCTCTCCATCACCTCGGCGAGCTTGGCACGCTTTATGTCAGTGATGGTGTATTCGCCTGTCATGAAGGGTGTAATCTCCTCTATGAAGCGACGCTCGGCCTCGGTGAAGCTCAGAGCCTCCACAAGATATGGTTCAGTAACTTTCTTCTGCAAGCCCGTCTCGGTAGTCTTCTCGTAGCGGACTTTACACTCAAACCAGTCGTTGTTCATTATCGTATTCAAGATATATGTTTCTTAATGGCGGTGCAAAGATACGCCTTTTTATTGAAGAAACAGCAGAGTTCGTTGAATATTTTTTGTCTTTACGTGCGAAAGGCATACCTTTGTACCGCTAAAACGAAACAACGCTTCGCACTCATTTTAAATAATAACGCATTGCATTCATATAATATATAATAAGGTATATACATCATGAAGAAAAGCCTCATCACAATTCTCGCCACAGCCCTCTCTGCCACTGCCGTGGCCGACGACCTGAGCTTCCTGACCCTCGAGCGCAGCGACGGCACCGCCGTCTCGCTCACAGCCATAGGCACGGAGCTGACCTTCGACGGTACGAACCTCGTGGCCACCAATGCCGCCACAGGCCAGAGTGCCACCATAGCCCTCAACGACATCTCGGTGATGTACTTCGCGGCGAAAGCCGTAACCACCGGCATCTCCGACACCGAGTCCACGCCACACGTCGCCGTGCGAGGAGGACGTATCATGGTGGCAGCACCTGCCGGGGCACACGTGACGGTAGTCACCACCGCCGGAGCCGTCATCGCCGAGGCCACCGTCGGCGGCAGCAGTGCCACGCCAGTATCGCCGGCACTGCCGCGAGGCATATATATCGTCAAAGTCAACGAATCAGCAACAAAGGTATCTGTAAAATGAAAACAACAAAGACACTCATCATAGCGCTTCTCGCAGCAGCATCGCTGACTGCCGGCGCACAGACCCTGAACATCGTACAGGGCAGCGTGACGACTGCCGTCACGGCATCCACCGACAAGATGAAGTTCAGCAACGGCGGCACACAGCTCACCGTGGGCAACGCCACCTTCCCGACATCCGACATCAGCCGCATCTACGTTGACGACAGCACCGTTGCCGACAACACCGTCAACGTCACCTACAACGGCAAGGCTGCCAGCGTCGTCGTGGCAGGCAACATAGCACATCTCATCACGGCAACCGTCAGCGGCGCACACGTCAGCATCACACAGAGCGACGCCGTGGCCGAAAAGATCACCTACGCCCTCAGCGGCAACACCTCCGACGGCGAGTTCTACATGCAGGGTTCCTACAAGGCCACCGTAGAACTGCGAGGCCTCACACTCACCAACGCCACGCCGGTCTTTTCCGGAGCCGCCATGTGCATCATGAACGGCAAACGCATCGACCTCAGCGTCAAGAGCGGCACCACAAACAGCCTCACCGACTGCCCCAGCCCGGCCAGTGCCATCGAGCAGAAGTCGGCTCTATACTGCAAAGGCCATCTCGAGCTGAAGGGCAAGGGCGCGCTCACCGTCAACGGCACCTACGCCCACGCCATCAAGAGCGCAGAGTACATGAGTCTCAAGAACGCCTCCGTCACCGTGGCATCGGCAGTGAAGGACGGCATCTCGTGCGACGAATACTTTCTCATGGAGAGCGGCACGCTCGCCATCAGCGGTGTCGGCGACGACGGCATCCAGTGTGACCTCGACGGCACCACCAACACCGGCGAGACCACCGACCACGAGGATGAAGACTCCGGCAACATCTACATCAACGGCGGCACGCTCACCATCAGCACCACTGCCGCCGGTGGCAAGTGCATCAAGGCCGACTCCACACTCGTCGTCAACGACGGCATCCTGACCCTAACCGCCACGGGAGGCGTTGACACCAGCGACTCTACCGACCCCTCCTACGCCGCGGCACTCAGCGGCGGTAAGGTCGTCGTCAACGGCGGCACCGTTACTGCCAACGTCAAGGGCGCTGCCGGACGAGGCATCAAGGGATATGACGTCGTCACCAACGGCGGCACCGTCACCATCACAAACAGCGGCGGCACGGCCACCGTGGGCAGCGACGTCAAGGGAGCCAAGGGCATCAAGGCCCTCAACGCAGCCCTCAACGCCGGCACCATCACCATCACCATGACGGGTGCCGGAGGCAAGGGCATCCGCGTCGGCGACGGCACCCAGAGCAGCAACGGAGGCGGTGGCGGAGGCTGGCGCGCTCCCATGCAGGCTCCTGGCGGCGGTGGCTGGGAACCAGGCGGTGGCGGCTGGGGACCCGGCGGTGGCGGCGGCGGCATGGGCGGTGGCTCATCATGGACTGACATACGCGGCTCATACACACAAGGCACGGCCGACGGCAATGGTCCTACGCTGAAAGTCACGACATCAGGAGCTTACAGCAACGCTTCATCCAAAGCCATCAAAGCCATCTGTGCGGTAACGCTTTACGGAGGCACGACAGAGATATACACCAGCACCAACAAGGCCGAGGGCCTGGAGTCCAAGACCAGCGTCACCATCGCCGGCGGCAAGCACTACCTGCAGTGCTACGACGACTGCATCAACTCTGCCGGTAAGATAACATTCGACGGCGGCTACACCGTGGCCTACAGCACCGGCAACGATGTCATCGACAGCAACGCCGGCACGGCAGGAGCCATCACCATCGGCAACGGAGCCATCATGGCCTACATGACCAAAGGCGACCCCGACGAGGCCTTCGACTGCGACAACAACAGCTACATACGCATCACCGGCAACGGCTACGCCATCGGAGCCGGAGGGGCACAGAGCAGCACCACCGGCACCATCTCCGGCGCCGCACAGGGCTACAGCTTCGTTGGCACGGTGAGCTACAAGGCCAACGCCTACAACACCCTTGCCGACGCATCGGGCAACAACCTCGTGACCTTCATGTTCCCCGTTTCCATAAACAGCAAGTGCACCCTCATCACTGCCAAGGGCATGACCTCTGGCGCGAAATATACCGTGAAGAGCAGCACTACGGCCCCCACCGACGCCACCGTGGCATGGCACGGACTCTACATCGGCAGCTCGGCCACAGGCACCACAAGCGTCGTCAACACCTTTACTGCCAAGTAAGACATGAAACGCAAGACACGTCTCTACGAACTCGTCACATACACCGTCATCTGGGTGCTGCTCTTCGCAGCACCCGTGATGACGGAGTTCGTACATTCTGTCTATGACAACGGCCACGCCGCTATAGAGTGGCACATCGTATGGCACGTGTGGCGCAGCTACGTGCCTTTCCTCGTGGCATTCGTGCTCCACGACTGCCTGCTCGCGCCGCGACTCATCTGCCGCCATCAGCGTACGCTCTATGCCGGCTGCATGACGGCAATCTGCGCATGCTTCGTGATCTACCAATGCTCCTTCCATCCCGACAGGCGACCTCACCACCAAGCCCCACGGGTCAGCGAGACGGGGCCTCGACATGAGCCACGCTGCGGCAACGAGGATCACGACTTCATACCCTTCGACGACGACGGCACGCCCGATGCGCAACGTCCGCCACGGCGGCCCGCCCCCCACATGTTCAGCAAAGGAGACGACCACATGCCGCGTCCGTTATTCGGAGAGCATGAAGTCATTGCCGTCATCATCCTGACTCTCATGTTCGGCATGAACCTCGGCATGAAGAACTATGTCATACAACGCGACCACGAGGCCGACATGGCGGAGCGCGAACACCGTAACCTCGAGCAGCAGCTGGAGTACCTGAAGTACCAGATCAACCCGCACTTCCTGATGAACACGCTCAACAACATCCATGCCCTCATCGACA
>Ga0310694_10005950_pt1 | contig 11589 bp, 7 predicted proteins | sample 174DNAGHGhighgp2_FD_203884 | JGI IMG/M metagenome (GOLD analysis project Ga0310694, IMG submission 203884) | Sheep rumen microbial communities from Palmerston North, Manawatu-Wanganui, New Zealand - 1742 DNA GHGhigh gp2 (v2) (version 2) | ecosystem: Host-associated > Mammals > Digestive system >... | reverse complement strand
TTTGCTTATATCTTGCTCAGAAATTCTTTCGTCGTAGCAAAACTCTTTTCTGCCATTGTTTCCCAGAAATTAAGATACTGGTCAAAGTGAGCATCTACACCCGGAGTATCACTAACAATACGGAAACTGAGCATAGGCACATTCCAGAGATGACACACCTGAGCGATAGCCGCACTCTCCATATCAACCGCAAGACCTTCGGGATATTTTGCCTTTATCTCATTGAGTTCGTCACGGTTGGTGATGAACTGGTCGCCTGTACAAATCATACCTGGCACGATACGAACATCTGTTTTCAGCGACTTGGCTATGCTGACAAGTTGTTCGTCGCCACTGAACAGCCTTGGCAACCCCTGCACTTGTCCCGGGTCGCAATTGTTACCGCAATTGACATCGTGGTAGCACATCTGACTGCCAACAACAATATCCATCACGTTAAGTTTGGCATCAATACCTCCAGCAGCGCCTGTTGATATAATATAATCCGGATGGAAAGTTATAATAAGATTTGTCACACCCGCAGCAGCATTGGTCTTGCCAATACCACACTGAAGCAGCACCACTTTGTTATTACCAATCGTACCCACAAGAAACTTCTGAGGTCCTTTCTGAACAGTTTCTGTATTCTGCAACATTGAAGCGACATGATTGTATTCTACAACCATCGCCGTTAACACTCCTATCGTCTTTTGCATACCTATTATTAATGATTTTAGTGCAAAGATACAACAATTAGTTCATAGTTCGTAGTTTATAGTTCATATTTTTTGTAACTTTGCAAGCATGAAACACGAAACTTCGCCCATCGAGACTCTGCTCGAGTCGCACAATATAAAGCCAACGGCCAATCGCATTTTGGTGTGCAGGGCACTTGCTGAAGCCAAGCAACCCATGTCGCTCAGCGAGTTGGAATGCGAAATCCTGTCGCTCGACAAATCCAGCGTATTCAGGGTCTTGTCATTGCTGCGCGAGCATCACCTGGTGCATGTTCTTGAGGACGGAAGCGATGGCGTACGATATGAAATCTGTCATAGCACCGACGGCCATGAACACGACGACGACCAACACGTTCACTTCTTCTGCGAATGCTGCCGGCGCACATTCTGCATCAACGACATTCCGATACCGAACGTCAGCCTGCCACAAGGATACGTCCTTGAAAGCATCAACTACATGGCTAAAGGTCTTTGCCCCAAATGCGCCTCCAAAAGGAAATAACTCTGGTAAACTGCACTTTGCAACCCAGTTGCACGAAATCCTCTGTACCTTTGCAGCGCAAAACAAAGATAATGATATAATATGGTACTTGAATGGATTGAACAATATTGGGATGCTTTGGTGCTGATGACTGCCGAGATGGCTCCCTATTTGCTTTTAGGTTTCTTCATTGCTGGCATACTGCGTGTATTTGTGCCACGAAGTTTATATACAAAACATCTTGCAAGGCCTGGCATGAAGAGTGTGGTGAAGGCCGCAGCACTTGGTGTTCCCCTGCCGCTATGTTCATGTGGTGTCATTCCTACGACAGTAGGCCTTCGACGTGAAGGTGCCAGCCATGGAGCTTGCACCAGTTTCCTGATTGCCACACCGCAAACGGGTGTTGACAGTATTGCAGCGACCTACTCTCTCATGGGCCTTCCATTTGCAATCGTTCGCCCCATCGCTGCTCTCTTCACAGCCATATTCGGCGGTTGGCTGGTCAATAAGTATGCCCATGAAAACAGTGAGGCTGTGGCAGACGTTACCTGCAACGACTCATGCTGCCACAGTCCAGGCGAGAACAAGAGCCTCGTCAGCAAACTGAAAGAGGCATTCTCTTATGCTTTTGTCGAGATGATGGAGGACGTTGGCAAATGGCTCGTCATAGGTCTGCTCATTGCAGCGCTCATCACCGTCGCAGTTCCCAACGAATGGCTGGCTGCACTACACGACTATAAGCTGCTTAACATGCTCATCGTGCTGGCCATTGCCATTCCCATGTATGTCTGTGCAACGGGCAGCATTCCTATCGCTGTATCGCTGATGGCAAAAGGTCTTACGCCAGGTGCAGGCCTGGTGTTGCTGATGGCGGGACCGGCCGTCAATTCTGCCTCGATGCTGGTCATCGGTAAAGTTTTTGGCAAGCGTACCCTTTGGCTCTATCTTCTCTCCATCATCATCGGAGCCATGCTCTTCGGGCTTGGCATCGACTATCTTCTGCCAGGAGAGTGGTTTGCCGTAAAAAGCGGCATTACGGAAACTGCCTGCCACGATGGCGGCATCGGCATCTTCTCATACATCTGCACTGGCTTGCTGCTTGTGTTCCTGCTGAATGCTCTCCTTGCCAGCCACCATCATCACCATCATCACGACCTTGAGGAGGAGATTGGCGACTACATAATATATAATATAGAGGGCATGAACTGCAATCACTGTGCAGCAAACGTCGAGAAAGCCATTGCGGAAGTTGCTGGTGTAGAACATGTTGAAGTATCCCTTCACGAAAAGACTGCAAGCATCCTGGGCGACCCGGATGAGGCTGACATATTGCAAGCAGTCGAAAGCATTGGGTTCAAGGCGAGCAAGGCCTCTGTATAACGCAAGAAACCGGCGCACTTCACAGTGCACCGGAGCCTTTGGAATTCCATTTATTAACTTCTAAAAACCTTTATATTATTGATTGACGAATTTATAGTTCGTTACACCATATTCTTTCATGATACTTATGATGTAGTCGATGTGCTCTTTCGGAACGCCCTTGCAGACATTGATGCGGACATTATGATCCTTGCGGATTGCTACTTCTCTCAGGTGAACACTGATGTCGTCAACATCCCATTTCCATGAGCAACTAGTGTAGTTCTTCCAGCTGAATCCGTCGAAATTGCCTCTTCTTTCCCAAATAGTCGTTTTCGTGCCGCAGTCCTTCGGAGGAGTTCCAGTAAGCAGGATGGTCAGTTCGGGGTTAATGTTGCCTTTCATGTCAGCAGACTTCTGGACTTGTGTCGTAATGAAGGAGCATAATCGCCTAGCCGATCCTTCTGTGAGTGTATCTGTCGTATCATAGTTCAAGACATGAGTAATGTATTTTTCACGTGACAACATAGGCGAATAGTAAAAGGTGCGCCCCGTCCTTTCCTTGCGTTTATGCTCAACATAACCTTTTGCTTCCAGGATTTTCAGGAAAGTCGCTACAGTGGTGTAGGCAGGTTTAGGCTCCGAAAAACCATCAACTATCTCATTTACTGTTAGAGCGTAATAAGCATCCCAAAGTACGTTCATCACATTCATCTCAGCACGAGTCAAGGGTTTTATCGGGTGCTTTCCTATCATAATGTTGGACTTTTTTTCTACGGCAAAGGAACAGAGTTTATGACCTACCCCAAAGAAAAGATGCGGAAAAAGAGACGAGACCCCTCGCTTTTTAGCATATTTATTTAGTTTACGTCGGAAAATTATTAGTAGTTAACACTTGGGGGCTTCACAAAACGACGGCAGTGACGATGGCAAACGTCACACTAGTAAATCGCAAACTTCACACTAGTAAATCGTAAACTTCACACTAGTAAATTGCAAACGTCAAACGTGACGTTTTCAATCGTAACGTGGAATGTTTGCCGAAGACGCTTGGCTCTATTCGTTTCCAAGCATTCGGGGGTTCTTTCCGAAAAAGCACTGATAAATTTGGGCGATTGCTTGTTTTTTCGTATCTTTGCAGAATAATTGCGATAATAACAACCTGATTAATACTGACAAAAACTATGATGAAAAGAGTCCTCCTAGCAGTCGGAATCCTGACAAGCTCAGTCCTCTGCATGAATGCACAAGTCGAGCCCCCCACTATGGGCTGGAGTTCGTGGAACACCTTCTCGGTCAACATCTCGGAAGACATCATTAAGGGTCAGGCCGACGCTATGGTATCGCAAGGACTGAAAGATGTCGGCTACCAATACATTAACATCGACGACGGCTTCCAATATGGCCGTACCAGTGCAGGAAAAGTGAGAATCCATCCACAACGCTTCCCTAATGGACTGAAAGTCGTGAGCGACTACATTCACTCGAAAGGCCTGAAAGCAGGCATATACAGTGATGCGGGAGACTGCACTTGCGGTAGCATCAGCAATGGCGACACGCGAAACACGAATGTGGGCTTCTACGGATACGAACAGGTGGATGCCGACTACTACTTCAAGGAACTGGAGTTCGACTTCATCAAGGTCGATTATTGTGGCGGCAACCATGCAGGCCTCAACGAACAAGAGCAATATACAGCCATCCACAACGCTATCGTGAATACAGGCAAAAACGTTCGCTACAACCTTTGCAGGTGGGCATATCCGGGAACTTGGTGTCACGACATCTCCACTTCATGGCGAACAACTGGCGACATCTACGACGGATGGGCTTCCGTGAAAGGCATCTTGGCGGAAAACCTCTACATGTCGGCCTACTGTTATGACGGGTGTTACAACGATATGGACATGCTGGAAGTGGGACGTTCGATGAGTGAAGAAGAGGACAAGACGCACTTTGGAATGTGGTGTATCATGGCCAGTCCGCTACTCATAGGCTGCAATATGGCAACCATCAAAGAGCGTCCACTTGCTCTTCTGAAGAACGAGGAACTGATTGCCCTGAACCAGGATCCGCTCGGACTGCAGGCTTATGTGGTTCAGAACATCGGCGAGACCTACATCTTGGCAAAAGACATTCTGACTCTTCACGGCAAAACAAGGGCTGTGGCACTCTACAATCCTTCCGACAGGGAAGAGGAAATGTGCCTGAGCTTCAGCGAAGTCGATCTGGGAGGCAAAGTGAAAGTGCGCGACCTCTTTGAGCATCAGGACTTGGGCGAAATGGAAGGGGCGCTCACGGCCATCGTTCCGCCTCATGGAACCCGCATCTACAAGTTGGAAGCAGAGCAACGTCTGGACCGCTATATCTACGAGGCGGAAACCGCTTTCATGCACGACTATCAGGAAATCTACAACCACCAATCGCTTGGAACGGCTATCTACGAAACAAACTCGGCTGCCAGCGGAGGCGCTTTTGCCAGCTGGTTGGGAGGTCGCAGAAGCAACTCGCTGGAATGGAGAGATGTTTATGTGAGCGAAGAAGGCGATTATACTGCCCATTTCTGTGTAGCTTCGCAAGACAGCCGTCCGTTCCATGTCGCGCTGAACGGAGAAGAGAAAGGGACATTCACAGCGCAGACAACCAATTGGATCACATTCAAGGAATACAACATGACCCTCCATCTGCAAGCAGGTTCCAACAAAATCGAGCTCTACAACGAGAGCGGATGGATGCCAAACATCGATTGTTTCACCATAGAAAAGGTGGGCGAAAAGACTGTCCTGACTCGTCAGCTCGAAGAAATGATCCAGCATCTGGAAGTCTTGAAACAAGGCGATTTGCTGACCGACAAGATGCGACAAGACATAGAAACCCTGCTGGGAAAGGCCAAGAAGGAAGGCCTCACGGACGCTCTAATAAAGTCATATCTCGCCGAAGCCAAGAATATCCAGAACGCTATCGGACAGATAAAGCCCGTCTACGAAGAATATCTCTTCTGGAGGAAATACGCTGAAAGGAATGTCCAGGCAAGCTTGGAAACAAATGCCCTAACCTCTTTCGTATCAAAGATAAGGAGTTGCGACAAGAATCTCTCAAGGGCCAACACCCAGGAACAAGCCAACACCGCACTCAGCACCCTTAAGACGGCTGTATCAAGTTACTTGAAATCCACGAACTCGGCACCCAAGGAAGGCGAATACCTCGATATGACTCTATTCGTCACCAACTACAATTTCTCCACCAAAGAAGGCTGGCAAGGTGAACCTACCTACAGGGATGGTTGCGGCGAGGAATACAACAAGTCGTTCGACATGTACCAGACACTCGCGAGCATGAAGCCAGGCGTCTATACAGTCAAGTGCAATGCCTTCTTCCGAACAGGAGGAAATGACGGAGGAGCCGCTTATAGAGCCGGGACAGAAAACATTCTGGCTTACCTTTACGTGAACGACAAGACGGTAAAAGTAAAGTCCCTTTACTCCGAGACATGGCCCGAAGCTTCGCAATACGGCTCAGTTGACAACCGAAACGGCTACCCACATAGCATGCGTGCTGCAGGTATCCGGTTCGAAGAGGGATGCTATCCGAACGAGATTGAGTACACGCTTTCTGCAAAAGGCACACTTCGGTTCGGCCTGAAATGCGATACTTACAGAGGCGACCAGTGGTGTTGCTTCGACAACTTCACACTCCTCTACCAAGCCCTACCCGACTTCTACGACGGGATAAAGGCTGTGCAGGCTAAGGGAAAAGACAACAAGACATACAATCTTAACGGCCAGCAAGTTGCAGAAAACAAGGCCAAGAAAGGCATCTTCATTCGTAACGGGAAAAAGGTAGCAATAAAATAAGAGGTAGCTAAACCTTAACTACCTCCTACCTTTTACTTTACCTTTACCAGTCGTTTCTTGCCACCCACAATGTAGATGCCTGTCTTTGTGATTCGGTCGATACGAGTGCCGCTAAGGGTATAGATTGTTTCATCCTCGAGGTCGGCAACCGGAACACTAATGGCATCTTCGTCGCGATAGACACATACTGTTGTCGTTGCCTGCTTGTTGGAGCCATCAGTTGTCTTGGCGGTAATGGTAACTGTTCCCGCTGAAATTGCAGAGATAATGCCATCCGATACGGTTGCAATACTTTCGTCTGACGTCAGCCAGTTGAGTGTTTTGACTGTAGCCGTCTCGGGCAAGATTGTGACGGTCAAGACGGTGTCGTTGCCTGCAATCATCTCGATGTCATCAGGTTCGAGTTGGAGAGATGTAATGTATGTCTTGGCAAGAGTAACTTCGTAGTTTGCATCTTCTGGCGAGCTGACAACGCCATCTGCCGTGACAATGTGCTGATTTTGCAACTGATAGGTTCCGCCATTGAACTCATCCCCTCCGACAAGGGTAAAGGTTAGAGCTGTGCCGCTAGTGGCTCCGAGGTCCGCATTATCAGGAGAATAGACAATGAGGTGTGCTCCATTTTCATTAGGAAGAACATTCGTGATGTGCGTTGTCGGGTTGAGCTTTGTGGCAAAAGCGACACTGCCTTCCTGTATTGACAATTCGTCGGAAAGGACAATATCAGCCTCATAAGCCGTAGATGGCCGACTCATATTCACCCAAATGGTCACCTTTCGTGTACCTCCTGCCTTGACTGAAGCATTGCTCGAATAGAGTGTTGCCGTGAGTGGCTGTGTGCCAAGAGGAACTTCGTTGAGGATGCGACGAACCGTCACGACATCTGCCACATTGATATGACTGTCCAGATTGGCATCGGCATTGAGAACCTCGAAGCCTTCCGGTTCCTCTCCTGTCAGATAGGATGCTATCCAGAGTGCGTCGGTCTCGTCGATGACGCCATTGCTATTGACATCGCCGGCAAGGTTAGTGATGTTATAGTATGTGCCGTCATCTGCTTTGAGGACAACAAGGTGTGTGGCATCGAAGATGGGATAAGCGTCCTGGCCAAGTGTCTGATACCAGACAGGCTCCATCGTCTTGCCGCCATTAAGTTGATAGCAAAGTTTGCCGCTTTGGGCATCTTCGAGCGTGATGCGATTGACTTGCGTGGTCGATGTGCTGAAGCAATTCGAGGCATTTGCGCTGCCACGATAGAAGTCGTTGCGGTAGTTATAACCCGTAACCGTACCGATGTTGTAGCAATTCTCCATGGTTCCATTCGTTCCGAGCCAACCACAAATGGCTGCGCTCTCGCTGCTTCCGGTAATATCGCCTGTGTTATAGCAGTTCGCAAACGAGAAGATGCAGGTTGAACCCTTGTTACAGCCGATAATACCTGCCGCATTAGCGCCTGTTCCGGTCACAGTCGCTTCGTTGCCTACACAAGAGAAGGAGACCGTGCCAGCTCCGGTTGAACCGCCAACCAGACCGACATAGTTGCCTCCGTTAATGGTGCAGGAGCTGTCGAGGACAAGGTTGCAAATCTTGGCGCCACCACTGACGGTTCCGAACAGACCGGAGAAGTCGCCTCCACTGACATGCAGGTTCTTGATGCGATGACCTTGTCCGTCGAAGAGGCCTCTAAAGGTCTTGGTTTGTCTTCCGATAGGCTGGAACTGGTTGTTATAGCCCTCCATGTCAATATCTGCCTCGAGGTAGGCGTTACTGTATGCCGCGCCTCCTGCAATAACCTGGCTGAACTGTATAAGTTCCTCGGGAGTGGAGATGTAGTAAGTGGAGTCGGTATACATCGAACCCGGGTCGTAGCCGAGATAGTTGTCAATCCACGCCAAACGTGCTGGGATGTAGCTTCGCAAGACATCCACTTCCGCATCGAAGGAACCGAGTGCAGAGACATTCTGATGCACTTTGGAATTGAGAATCGGCCAGCGAATGAAGTTGAGGTTGGCAGAAGCTTCCATTGCCTCGGCCATGCTGTCCACATATTCCACGAGTGTCTTTTCGTCGAGGAGGCCTTCCTTGCGGTTGTCTCTCCAAAGCTGATTGAGTTGCTGGTCGGCCGCGCCGTCGCTGAGAACACGATTGACAAAAGACCTCATGTTTCCGGCACAACTGCCTCCACGGAATGCCCAGTCGCTCCTGCCGTTCACGGGGTAGATGCGAGCGTCATTGTCGAATGCGAGGTCAAAGTCCCAGCATGGCGAAACGAAGAACTGACTCTCTTCGCGCTCCTTATACATGTATGTGCTCCAATAAGTGTCCATGTTGCCCGAGAACTCGCCGACAAGGAAGTGCTTGAGGAAGGATTCCACATCGAGGTACTTGCGGTAGCCGTTCTCCGGGTCGGTATAGTTGCTTGCAAAGAGTGCCGATTCCATCAGGTTGAAATAGTTCCTGATGTAGTTGTGCTGCTCGGTCGTGATGTCGTCATCTCCGGGATGCTTGATGGTAACGGGATTGCCCCTGTTGCTATTGAACCAGCTCGATTCCTGGCTGGCATAGGCATCAATTTCGACGAGATAACCGCCTGTCACCAAAGGCTCTTCAGTGTCGGTTGGCAGCATCTCGGTGATGGGCACACGATTTCCGTCGACAGATATCTGGTCGCAAAGCTGATAGCAGCCTTTGTACTCGCCATTCATGATGACGTCAACTGGCTGGCACCAAGGTGTATAGGGCATGTTGAGGCGTTTGCTGACCTCGAAAGCGAGACAGTTTCGCATGAGTGTCTTGTCGCCATAATTATTGATGAGTGTCCATTTCTTGGCTTTGGCAGGACTTTCCTGAGCCGAGCCGCGGAGCATGTGGTGGCTCTTTCCGTCGTTGAACTTGATGCGCCAAGGTTTCTTCGGGAAGCTCCAGGACGCATTGCCTCGGCCACGAGCCGTAATGGGATATTCCTGGATGCGAGTGCCATTGTCGTAGGTGATGGTAATGAACGACGGCATCTCGTTCACCTTGTCGCGAGGGTCGTAACCCGCTTCGGTATGAATGCTGACTGTCGGCAGACCGGTTACCTGGTACCAACGGGAATCGTCGCCTTCGCCTTCGTAGCCGTAGAATTCCAGTTCCGCTATGTTGCAACGGGCATCATTCGGACCGACATAACGGACATAGCGAAAGCCCCTCGATACAGGGACATCGGCATAGCTCATCACTCTGGCTGTGCCCGTCCAGGGGATGAGAAAGAGAGGAACTGCATCGAGGAAGTCCGGTCTGTTGCTGGCCTCGAAAACGCCCAGCTGGACACGAGTCGTCTGACTGGTGCGAGGACTCCACCCCACTTTCGTTATGACATGAGCTGTCCCCAGATCGAGGCCGACCCATGTGTTGGAACGTCCCATCGACGCATAGAAGGTTTCGAAATCGCCGTCGAATACATGAGCAGGCGTGTTGACTGTCGTGCTCGACTGGCTTGTACTGTAATCAATGTTGGGCGAACCGATGGGAGTGCCTGTCAACTTGGTCGAAGCAGGAACATCCTGTCCATAACTGCAAACTGCAGCCAGAAACAGGAACAATATGGTTGTAATTCTTTTCATTTTCAGTTTTTATTCCAAACTACAAAGGTAGATTTATTTGACTAAATATGCAAGCGAAATGGCACCTTTTTAATTTAATAATGTATGAAAAGGCAAAATATTTGCAAAAATTAATCAATCGGAAAGGATAATTGGTTAACTTTGTACTCACAAATACGCAAAAAAAGGGATGAGATACTTTTTCCTGTTAACCATCTTTTGCTTCCTTTCCCTTGGAAGGATGACGGCACAAGGCGATTTGACGCGCGAAGTGGAGGCCGACACGATGCGATGTCCCGTGCCTGAACCCGATGCAAGCTGGAAGTTGGAATACTTGCCGCACAACAATGCGAACCATAATGTCTATGTCTACAAAGACAAGCTCTACGACGAGCTATTCACCCGCACGCTGGGCTGGAATGGCGGCGACGGCGTGCAGACTACGGCTCTGCCCGACGGCAATGTCTTCTGGAGTTTCAACGACAGTTTCTATGGCAGAGCGACGGGTGCGGCTACCCGAATCCGCCAGTCCTGCAATTTCCCTCGAAACAGCATCATGGTGCAAACGCCCGGCAGCGACGGATTGCCCGGAACGAAGAGCAGCAACCTGAAATGGCTTGCCGACTGGGTGCAGCGCACCAATTCCTCGGGAAGCGGCTACTATCATGCACGCACGCATCTCCGCCACCCCAAAGGCGAGAAGACGGATGCGCAGATCAGGAACGGCGAAATAGACCAGACCTACCTCTACTGGGCAGGCGACGGAACCGTAGTGGACGGGCAGTTGCAAGTGCTTTGGGCAGGCGTCTACAACGGGACACAGAATTTGATGCAGAGCGACAACCGCGCCCTTGCCATCTATTCGCTGGAGGGAACGCCCGGCAGTTCGACTTACCTCAAGCTCCTTAGCGTGGACCACAACTTCTTCGAGCAAGACCCCATCGGATACGGAGGGACACTCTGGGAGGACGAGGACGGACACACCTACCTCTATGCCTGCAATCAGTACAAAAAGAAGCCCGAAGATGCCCTGAACACTTCCTCTCCGGTCGTGGCTCGGAGCCAGACTCACGACCTTCGTTCGCCCTGGGAATACTATGTTGCCGATGCCAGCGGGACATTCCGTTGGCAAAGCACCTACCCCACTGCGGAAGAGGTGAACCGCTCGGCCATCAGTTCCAGGAGCGTCTCGACGGCTTGGGTGTTCAAGGATGGCGACTGGTACTACATGACGGCCCAGGGCTTCCCGTTTGGCAAGCAGATGTACATCATGCGAAGCCGCAATCCGTGGGGACCTTTCGAGGAGTGCCACCAGCTCTGGACAATGCCCTTTGTGCTCGACAAACTGGGGACACGCACCTACCAGCATTTCTATATGCCGCACCTGCATCAGTCGCTTTCCAGGGAGGGCGAACTGGTCTTCTCGACCAATACCGACTGCAAGGAATTCTCGGACAACTTCAACGCCAAGGGTTCGGCCGATTTCTACCGGCCATACTTCTTCCGTGTGTATAACTGGAAAGCTGTGTTCGAACATTGAACATTGATCATTGAAATATGAAGCCTGCCAAATATCTTTTTCTCGGTTGTCTGCT
>Ga0310694_10005949_pt1 | contig 11591 bp, 11 predicted proteins | sample 174DNAGHGhighgp2_FD_203884 | JGI IMG/M metagenome (GOLD analysis project Ga0310694, IMG submission 203884) | Sheep rumen microbial communities from Palmerston North, Manawatu-Wanganui, New Zealand - 1742 DNA GHGhigh gp2 (v2) (version 2) | ecosystem: Host-associated > Mammals > Digestive system... | reverse complement strand
GTGCTGCGTTGACCATCGCGGCACGGTGTGTTTTGTGGCGAAGCATTTTAAGCCGGTCACTGAAGCACGCTGAACTTGTATTTTACTTGCACGGCACTTGCACGACTTGTACAAGCGCTTGCATAACTTGTATTTTCTCCCGCCATCCTGAATCATGCCGTACCTTTGCATTCGGATTTCCAAGCAAAGGACAGCCGGCTGTCTCATTTTCAAAAACAACCCATTTCATCGAGAAAAATGAGACACAATGTTCAGAAAAACGAGGTGGCAGCCCTCACGACAAAACTGCCGGAAAACAGTATGCAACGCCTCAGTGAGCTTACGGACGACTGCCGTCTGCTCGTCATCAGCCACATGCCTTTGGCTTACGCGATGGCTTGGCGCATGAGGGACTGCGGGGTGAGCCTTGAAGACCTGCGGCAGGAAGGATTCCTCGGCTTGTGCGAGGCCGCCTTGCGCTACGACGAAACAGCCGATTGCAGCTTCGCCGCGTATGCCAGCCACTGGTGCCGCAAGATGATGTTCATGGCGATAAACCGCTACAGGCGGAGTGCCGACAGCCTGCCCGACACGCCGCCTCGGAAGGAAGAGGCGGACGAAGACCTGCTTCGGACAGGGCAGCGGCAGCGCATCGACGATGCCCTGCAATGCCTCACGCCCAAGGAGCAGCTGATTGTCAGGCAGTTCTATGGCCTCGACACGGAACGCCTCAACTTCGCGAAGATAGCGTCGTCGCTCGGCATCAGCAGAGTCAGGGCCTTCGCCCTCCACGGCCACGCCCTCCGGAAACTCGAGAAAGCCCTCATGGAACGGCCGCTCGTGGATTACCTCACCCCGTGGCTCGAATTGAAGTTATAAAGTGGATAATCATATATTTTTTCACTTTTCACTTCTCACTTCTCACTTTTTTTCGTACCTTTGCCTTGTCTTTTGGACAGACAAGCACAAGCAATGGCGACGAACAAAAACGGGACAAAGAGAAAACACCACCTGATGCGGCTCCTGGCGGGGCTGCCTCTGGGCGTGCTGTACCTGCTGAGCGACCTGGCCTTCCCCATACTATATTATATAATAAGGTATAGGCGGCGACTGGTCAGGGAGAACCTCACCTGCTCCTTCCCCGAAAAAAGCAAGGAGGAAATCATCGGCATAGAGAAAGCCTTCTACCACAACCTGTGCGATGTCTTCATAGAGGCTTTCAAGTGCCTCAACATCTCGGACGAGGAGATGCAGCGGCGCGTGGAAGTCCTTAACTGCGAGCTGCCGGAAAGACTGGCTGCCGAGGGCAAGAACATCTTCATGCTGCTGGGCCATCTGGGCTGCTGGGAATGGTATCAGGAGGTGTGTGTGCGATACAAGAACCCCAAGAGAGGCGGCGAGATATACAAGCAAATCGAGAACAAATACTTCGCCTCGCTCATGCACGAGATTCGCAGCCGCTGGAACACCGAACAGATAGAGATGAAACAAACCGTGCGGACCTTGCTGAAATGGAATGCCGAGGGCGAACCCTTCCTGTGCGGCTTCATACAAGACCAAAGGCCCGACACGAAGATTAAAGACAAAGTCACCTTCCTCAACCAGGACACCTATCTCTCCCCTGGCTCGGAAGAAATAGCCCCGAAGGTAAATGCCGAACTCGTCTATCTTGACGTAGAGAAGCCACGTCGCGGACACTACCGCCTCACCTTCACCAAGATGGAGCCAAACGAGGAAGAGCAGAAAGGGCGCTACCCCCTGTCGAAATGCTTCTGGCGCCTGTTTGAGCAGACCGTCCGCCGGAAGCCCGAACTGTGGCTCTGGTCGCACAACAGATGGTACAAGTGGGAACTGACCAAATAGACACAACAGATTATGATATCCGTCATCGTACCTATATATAATGCAGAGGCGTACCTCCGCAGGGCACTCGACAGCATCCTCAGCCAAACGCACAAGGACTGGGAAGCCATCCTTGTAGATGACGGCAGCACGGACAGCAGCGGACGCATTGCAGAGGAGTACGCCGCGTGCGACCGTCGCTTCAAGGTCATTCACAAGGAGAACGGCGGACAATCCGACGCCCGCAACGTCGGGATGCAGCACATCACGGGAGAGCAGCTGCTTTTCCTCGATGCCGACGACTTCATGCACCCGCAGCTGATGGCCCTATGCCTTGAGGCAATACTTCGGGACGAAACAGACCTCGTCGCCTTCACCTACGACCATGCCTACCGCACAATGGGCCTCTTCAGGCGCTTCCTGCGTTTCAGCGACCCGAAGCCGCACTATCAGTTCTACGAAAAGCCGCCACACGTCATCACGAACAACATTTTCCATTACGCCACAGAGTATTCCAATCCCAAAGACATCGACAAGCACTGGGCCGTGAAGCACTGTCAGGCATGGCGATGTATGTACAGGACGAGCGTCGTCCGCAACGTGAAATTCATCAAGGGCATCATTTACGAGGACTTCCCCTGGTGGAGCGAAGTGCTGCTCCGCGTAGGCCGCTGCACCATCCTCAACCTGCCGCTCTACTTCTACTACCCCAATCCGCAGAGCGACATCATGTCCTCCGACCAGACACGCAAAATAGAAAGCCTGAAGACAGGCATCGAGGCAGCAAAGCGTATCTATGCCTCTGCCCCGGAAGAGAAACGGTTGGCATGGGAACGGAACTTCCTCGCTCCATTCGAGGAAAAGCTTCGGAAGAAAAGCACCGGCAATGGATAACAGTCTCATATCAGTAGTTGTCCCCATCTATAACGTGGAGCGTTATCTGAAGAGGGCTTTGGAGAGCCTCTTGGCACAGACGCACGATTGCTGGGAAGCAGTTTTGGTTGACGACGGAAGCCCCGATGCGTGCGGTGCCATAGCCGACGAATACGCCTCTCGCGACAGCCGCTTCAAGGTCATCCACAAAATGAACGGAGGCTTATCGGACGCAAGGAATGCCGGTATGGGAATGGCAAACGGGAAATATCTTCTCTTTCTTGATCCCGACGACTTCTTCCATCCGCAGCTCATGGAACTGTGCTTCAAAGTCGCGGAAAAGGAAGAATCAGACGTTGTTGTCTTTACATATCATCATTATTACAGGACGATAAACAAGATACGTCATTTCCTGCACCTTCCGGACAGCAAGGCATCGTTCAGGAAGTATGGCGACATCGAGTATTTTTCCACGGACAACATCTTCGACTACGCCACCGAATACTCCCATCCGAAAGACATCGCCGACCGTCGCTGGGCAGTGAAGCATTGCCAAGCCTGCTTCAAGATGTATCGGACGACTCTTGTCAAAGACATTCCATTCGTTAAGGGTATTTATCTTGAAGATTTCCCGTGGTGGAGCGAAGTGCTGCTGCACATCGGGCGATGCACGATCCTCAACCTGCCGCTCTACTATTACTACCCCAACCCGAAAAGCTTCTTGTTGTCCTCTGACACACGCCAATTGGCAGACAACTTAGAGAAGAGTATCATGGCAGCACAAAAGGTATATGAGAATGCTCCGCCCGAGAAGAAGGCTCTCTGGGAGAAAAGGTTTCTTGCCCCCTTCCAGCATTATCTGGAGAAAAAGCGGCGCAAGATGGGGGCTAACTCATAAAGAGAGAAGGCACTTTAGATAGTACTTGATGTAATTGAATCGGCGCACGGTTCGATAAGCGATGCCTTTGGGAAGTCCGCAAAAGGCATGAGACACCAACCTCTGCGATGCGACATAAAGGGACAGGTACTTGCGAGGATAGCAGCCTTTTGTAACAAGGAACTCCGAGTCCTGCTCCGACAGTTCCGCCCCGAAGGCCTCGCGATGGGCGTTAATCACAATTGCCATCTTTTCCCTGACATCAAGCTCCCTGTTCCCGTCCTGCGTAGAAACGCCGCCCACCACAAAGGTGGCAAAGCAATGATTGAGGAAGCGGCCCTTATGGCCTGCCGCTATTAGGCGCAACGTCAAGTCGTAGTCCGCGGCAAGCCTGTACGCCTGATTATAGCCGCCCGCTTCCATGAGGACGCTGCGCCGGTATAGCATCGAGGGATGGGGGACGACGCTGGTCACAAAGAGTTTGTGCAGGCGGCGCTGCGGGTGATGGTAGTGAGTGAAGCGTGTATGCGGCCCCTTTGGAAGGACGGGGGCAAAGGTGAAGGCGCAGCCGCTCTCCTCCAAAGCCTTGACCGAAAGCGCAAGTCCGTCAGGGCGATGGTAACAGTCGTCCGAGTTGAGGAATATCACATACTTGCCCCGTGCCACGGCAATGCCTCTGTTCATGGCTTCGTAAATGCCCGAATCGGCTTTGGTCAAGATGCGGATGTCATGTCGCTTATTGTCGTAGGCAGAGAGGAAGTCAAGCGTCCCGTCGGTTGAAGCGCCGTCAACAATGAGATGCTCAATGGCAACTCCCGTCTGCTCCTGCACAGAATCGAGGTTCCGGGCAAAGAGTCTTTGCCTGCCGGCCTTTAGGGGATTGAAGCAGACCGTCACCACGGTCACGACGGGAGCCGTGCTTTCTGACGTCCCGGAGGCTAGCTTTAGGGCCACGACGCCTTGATACGTTTCAGGAGATGGCACATTAGAGAACATCGTTGAACCTTTCAGGAATCTTGACGACAATCCTCAGCTCGAACATCGCGGGCTTGTTCAGGGCGTATGGCGGACGGCACCACGTTTGGCAATTGCGGGCAAAGGTTGTGTACCGGTCGAAGTCGCGGGCTTTCTTCTCCGTGGCGTATCTGATGGTGCGGCTGCGCTTGTAGATGTGCTTCTCCCAGCCTTGCTCCACACGGCTTGCGTCGCCGAGCCTGCCTTCCAGTATCTTGCTGTCGGCATAGCCGAAGTGCATCAGGTAGAGGTCTTTGGCAATATGGAAGTTATGCCCTTTGACGCGATGGAAGCCGCTCCCCCACCGGCAAGGCTTCGCAATGACGGACGGCTTCGTGTAGCGAGTGCCAATCTGTGCATAATGCCGCTGGCAGAGGAAAGGCTTATCGGCGGAGAGGTCGTCCTCCTCGCCCAGCTTCTGCCCGAAGTCGAGCCCCAGGGGAGAGAGGCATACATCGATGTCCTGCCCCGAAAGGAACTCCCCAAGCCCCATGCCGAGCCTCGGGTCAACAACAATATATTCGTCTGCGTCCACGCCGATGACAAGGTCGTAGCCTTTGGCAAAGAGTTCGGCCGCCCTCTCCGAGAGGAACCTCATCCTGCCCTTCTCGGCAGCCACCACCTGTGTGCCGATCTTTGGGTGTACGAAAGCATTGGCTCCCCCGCAGAAGTCGCCAATAGCCTGGTCCTCCCCATCATAATATATGTATAGGTTCTCCCTTCCCAGCTCGCCGCCGTAGTATTCCACCCACTTCCGCAGGAAGAACTCGTCGTTGCGAACCATCGTGAGCGCTGCTATATGCTTCATCATTATATGTACAACGCACAAAGGTACGATAAAAAAATGAAAAAAGAAAAATGAAGAAAGAAAAATAAACAAATGCAACGGCAAATTATTCATTCTTCGTTGACTTCGCCGAGCTAAAGCCTCCTCATTCTCGTAATAATTCCTAATTCTTAATTCTTAATTCTCATTTTCTTTGTATCTTTGCACACCGAAAAGGGGAAAGGAATGTCACTATAACTTTTATTATTTCATTTTTATTTTTCTCAAGCACCATGGGATTAAGAACATATTTCAGAAACAAGAGAAGGAAATGGCTGATGAAGATGCTGCCCGAGCTTGGAGGCCTGATAGAGCAAGGGGCATACTACTTCAACGAGACCAAGTCCACACGCTTGTCCCCGAAGTGTAAGATTTATCCGCCATACCATCTGTACGACTGTAAAGTGGGCGACTACACCTATATCTCGATGAATTCGAGGATTTCGATGGCAAGGATCGGCAAGTTCTGCTCCATCGGACCCAACTTTGTCTGCGGTCACGGCATACACCCCACCGACGGCGTCAGCACCTCGCCCATGTTCTATTCCACCATGAAACAGAACGGCACCACGCTCTCCAACAAGGACAAGTATCAGGAACGGGAGCGCGTACACATCGGTAACGACGTGTTCATCGGCATGGGCGTGACCGTTCTGGACGGCGTGACCATAGGCGACGGAGCCGTCATCGGAGCCGGAGCCGTGGTGTCGAAGGACATTCCACCCTATGCCATTGCCGTGGGCTGCCCCATCCGCATCCTCCGCTACCGCTTCGACGAAGAGACAATCCAAAAGTTCCTGAACCTGAAATGGTGGGACAAGGACTGCCTCGCCCTCGTGGAGAAGCATTTCTCCAACCCTCAAGAATTCCTGAAGGCCGCCGGTCAGGGCTGACCTTTTCTGTTTCCGGACATCCGCCACTATACCGCAAGCCAAAGCCCTCCAGACGGCGCACCGGCAACCTCCCCACGCCGCGATGCCAAACGCACCGTGCCGCGATGGCAAACACACCGTGGTGCGATGGCAAACACACCGTGCCGCGATGGCAAACACACCGTGGTGCGATGGCAAGTCATTTACAGAAAGACAGCATGTGAGGTGAAGAACTCTATATTTCGGGGCTTTGCCCTGGAAGGCGGTGCATATAGACCTGGTCTTTGGAAATACCGAGACAGAGGGCATTTATGAGCTTCAGCAGGTTGTGGACGAGGAAGCGCAGGGGGCCTCCACGCCGCTGAATGGCGAGCAGGCGGATGTGGTCGGGCGAGTTCTCGTACAAGTCGAGCCTCTGCATGACGGGCCTCAGCCACTCGGGAACGATTTCGCGGTGGATGCGCTGGCACTCCTCCAAGCCCGCGTCACCTTGGCTGCTGACGCCCGACATGTCGTAGCAGCATATCACGGCATCCACTCTCTGGAAAGTGGCTCCGGCAAACAGCATCTCCATCCACCGGGCATAGTCGGCACAGACGCCGAAACTCAGGTCGAACCCTTTCTGCTGCAAGGCGGCGGTGCGCACGAACATGGCTTGGTGGCAGATGTTGTGGTAGTAGAAGATATAGAAATCCATGGGGTATGGCATACGGCAGAGTATCCGCCTGTCGGGATAGACCTTGTACCAGTCGCCATAGACGATGTCGGCCGAGAGGGGACGGGCAAAGACGGCCTGGAGGGTGTCGCTGGAGAAATACTCGTCGCCCGAGTTCATGCACGATATGTATTGTCCCGAGGCATGGGCGATGCCTTTGTTGATGGCGTCGTAGATGCCTTTGTCGGGCTCAGAGCACCAAAAGGCGAACAGCTCCTTGTTGTCCTCGATGAGCTGGCGGCTGCCGTCGGTGCTGCCTCCGTCAATGACAATCCATTCGTAGTCGCGGAAGGTCTGCTTCCTGACCGACGCGATGGTGCGGGCAAGCCCCTCGCGGTTGTTGTAGTTGATGGTTATGATGGTGAGTCTCACCATAATACTTAATTCTTATTTCTTAATTCTTAATTCCCATCAATATCTTATCCCCTTCCAAAGTTTGAGCAGCGGGAACTTAATGTTGCAGAAGCCCTTTCCCTTGTATAGTCTTTTCATGTCGCGAGGATAAAGCTTGAGTCCCTGACGATAGAGCTGCCATAGGGCAAACTGCTCCCAAAGGCTCTTACCCTCCAGCGAGAGGTGGCCTATGAAGTCCTGTGCGACGTCGGGACACACGTTGCTGGCGCTGCAGCTCTCCTGGTTGTATATCATGGCGGGGCGTGGGGTTGTCCAGATGCGTGCCGTGCGCATGATGCCGAAGAGGCTCTCGGCATCCTCGTAACGGCGCAAGTCCTCGCGGAAAGGATGCTGGAGGAGCAGGCTGCGCAATATGACACAAGAGCCGGCCACGGGCATAAAGCGTTCCGTACACCAGGCTCGGAAGTTGTTCTTCAGCACACCTTCGCGATACTTGGTGGAGTACGGGACGAGCTGCCCGCCGGTGCGAAGCTGATGCGCTCCGCAGAAGAAGTGGCAGTCGGGGTGCTCGTGAATCAAGGTTGCGAAGTGCTCGAGTATGCCCGGCACAAGCTCGTCGTCGGCATCGAGTATCATCACCCATCGCCCGTTGGCGTTGCGGATGCCCAGGTTGCGTGCAGAAGCAGGGCCGCCGTTGGGCTTCGTGAAGAACCTGATGCGCTCGGAACGGACTTCCTTTGCCCGCATCAGGCTGTTGTCCGTTGAGCCGTCGTTGACGACAAGTATCTCGTAATCGGTAAACGTCTGCGAGAGAACCGACCGAAGCGTCCGGCAGATGTACTTTTCCTTATTATATAAAGGCACTACGATGGAGAGGAGCGGATTGCCTTGTACGGAATGAGGCTGTGCCGTCTGTCCTTCGTTGTTGAACACCCTTCCCGTCTCCTCGATATACTGCTTGCCCCAACGTCTGTCGGGCTCAAGGTAGTTGCCTTCGCCCCACTCGTTCCATGCCTTGATGAACACGAGGCGTTCCTGCTCGGGCCGACTTGCCACATGCTCCGAGGCGATGCTGCAGAGCCCTGCCCACTTGTCGGGAGTGGAATCGGTGAGAATGTGTGCAACGACCCCGCTTCGCGGCGAATGGTCGAAGTCAGGATTGATGCAGGGCAGCACCTCTGGATGGCAGGAAAAGATGTCGCGCGTCTTGGCAACATAATCATCGTATCTGACCGTATAGGGAATGCCCGAAGCGATGAGGCTGTCGCGCAACTGGCGCTCGCTCTTGCTGCACTGCCAGGCATCCACACTGTCCAGCAAGGGGTCCAGGACGAGCGAATCGTAATGGTGTCCCTTGTCGGACCACTTGAGCGAAACGGAGCCGATGCAAAGCGCAAAGAAATGGAAACCTTCGAGTCCGTGCTCATGTGCCAAGGCGTCCCACACCTCATGCATGTGCCCTATATCAATCTTCGAGGGGTCGAACACACCGAAGAGCAGCTTTCCGTTCACCTTCATGTACCGTTTGTCCTTGAAGGCGGGAAGCATTGCATTGAAATGAGCGACGATGTCCTCGTCCCCGGGATAGGTCTGCTCCATGAGGAGCTTGTCGGGCAGGTCGGAATCCCACGTCTTGGAGTACCACGAATGGTTTGCCCAGCAAAGGCAGAAGGGGAAATCGGGTGCTCCGCTGCGGACAACTTCGTCGAACACTTCGTGCAGAAGGCGCCTGCCTCCGCCGAACCAATAATGCCAATAACAGAAGCCTTCGATGCCTGCCTCGCGTGCCAGCCTTGCCTGCTTCTCCCTGGTCTCCGGCACACGCAAGTCGTAGAAGCCCAGGTCGCGGGGAATGCGAGGCTGGTAATGTCCGGGGAAAAGCGGAGCGGAACGGGCGACATTGGTCCATTCGGTGAACCCCGGCTCCCACCACTCGTCGTTCTCCGGCGTAGGATAGAACTGTGGCAGATAGAATGCTATGGGACGGACTTTATTCATCGTTTAAACTTCAATCTTGCGGTCTTCGGGCTCATTTACATAAAAGATAGAGCATTGTCAATATGTTCATTACGAGCAACAAGCAGCAGACGACAATAAGAATCCTGATGATCTTGTTGTGCTGCCTGCGCTTCTTCAACAGGAAGTTACGCTCGTATAGGGCTTCAACAACTGAAGCCGTGTCGTCTGCCCCTGTCAGGTTCTTTATTGTTTTGATGTCCGTAAGCATCGACGACACTCTGCTCATGGCATTTCTCCACGGTTCTGTATAGTATCTCTCTTGGATGCGCTTTATCTCGGCCTTGCGCTCTGCCTTCAGTTCCGCAGAGGCATTGTCGCCGGTGCTGATGCCTCCGACCATGAAGTTACAGATTGTCAAGTCTCTCCTCTCGAACTTCTTGCCTTGCATCAGGAGTGCGAGCCATTCCTCCCAATCGGCATAGATGCGGAAACTCTCGTCGTAAGGACGGTTCTTCACTGCCTCTGTCCGTATCAGCATCGACTGGTGGCACATATTGTCGTCAAAGAAGTACGCCAGGTCTGTTGCTTCCGGGGCATTCCCGAGCAGAGCCCTTCCGTCCTCGAAGATTAACATCCAGTTGCCGTAAATGATGTCTGCGTCTGTTTCCTTCTCAAAGACCTTCTCCAAAACGTTGTCTGCGAAGAAGGAGTCGCCGGAGTTCATGTAGATGCAGTACTCGCCCCGGGCTTTTTCCGTGCCTTTGTTTTGGGCATTATAAACGCCCTTGTCAGGCTCAGAGCACCAGAAGGACAGTTCGCTGTCGTGCTCTTCGAGGAACTGCTTCGTGCCGTCCGTGCTGCCTCCGTCAACGACGATCCACTCAAAGTCGCGGAATGTCTGCTGATGGATGCTCTTGTATGTGTCCTTCAAGCCTTCAAGGTTATTATATGAGATGGTAATGATGCTGACTTTCATTGTGCTTCTTTTTTATGAAAAACGGATAACATCTTTCCAGAACTCCTCGTACTGATACTTCTGCCAGGCATGGCATCCAAAGGGGAGCTGGCGTTTGTTTATCTCGTCGAAGATGTACTTTGGAGATGTTTCTATTGAGAATTGTGCTGCTTCGAGCGGGCCTGGTGTCTTGAGTTCGAGTTTCGTTCCTTTCAACTCGCAGCAGAAGAACACGTCTTCCCACTTTTCCTTCTTCTTCTCCATGAATGCTCCTAAGCTGTTCTCAAAGGAGAGATATTCCTTTATGCTATAATAGTATTTCCACTTATCGTTCTGATGTCGCATGAGAACCTCCTTGAATCCGTGAAGTCTCTGCGAAGGGTTTGTTGCCTTGAGGAACGTCTTTACCCTTCGCAGGGAAAAGCCTCCGTTGCCAACACAAAAGAAGTCATAGCCTTCCTCGTGGTTTCTCCAGTCTTTAAACCAAGGGGCGCCGACGTAGTCATAGCCTTTGTTGCACCAATAGTCCAGTTTGTCTTCGAACACCCAGGCGTCGAGTTGATAGATCAGGATGTATTTGTAGTGCTTGAAGCGTTTGTAGAAGTCGTTGCTTTTCATCAGTCCGCTATACGTCTCGACGCTCAGGAAATTGTTTTGGGCGAACCTTTCTGTCCTGATGTCCGTGCCTGTCAGCTCCTTGTAGGCTGTCACGTCCAGTTCCTGCGGGCACACCAGACACATATCATGCCCGCCAAGTACCTTGACACACTGCCGCAGAGACATCCTCTCTGCCTCATCGGGCTGGGGCTTATATATAGGTATGACGACGATGTTCCTCATGTTGACATATAATAGCATTTGGCCAAAAGGGCTATGAGTAGCAGAAGCAGGGCGATGTTGAGCCACAGCAACAGGCGGATGGCACGGAGATGTTTCCTGCCTTTGGCCACATATGCCGCCTGCGAGTCGCTCAGCTGCTGCTGGCAGGCCGCTATCTGCTCCCCCTGCTGCCTGTTGGCATCGAGAGTCGCCTCCTTTTCCTTGCGGAGTCCCTCAACGATGTCCTTCAGGCGCAACTTCAATGAATCGTATTCCTGACCGTAGTCCGCTCCACGACGGATGCTCAGGTACTTATCGGCAGCCTGCTCTATATTCAAGTTTGCGAGTGCGAACTCACGGCTCCATGCAGCCAGCTCGGGGCTGTACTTCTGCATTTCCCTTATGAAAGCCTGCTCATCATAACGAAGGCGGCTTGCCCTTCCCGAACAGTTGCACGTGATACTCTTGCCGATAGTCTCAGGCGTAAGCATGCCATCGCCGAGGAA
>Ga0310694_10005948_pt1 | contig 11591 bp, 12 predicted proteins | sample 174DNAGHGhighgp2_FD_203884 | JGI IMG/M metagenome (GOLD analysis project Ga0310694, IMG submission 203884) | Sheep rumen microbial communities from Palmerston North, Manawatu-Wanganui, New Zealand - 1742 DNA GHGhigh gp2 (v2) (version 2) | ecosystem: Host-associated > Mammals > Digestive system... | reverse complement strand
TGGAGACGGATATCTGGCATGGATGGGTTGGATGATGGACACCGTTCCCGGCTATCACAACCTCTATCAGGCTCTTTATGGCGGTCATGATATCAATCAGAAAGCTACGGTGGTGAGAAGCGGTGCTATTAATGAGATGACCATCACCTTCGGCGGCAACTACAACGACAAGTTCTTCGTTGGTGCCACCCTCGGATTTCCGTTCATCGATTTCAGGGAGAAGACCAACTATTACGAGCAACCTGCTGATGCTTACGACATTGGGAATGTCACCGAATACGCCCTCTACACTCAGCAACGGAACTCCGGCGCCGGTGTCAACTTGAAATTGGGTGTCATTTACCAACCCGCTGAGTTTGTGCGACTTGGTCTTGGTTTCCACACCCCCACCTACTATTGGAACATCAAGGACTATTTCTATCGCGAGCTCTACACAGAATACGTCAATATCCCGAATCTCCCCAACTCACGTTTCAACTACGAGAACCGCAACAACTTCACGCTGACCACACCGTTGAAGTTCAACGCCAGTGCCTCCTTCCTGATCAAGAAGCGCGCCTTCATCGCCGCCGAGTATGAATTCGAAAACTACAGCATGGCTTCCTTGTACAACGACAACTACGACTATTCTAATGAGAATGAGATGATAAAGATGAAATATGGCATTTCTCACAACCTCCGCGTCGGTGCTGAGGTGAACATCACCCAAGGCTTTTCCCTGCGCGCCGGCTACCGTCTCAAGACCTCTCCGTATAAGATGCACGAAACAACCTATGACGGCACAGCACACTTCATCTCCGCCGGTGTGGGCTTCAGAGGCAAATTCTTCTTCTGCGATCTCGCCTACATGTTGCGCATGAGCAAGGATTCTTACTGGCTCTATGATCCTGTTGGCGAACCGTGCCGAGTCAAGACCAACACCCACTACGCAACAGCCACCATTGGTTGGAAATTCTAACACATGTTACGAGAAACCGTAGAGACGCAAAATTTTGCGTCTCTACCCAAAACCTAAACTCGAATCTTGAAAAAACTTATCATTATCATAACTTTTTCCGTCGCCTTGAGCTGCATGGCTCAAGAGCGACTTTTTTTTCAGGTTCCATACGAGAGCGTGACCACGGACGTTCAAGGGAACGTCTATCTCACAAGGGGTTACAATCTGGATATGTTCCCAAAGGATGGTTCAAAGCAGCTGAACTATGGAGATCCATCGTGGGGTGTCATCACGCGAGTAGATGCGAATATCGCCTCCAAGATTTTGGTTTTCTATCTCGAAAGCGGTACTATCGCGCTGTTAGACAATGAATTGTCACCTATCTGTGCCACGCTGAACCTCTTCGACCAATCGCTGGCGACCGTCTCCTTGGCGGCCATGGGCAACCCCAACAAGATTGTGCTGTATGACGATGCAAACCAGGACTTGATCATCACGGACATAAGTCTGAACGTGCTGTCCCAATCACACGTCTCCTTTCCGGGCGAGTTCCATCCGACTGACATGCAGGTGGTTACCGAACATCGCATTGCCCTTTTGGACACACTCCACGGCATCTGTCTTTTCGACTTCTACGGCACGTTCGAGCGGGAGATTCCCATTCCCAATATCACGGCCATGCAACTGATGAAAGACTGCATCATCTATCTGAAAGACAACAAACTATACCGATACGACATCCCCTCCCCCACCCATCCGATGAGTTTGCAAGAGATGGACATCGACCTCCAGCGCATCAAGACTTTTCACTTGTGGAAGAACCTGTTATATTACATTGATATGGAGAATAGCGCTTGGGTACAACATCTTGTGCCGGAAGAGTAAAAATGCTATCTTTGCCCCATCAAATCTGGGATTATGTCGCAAGAGAAATTTTCCATCGCCAAAAGGCTGAAAAGCTTCACATACGCTTTCAACGGGCTGCGCATCCTCCTGCGTGAGGAGCACAACTCGCGCATCCACCTGTTTGCAACCGTCTGCGTCATCATTGCAGGTATTCTTCTCCGAATCTCGCTCTTGGAGTGGGTGGCGGTGGCTTTCGCTGTAGGGCTGGTCTTCAGCTTCGAAATCCTCAACTCGTCTGTTGAAGACCTCTGCGACCACGTCTGCACCGAGCGCAATGAACAGATCAAGAAGGTAAAAGATCTGGCGGCCGCCGCGGTGCTGGTGTCAGCGATTACCGCAGCGGTGATCGGATTGTTGGTGTTTTTGCCGAAGATTATTGCGATGATACGATGACACGATGAATAGGCGATGAATGGTTTTTAAAAATAATCGCAAATCGCCTTTATTCGTGTTTATAAACCGGCAGCGGTTGGTCAATTTGTTCGTTCCAAGGCAGACCGTAGCCGCCGATCTCGTTCATGAAGGGATCGGGATCGAACTGTTCGACGTTGAAGACGCCCTTGCCGGTCCATTTGCCGGTGAGGATCATCTTGGCGCAGAGCATGGCGGGAACGCCCGTGGTGTAGGAAACGGCCTGTGCGCCGACTTCCTTGAAGCACTCGGCGTGGTCGCAGTTGTTCCACACATAGTAAGTGCGTTCCTTGCCGTCCTTGACACCCTTGATCTGGCAACCGATGGAGGTCTGGCCGTGGTAGCCCTCGCCCAGGGAAGAGGGTTCCGGCAGGACAGCCTTCAGGAACTGCAACGGAACGATGTCCATGCCCTTGTAGTTGATAGGCTTGATGCTGGTCATGCCGATTTCCTGCAGCACGTTCAGCACGGTGAGGTACTTCTGTCCGAAGGTCATCCAGAAACGGGCACGCTTGATGGTCGGGTAGCTCTTCACGAGAGACTCAAGTTCCTCATGATAAAGCAGATAGGATTCACGGTCGCCGATATTGGGGTACTCCACGGGACGGTGGATGGACATGGGATCGATTTCCACCCATTGACCGTTCTCCCAGTATTTTCCGCGTTGGGTAATCTCACGGATGTTGATTTCGGGGTTGAAGTTGGTGGCAAAAGCTTTGCCGTGGTCGCCGGCGTTGCAATCGACGATGTCGAGGTAGTGCATCTCATCGAAGTAGTGTTTGGCGGCATAAGCAGTATAGATGCTGGTCACGCCGGGGTCGAAACCGCAGCCGAGGAGAGCCATGATGCCGGCCTCTTTGAAGCGGTCGTGGTAGGCCCACTGCCAGCTATACTCAAACTTCGCTTTGTCGCGGGGCTCGTAGTTGGCGGTGTCCATATAGTTGGTTTTGGTAGCCAGACAAGCATCCATCAGAGGCAGATCCTGATAAGGCAGGGCCACATTGATCAGCAAATCAGGCTTATAGCTTTCCAGCAGGCGAATCGTTTCCTCCACATTATCGGCATCCACCTGAGCGGTTTGGATGCGGTTGCCGCCAATATGTGCCGCAATAGCGTCGCATTTCGCCTTGGTGCGGGATGCCAGCATGATTTCGGTGAAAACTTCCGGTACGGAAGCGCATTTGTGAGCCACGACGGAACCAACGCCGCCCGCTCCGATGATTAATACTCTTGCCATTTCTTTACAATATTTAGTGATACTTACAATTTCGATTTGAATCGGCAAAGATACGATAATTTCATCTATCTATACAGAAAAAAAGTATTTTTGCCGAACAAAATCTTTCAATACAAAATGACAAAAGCTAAAGAAATCTATCTTGCTGGAGGTTGCTTTTGGGGAACCGAGCATTATTTCAAACAGATTGAAGGTGTGGTAGATACAGAAGTGGGGTTCGCCAACGGGCATACCAAAAATCCGACGTATAAGGAAGTTTATACCGATACAACCGGTTTTGTGGAGACGGTTCATATCCAATACAACCCTGAGGTGGTCAGTCTTGAATTTCTGTTGCAGATGTTTTTCAAGGCCATCGACCCCACCAGCTTAAACAAGCAAGGTCACGACGAAGGAACACGCTATCGTACAGGTATTTACTACACAGAAGCTGAGGATTTGTCCATTATCGAGAAGGTATATCAGGAAGAGCAGAAAAACTATCCGCAGCCCTTGGCCGTAGAGAAGCTTCCCTTGGAGAACTTCTACACGGCGGAGGAATATCACCAGGACTATTTGGACAAGAACCCCACGGGTTACTGCCACTTGCCAAAATCGCTGTTTGATTTTGCAAAGAATGCCAAAGAGCGTCACGCAACCGAGTCTCTCGACGGAGCAGGGATGTAGAAATCATGGGGAAGTTTATCAGAAAGTTCGTCCAAAGACATTTTCCAGCAAATAGATTGTGAACAATATCGTGCCTCTGGCATGCGGTGGAAAACGGAACTAACCGCCGCAAGGGTTGAAGTGACCTTTGCGGCGGTTTCTATAGTTGATTGTCAATCTTTCCGTAATCATTTCCGAATGTTCAGACAGAATACAATCGGTTACATGATTCGATTTTTTTTGTACTTTTGCGCCTTTTTTGAATAAAGCTATGGGGGAAGAGAAATATCTTGGGGGAAAAGGGTATCAATGGTACAAGCACTATGCCCGATTTATGAATCGGCATCTGATGTACCGCGTGGAATATATAGGAAAGGAGAATCTGCCGGCGTTGGGCGAGCCATGTATGATTGTATCTAATCACCAGAACTGCGCCAATGACCCGCTGAATCTGTTGTTGGGCTTGGAAAACGAGAGCCATCCTTATGTGATAGCCCGTGGCAATGTGTTTTCGTGGCACAAGCTGATCACGAAATTCTTCCTGTGGTTAGGTATGTTGCCGGCTTTCCGACTCGACTTTGAGGGCCAGGAGTCGCTGAGCAAGAATGCGGAGACAATCGCGGCGCGAGACGGATTTGCGCACAACATCAAAATCGTACCGAGTGCGCATCATTATGCAGACTATTTTGAGCCGGGTGTCGATGTGGTGATTCGTTTCGGCCAGCCGATTTCGCTGTCGGACTATTATGAGTTATATAAGACGAAACCTCGCACGGCGCAACGCCAGGTGAATGAGGTGGTGGGCATGCCGTTTTTCTTTATACTGACGGTGCTTGTGTGCGGTTTGGCGTGGGGCTTATGGTGGCAGTCGGCACTGTGGATGCTGTTGGCGGTGTGGCCGCTGTCTGAGTTCGCGCTGAGAGAATGGAAGTGGATGAAAGCGACGTGGCGGAACGTGCGGCTGTTGAAAGTGGAAAGTGGAAAGCGGAAAGTAGAAAGCCTCATGATGAAAAGGAAGCAATTATTTGAAAAGCTAAAAGATATAATATGAAAAGAGTAGTAATAACAGGCATGGGCATATGGTCCTGCCTTGGAAAATCGTTAGACGAAGTGCGTGACTCGTTGTACACGGGTAGGTCAGGAATCATCCTTGATCCCGTGCGTAAAGAGATGGGCTTCCGTTCTGGTCTGACAGCCAAAATAGATATCCCTGATTTGAAGGGCATTTTAAGCCGATCACAACGCGCGTTCATGCCCGAACAGGCTAAATACGCATACTGCGCGACGGTAGAAGCCTTGCGCAATGCAGGCATCGATCAGGATTATCTGGACAAGCACGATGTGGGTCTGTTGTATGGCAATGACTCAGCCGTTGATCCGGCTGTTCGTGCGGTGGATACGATTCGCGAGAAAAAAGACACGACGTTGTGCGGAAGTGGTGCTATCTTCCAGTCGATGAACTCGACAGTGACGATGAATCTTGGCACCATCTTCCATCTTCGTGGAATCAACCTGACGATCAGCGGAGCTTGTGCCAGCGGTTCTCATGCCATCGGTTTGGGTGCATTGCTGATCCAAACAGGTCTGCAAGATATGATCGTGTGCGGCGGCGCGCAAGAAGTGAACCCGTTCTCAGTTGGATCGTTCGACGGAATTTCCGCCTTCTCCACACGCGAGGATGCGCCGGAGAAAGCGTCTCGTCCGTTCGACCGTGATCGTGATGGTTTGGTGCCTGGCGGCGGAGCAGCAACGGTGATCGTCGAGGAGTATGAGCACGCTGTGAAACGTGGTGCGCCTATCATCGCGGAGATTCTCGGCTATGGCTTCTCCGCGAATGGCGAACATATATCCTCACCGAACGTGGAAGGACCGAGCAAATCGCTATACATGGCGATTGAGCGTGCGGGTATCAGCATTGATGAGATAGGTTACATCAACGCTCACGCAACATCGACGCACGTAGGAGACACAAACGAGGCGAAAGCGATCTATAACGTCTTTGGTGACCGCAAGATTGAAGTGACTTCCACCAAGTCACAAACAGGACACGAGATGTGGATGGCCGGTGCAAGTGAGATCATCTACTCGATGCTGATGATGAAAAACGATTTCATCGCAGCAAACATCAACTTCGAGAACCCTGACGAAGACAGCGCCAAACTGCTGATACCGAACAAACGCATAGAGAAACATTTCGATACGTTCCTAAGCAACAGTTTTGGCTTTGGCGGCACGAATGCAACGCTGATTGTTCGGAATATGTAATTATGTAAATCATTAAATTGTATAATTTTAAAATTATGGAAAAGAAAGAATTGATTGCCAAGATAAACAGTGTTTTGGCAGAAGAATTTGAAGTAGAAGAAAGTATCATCACCCCAGAAGCGAACATCAAGAAGACACTGATGTTGGACAGCTTGAGTCTGGTGGATATGTTAGTACTCATCGAAAGCGAGTTCGGTGTGAAGATCCAACCTACAGAGTTGGTTAAGGTCCAAACGTTTGAGGCATTGTACGACTATTTAGCTGAGCGCGTGTGATTTTTCGTGACAAAGAAATATTTATGTTGATCCCGCAACGTCCGCCGATAGTAATGGTGGACGTTGTGTGGTCTGCTGACGAACAGAGCGCTGACACCGGATTGACCATCCAAGAGGACAACATCTTCGTCAAAGATGGCCTTTTCCGCGAGCCGGGTTTGATAGAACATATCGCTCAGTCTGCAGCTGCTTTTGCAGGCTATGGGACATTCGTCCGTGGTGAAGAACCCAAACTCGGGTTCATTGGCGAGATAAAAGACTGTGTGTTTAATCTCATGCCGCCGGTCGGCAGTGAACTACGCACGCATATACAACTTGTTACGGTAATTGGTGGCATCCGACTTATCAATGCCGAAGTGCGACTCAAAGACGAATTGGTGGCAACCTGTGTAATGAAATTTTTCCTCAAAGATGATTAACGATTATTTCACTATCCTTAGAAGCGAAGCGACTGACAATTTATCCGGTGTGGTAAGTATTCGTCTTAACGCGCATAGTATCGTATATGAGGGACATTTTCCCGGAGAACCTGTATCGCCCGGCGTTTGTAACATCGAAATGATCCGTGAGTGTGCAGAAGCCGTGCACGGTCATGCTCTTCGCATCAAACGTATCAAGCAATGTCGGCTTACCACTCTTGTCACTCCGCTCAATCACTCCACGGCTGATGTCACCATCAACCTCCAAGAACAGGAACCAAACACTTATCGCCTGACTGCCACACTGGGCAAAGGCGAAGAGACATACCTGACACTCAAAGCGGACGTTGCTGATGAATAATCGTGTAGTAATCATAGGAGCCGGTTTAGGCGGCCTGCAATGCGCCTTTGTGCTGGCCAAGAACGGCATGGAGGTCACGGTACTTGAGCAAGACCGCGTGGTAGGTGGTTGTCTGCAGTCTTTCCAGCGTGGAAACACCCTGTTCGACACAGGCTTTCACTATGTAGGCGGTCTGCGTGAGGGCGAGTCGTTGTATCCGCTTTTTCGATATTTTAATCTGTTGGATTTACCGTGGCAAGCACTTGATGAGGAATGCTTTGACGAAGTCGTCATCGGCGATGAGCGTTTCTCCTATGCAGTCGGTCATGAACGATTCATTCAAACACTCTCAGCGGCATTTCCGCACGAGCAGGCGGGCATACGCGCATATACAAACCTTTTAAGAGAAGTAGGAGAGCATATCTACGATGCGTTAAAGCCGCGTCAGGCAGACAATTTCTATGAACGTTCACTCTTCGCACGTTCGGCGCATGATTTCCTATGCGAGACGATACATGACCCGTTACTACGTCAAGTGCTGTCAGGCACTTCGCTAAAGATGGAACTAAACGCTCCGACGCTTCCTCTATACCCCTTCGCGCAGATTAATAACTCGTATATCCAATCCGCGTGGCGGTTGCTTGGTGGTGGGCAGCAGATAGCCGACCATCTCGTCTCCGACATTGAACAAATGGGCGGAATAGTGCGCACGAGTGCGGCTGTAAGTAAGATAGAAGAAAACGGTCAAGTACGCGGTGTGTGGGTGAACGGCGATGAGTTTATCGAAGCAGACTATGTGATCTGCGATATCCATCCACAAGAGGCCATGCGGCTGATGGCGGAATGCCCCTCAATACGCAATATATATCGCCGTCGCATGCTGGCCTTAGCAGATACGATCGGCATTTTCACGGCAAATATCCGCCTCAAACCGAATGTTCTACCCTACGAGAACAAGAATATCTTTGTTCATCGCGAGGATGCCGATCTATGGAATATCCGTACGGGCAGGACAGAAAGTGTGATGGTTAGTTTCTACCCCGACCAGGCAGCAATCGATCTGCTCTGCCCGATGCACTGGTCTGAAGTGTCGCAATGGGCAGACAAGCCTGCCGGACATCGCGGCGAGGATTATGTGGCGTTCAAACTGCATAAGACGGAAGAATGCTTGGCGTTGGTAGAGCAACGGTTGCCGCAACTGCGCGGCGCAATAGACCATGTCTATACCTCAACACCATTAACCTATCAGCGTCACACCCGCACGAACAAGGGCTCTGCCTACGGTATCCGCAAGGACTGGCGCTCACTTATAACTACAGTCTTCACCCCTAAGACACCGGTGCAAAACGTGTTGCTTACCGGTCAGAACTTGAATCTACATGGACTGCTCGGCGTGTCAATGACTTCTGTCATCACTTGTGCCGAAATCCTTGGATTAGATACACTTAGCAAACAAATAATTCAATAAAATATGAAGAAGGAAGGCGCGATTGTGTCGCCCGTCCGCTGCAAGTGGGAACCGGCAAAATAGTTCCACTCCACGATGAATGTAAAAGATACCGCCGCAAGGGTTCCCGCGCCTTTGCGGCGGTTTTTTGTTTTAATTCCCTGTTTTTCAGCATTACTAACAAAAAGGTGCGCGTGTTGACAAAAGGTAAGTGACTGATAAATAGAATTTTTTGTATATTTTTGCACCGTTAAATGCAGAAACGATGAACAAGAAAGAAATTCATAGTGCCAGTACCCGATTGTCCGATACGCAATGTGATTTCGCACATTACCGACAAATGGTGGAGTGGCTGCTCGCTTAAATCCTCACAAAGACATACGAACCAACAATAAACCAGTTGCTTTTTCGTTTCAAAGAGGCAACTGGTTTTTAAATTTTATGGGAATAGAAAAACTACATAAAGCCTTACGCGAAGCCGATGCTGTGGTGGTCGGCGCGGGTGCGGGACTGTCAACCGCAGCGGGCTTCACCTATTCGGGCGAGCGTTTCCTGCAGCATTTTGCCGACTTTATCAGCAAATACGGCTTCACGGATATGTATTCGGCCGGGTTCTATCCGTTTCCTACTGAGGAGGAGAAATGGGCCTACTGGAGCCGCCATATCTACTACAACCGCTATGTTCCCGCCCCGAAGCCCGTGTATGAAAACCTGCTGAAACTGTTGCAGGACAAGGACTATTTCGTCATCACCACCAATGTGGATCACCAGTTCCAGAAGGCGGGTTTCGATAAGCAAAGGCTATTCTACACCCAAGGCGATTATGGCTTGTTCCAATGCGCAAAACCTTGCCACCAACTGATGCAGCAGCAAGGACATTTGGAACCCACGGGAACCGCCAAAATCACGAAAGCGTACAATCTTCCGTGCAAACACGTCATCCACACTGTCGGACCCATTATCCCAAACGGCATTCCAACAGCGTTCCAGCAAGAACAGTTGGCATCTTGCTATCGTTCCATCCTGCAGCTGGCCGATGAAAAACGTCTTGAAAGCGTCGCCTTCTGCTGCATCTCCACGGGCGAGTTCCGTTTCCCGAACCAATTGGCCGCCGAAATAGCGGTGAAAACCGTTTCCGACTTCTTTGTTGAACACCCCGAGAGTTCCATCAAGCAGGTGGTTTTCAATGTCTTCAAGGATGTGGACAAGCGGATTTATGAGGGGATATTGAGAAGGGCTGAGGATTAGGGGTTAGCAAGCGATTTTGTCATCCGTTCGAAAGATAGCTCACTTGTACTTCTGCCGCCACTCCGACGGTGACATTCCCTCTTGCCGTTTGAAGAACTGCCCGAAGGCCGACTGATCGGGGAAGTTGAACTGGTCGGCAATCTGCTGGTGGGTCATTTCGGTGGTGAGCAGGGCGTTCTTGATTTGGCCGATTAGAAACTCATTGATAAGATCTTTGGGTGTTTTGCCCGTCTCATTCTTGCAAACTTTGAAGAGATAACGCTCTGAAACGCAGAGCTTCTCAGCATAGAACGTTATGGTGCGCTGACCCGACAAAATGTTTTCCCCTACCAACTCGAAGAAACGGTTTAAAAGCTGACGCGAACGCTTGCTGTTGTCGCTTTGCAAGGGCTTCTCCGGGCTGTCGGAGGCGTTGTAGAGGCTTAACAACAAATGCACCAACGAAGCCGTCATCATCTTGTTGCGTGCGACGAGATCGGGTTGTTCAATAGCGACGCGAAGCAAATCATAGTCAGCGGCAAGCATTCGGTTAAAAGGCTCGTCTATTGTTTTGTCAGACCAAAACACCATCTCCAAAGAGCCGAAATCCGCCTCCGCCCCCAGCAGGGAATACACCACGTTCATCAGCGATTCGTCGAATACAAGGACTTCCATCCTCATGTCGCGTGAGGAGGAAACCACCTTGAACTGCGCTCCTTCTGGGACTACGAAAACCGAGTCAGCCAATAGTTTATGTTTTCTTTGCTCAAAAGAAACAGTGATTTTACCTTTTTGTATGCGGCATAGCCAAAACTCCGTTCCTACATCTACAACGCTGTGATCATCCTGCTTCTGATAGCGGGAATCGTCTATGTGGTGCTTCAATTCACCCATTTCGGGCACGTGGAATACACCGACAACGCCCGCGTGTGCCAGTACATCGCCCCGCAGAACACCCGCGTGCAGGGCTTCATCCGCGAAATCCGCTTCGAGGCATACCAGCACGTGAACGAGGGCGACACACTCGTTATCCTGGAGGACAGCGAGTACAAACTCCGTCTCGCGCAAGCCCGCAGCGACCTCGCCCGTGCCGAACAGCAGAGCAAACAGGCGGGCTCGTCGGTACTCAGCGCCGCGAGCAACATCAACGCCACACAGTCTCTGCGTGAGGAGGCCCGCGTGAATATGGAGAACCTACAGCGCGACGACTATCGCTATGAGCAGATGCTACTCACCGGCGGCGTTTCGCAGCACCAGTACGACCAGACCCACACCGCCTACCTCGCCGCAAAAGCCCGCTACGAGCAGATCTGTCACACCATCGATATGCAGCAGAATGTGGCCGACGAGCAGGGCTACGGCCGTTCCGCCTCCGAAGCTGCGGTGAAGTTGGCGCAGGCGGCCGTCGAGCTGGCCGAGCTTAACCTGTCATACTGCTACATCATCGCCACCCACTCGGGTGTGGTCGGCGCGCGCGACATC
>Ga0310694_10005947_pt1 | contig 11591 bp, 8 predicted proteins | sample 174DNAGHGhighgp2_FD_203884 | JGI IMG/M metagenome (GOLD analysis project Ga0310694, IMG submission 203884) | Sheep rumen microbial communities from Palmerston North, Manawatu-Wanganui, New Zealand - 1742 DNA GHGhigh gp2 (v2) (version 2) | ecosystem: Host-associated > Mammals > Digestive system >... | reverse complement strand
CGAACAAATCAGTGGTTAAGAATGCCATCGATGTTTGGAAGCGGCAGTTTGATGATGAGGATGCCCTCGCACGCAAGCGTGAGGAAGAATGGAAGGAGCGCAAAAAGGGCCGTAAGGCCAACGAAAAAGCTCCCGAAGATCCGCACGTGCTCATCCGTCAGGTGCCCGTAACCGTCTCGTGCTCAACGCTTTTGAAACGATTCAAGAATAGCAACGGCCACACCATTTATTCCTTCGGAGAGGAATTGGATACCCTCCGGAAAACGAACGGTGCTGGCTCGTGGTCATCGAAGTATGACATCTATCGTCTCTCGTTCGACCGGGGCGAGTGGGGTCAGGACTATAATTCTGATGCAGCCGAATCGGGTGTGGTGAAGGTGGCTTATAACTGGACCATGCTCGGTACGAACGGCGCGTTGAGGAAGTGCTTTAAGGCCGACAACATCGAGAACGGTCTTTCGAGTCGTGTGATGCTCGCCGAGATGCCTGACTCTTCTTTCCAGAAGATGCCGAAGTTCGGTAAGCGTTCAGCTGAGGACGAAGCACGGATTCAGGAGGCCGTCACCCGATTGCGCTCATTTACAGGACTTTTGGATGTGCCTCGACTCCGCAAGGCTATTGAGGTTTGGGTAGAAGAAAAGCGCGTAGAGGCAGCCAAGGACATCGACCACGTAAAGGATATCTATCGCAAGCGTGCGGCTGTCATCGGCTTTCGCTGCGGTGTCATCTTTCATATGTTGTCTGGTTGCGCCAAGGAAAGTAAGGCTTGTCTCGACTTTGCACTGATGATGGCCGAGTACTGTCTGAAACAGCAGATAAAGGCCTTTGGCGAGGTGCTCGAAAGTCAGTTCGTTGATGCCCACGACGAGTGTATCCGATATGGAAGCAATCACTCCATCTTCGACCAGCTTTCGCCAGTCTTCATGATGGATGATCTGCGAGCCTTGAAGCGTGGCTTCTGTAGTGAGGCAGGCCTCCGGAAAATCATCTCCCGCTGGTATCGCGACAAATGGATAGAGAAGATCGACAAGACGCACTGGAGAAAAGTGAATAGTGAACAGTGATACTTTGTGACTTTTGACTTTGTGACATTAAGGATGTATATTATATGGAATTAGTATTAACACGCATAGCAAAAAGGAAGGCCTACACGATAGGTAGGCTTTCCATCGTAGAGAACGTAAATGATGAGTACCTGGCAGGAGAAAAGCAAACTTACTTCTGCGACACCCTCGAACCAACGGCCCTCGAACTGAAGACGTCGGTCTCAAAAGAAGCCGTGCTCCGCTCGCCCAAGAAGGCTGAGAGTCTGAAACCTTTCGCCATCCCAGAAGGCCGTTACGCCGTAGTGATTACCTGGAGTCCGAAGTTTAAGATGTGGCTTCCTGTCTTGTTGGGTGGCCCCGACTTCAACCATCTCTTCAAGGGCATCCGCATCCACATGGGCAATACCGCCAAGGACACCGCTGGCTGCATCCTCGTAGGTCGCAACCAACTGGTAGGTCAAGTCCTCGAATCGCGCAAGTGGCTCTACGAACTCAAACAACTCATCGTAGCCGCCAAAGCCCGTAACGAGCCCGTCTGGCTGACCATCCGCTAACCCTTTTTGCACAAAAATCGCAAAAAAAAGCGGAAAGATGATGATTGTTCGATGAAAAAGTGTAATTTTGCAACGTAATTAACTTATGAAATGATGAAGAAGCTTTTATTTCTTTTATTATTATTGAGTGGCTCCTATGAGTCGTACGCAGTAGAATTGAATGGGAAGTATCTGTCCCAGAGTGGTGAATTGTTGTTCCGTTTCACGGGCGACAGTCTCTATATCGACATCGCCCAAAGCCAGCGCAATGTCTCTGCCTTCAAACTGGTAAAGAACAAGGAAGACGGGGCGACAACAAGCTATAATGCTTATGAGAGTTATGTGAAAGACAATCGTGTCACCTACCGCGAAGTGCTGATCAAAGTCACTAAGAAAGAGGATAATGAGTATATACTCGAGTATTTCGGTAAAGATAAAGACCGCGATTACAATTCAAACGAAAGGTATACGATTCGTCCGAAGGAATAAAAGGCCTTCGCAGAATGTCATAAAAAATCCGTGAGACTTTAGGGGGTTTCACGGATTCTTTTTTTGTCAGTCGACCTTCGCACTATTTGCCTAAGAGGCTCTTGACTTTCTGCTTGAGGGCCTCGCTGGGCTCTGCGTTTCCGTCGAAGGGTGCTACGTACCACGTAACGGTCCACTTCAGTTCCTCGCCTGGCTTGAGGGTTGTATAGGCACCTTGGCTCTCAAGCTCGATGAAGGTCTTGCGCATGTTGACATAGACCTGTATTTCAGCCTCGTCGGGAGCAGGCTGCGAGGCGTCCAGATCGTCAAATTTCTTCACCATTAGCAGACCCTTTGCACAATAGGCCAGCCAGCCCTTGCCGTCGGCATTGATCTTGCGGTTCTGCTGGGCCTCGTCGGCCTGGAACCAACTGAGGCCGTTGGCAGCCTGGAAATTCATCAGACCAGCGGGGGTGATGGCATCGACGGGTGCGTCGAAGAAGATGATGCCGTCGTTGGGTACACGGGTAATCTCCCAGGGAGCCACCTTGCGGGTCTCGTCCGACTCGTTCTTGATGGTATAGGTGATGGCAATCGACTGGTCCTTCTTGTTGGGGACGAAGGTCTTGCTGACGCGGTATTTCAGGCGCTCTGACAGTTGACTGGTCATGACGAACTTGTCGCCGTTCTCGACGGTATAGGGCTGACGGTCGAATTCGGGTACCGGCGGCCAGTTCCATTCTTTCTGCGGACTCGTCCAGAAGGTGCTGCCGAAGGAGTTGGGGAAGCGGGTCTGACTGATCACCTCGGCATCGCCGTATTTGTACGACAGGATCTTGCCGCCGTTGCCATCGATGGTCATGGTGACCTCGCCGTTTTTGATGATGTACTTACCGTCGGCTGTCTCTTCTGCGACGGTGGCAGCAGCCACGACCTGAACGCAGGCTGCCATCAGAATGGATGTGATGAACTTTTTCATGAAAATACGTATTTTGAGTTTATTCTAATAAGTCATAGACGAACGAAAATGCGGAAAGTAAAAAGACCTCACCGACAATTATAGAACATTAACATATACATATTTAAAAAATATTAATCTTGATATTTGTGCTTGTTATATTCAATAATATTTGCTAACTTTGCTCAAAATTTCTAACTTACTTATACTATTTTATGATGAAATTAAAATGTTTTGCCTTAACTGCAGTGATTGCTTTTGCTACCAACTGCATGGCTCAAGGAGCCTCAGAGAAGTCGACCGTCGTGAATGCTGACGGTACTGTAACCTTCCGTTATTGGAATGACCATGCGAAAGACGTACAAGTGGATGTCCAGTTTGCCGGCCGCAAACCGATGACGAAGGGTGCCGACGGTGTTTGGACAGCTACCCTCGGACCAGCTGCGCCCGACATGTATCCCTATTGTTTCGTGGTCGATGGCGTGAGTGTCATGGACCCCAGAAACCAACTCTATTTCCCCAACGAGGGCTTTAAGAACAGTCTGCTGGAGATCAGCGACGGTAAGCGTATCCATGACATCAAGGATGTGCCCCACGGCCGTGTGGAGTATGTACACTATTATTCGAAGAGCTTAGGCGCTACGAACAATGCCGTGGTCTATCTGCCACCCAGCTACACACAGATGACGATGTCGTTCAACCAGAACGATCAGAAGAAATACCCTGTATTCTATCTCATCAGTGGTACGACAGATACCGAGGAAGTATATCTGAAGGTGGGTCGTGTGAACTATATCCTCGACAACCTGATTGCCGAGAAGCTCGCCAAGGAGATGATCGTCGTGCTGCCTTACGGGAATCCCTCGAAGCTGAAGCCGGCTGCGCCTGCTGGTAACGGTGCGCCGCAGATGCAGTTTGGCGGCGATGTGTTCAGCAAGGACCTGATCAACGACCTGATGCCGTATATCGAGAAGAACTACCGTACGGTGAACAATGCCGACAACCGTGCAATCGGCGGTTTCTCACGTGGCGGTAACCAGGCGCTTGCCATCGGTCTGAGCAATCTGGATAAGTTCTCATATCTCTGCAGCTACAGTTCGTTCACCTCAACGACGATCCCTGAGGTATACGACAATGCGGCTGCTACCAACAAGAAGATCCATCTGTTCTGGCTCGGTGTCGGTACGGACGATTTCCTCTATGGCAACGCCCGCGACTATATGGAGTTCCTCGACCAGAAGGGTATTACCTCGGTGAAGGAGTTTACCAACGACAAGTTCGGTCATACCTGGATGAATGCCAAGTATTTCCTCGACAAGTCCCTGCGCCTGCTGTTCAACAAGAAGGCTTCGGAAGAGGCTATGAAGAATGGTCAGCCCGCACCTGCCAAGACCGGTCAGGAGCAGCAGTTCACGGGTGCTACGATGGCCCGTCTGTTCCCACGTCCGATTGTTTCACCTGAGTATACCGAAGAGGGTATAACCTTCCGTATGAAGGCACCCGAGGCCGACAGCGTGAAGTTCAACAGCGACATCCTGGAGGCACCGCTGCCGATGGAGAAGGATACGACTGGTGTGTGGAGCATCACGCTGAGCGAATATATGTTTGAGACCTTCAGATATTGCTTCATCGTGGACGGCACACCTGTGGCTGACCCCAGCAACATGTATCTGTCACCCGACAAGGGCTTCAAGTGGAGCATTGCTGATAATCCTAATTCGCCGTTCAACTTCGCATCGCAAGGTGAGATTGAGCATGGCCGTGTGGCTTATGATTTGGATCAGGGTGAGGCCTGGTATACATCGCCGACACCTGCCGGACAGCAGCAGGGCATGTTTGCAATGCCAGCGATGATTCAGCTGGTACCTGGCGCTGGTGACACGATGGAGAGCTGGTTCAAGGTGGGTGGCGCTGATGCCATCGTCGACCGTCTGATTGCCGACGGCAAGGCCAAGGCTTGTATCCTCACCACCAGCAGCATGGACTTCATGCAAGGTGGCGGTGGCGGCATGGGCGGCTTCCAGATGCAGATGGATGTGCTGAAGGCTGACGACTATCCGACATGGAGTATGCGTCGTGCTGCGCTGATCAAACTGTTGCTCGATATTGCCAAGCGTCCGGCACCTCAGTTCGGTGGCTTCGGCGGCGGTCAGGGCCGTGGTGGTCAGGGTCGTGGTCAGGGCGGTAATCGTCGTGGCGGCGGTGGCGGCTTCGGCGGAGGCGGCTTCGGTGGAGGCGGCTTCGGTGGTGGCTTCCCGGGCGGTGGCTTCGGCGGCGGCTTCTAATCGGTCAGATTGCTTATAATAATAAATAAGGTATATAAAAATGAGAAAAATGATTTTGGCGGCAGTGACCGCTATGTTGGCCCTGACCAGTGCGTCGGCCCAGTACAAGTACGAGTGGCAGAATCCGAACATGCCCAGAGAACAGCGTGTGGAGAGCCTGCTGAAGATGTTGACGCCTGAAGAGAAGGTGGGACTGATGATGAACAAATCGGTTTCTATCGACCGTCTCGGCATCCCGTCGTACAACTGGTGGAGCGAGGCCTGTCACGGTGTGCGCCAGGGTGGCTATACGGTCTATCCGCAGCCCATCGGTCTGGCAGCGGCCTTCAATGCCCAGCTGGTGTACGATGTGTTCTCACAGGTGTCTGACGAGGCCCGTGCCAACTGGAACCGTACGGATCACAACGACCCGAAGCTGTTCAACGTGCCCATGGGTGTGACCTACTATCCCGGCAATCCGGAACTGACTTTCTGGTGCCCGAATGTGAACATCTTCCGTGACCCGCGATGGGGCAGGGGACAGGAGACCTGCGGTGAGGATCCCTATCTGAATGCCGTGCTCGGTGTGCAGACCGTTCTGGGTATGCAGGGCAATGACGACCGCTATTTCAAGACCCACGCCTGTGCCAAGCACTATGCCGTGCACAGCGGTCCGGAGCCTTTGCGTCACTCGATGAATGTGGAGCCTACGAACCGTGACCTCTGGGAGACCTATCTGCCGGCTTTCAAGGCTTTGGTCAAGAAGGGTAATGTGCGTGAGGTGATGTGTGCCTATCAGCGTTTCGAGGGTAAGCCCTGTTGTGCGAGCGACCGTCTGTTGATTGATATCCTGCGCAACAAGTGGGGCTACGATGGTATCGTGCTCACCGACTGCGACGCCATCAATAACTTCTTCAACCGTGGTCAGCATGAGACGCACAAGGATGGTCTCTCGGCTTCTGTCGATGCTGTGCTGAACGGTACGGACTTGGAGTGCGGTAAGGTGTTTATGTCGCTCACCGAGGGTATGAAGAAGAATCTGATTAAGGAGAGCGATCTCGATGGTCATCTTCGCAAGACCTTGATGGGTCGCTTCGAACTGGGTATGTTCGATCCTGCTGAGATGCTGCCTTGGGCCAAGTTGGGTCCTGAGGTGATCAGCAGCGAGAAGAACAATGATCTGGCTACGCAGGCCGCCCGCGAGTCGATGGTGCTGTTGGAGAACAAGGGCAATGTGCTGCCGCTCTCGAAGAGCATCAAGACACTGGCTGTGCTGGGTCCGAATGCCGACGATATCGAACTGTTGAATGGTAACTACGGTGGCACACCTACCGACAACCACAAGCACTCGCTGTTAGAGGGCATCAAGGCTGCCGTGCCTGGTGCAAAGATCATCTACGACAAGGCCTGTGAGCTGAACGATGAGTATACCACCGTGCATCACCTGCAGGAGTTCAACGGCGGCAAGGGTGTGCTCGTGGAGTTCTGGAACGACAGGGAGACAAACTTCGAGAATCCCGTCAAGACCGGTTACTATACTGAGTTGAACTTCTCTACCTTCGGTGCCTGGGGCTTTGCTGAGGGCATCACCAACGATAACCTGGCTGTACGCATCAGCGGTAAGTACACCGCTACCTTCACCGGTGAGATGAAATACACGCTCTCTACCGACAACGGCTATGTGCTGAAAGTGAATGGTCAGGTGGTCGAGGAGAACAAAGGCGGCGGTGGTCGTCGTGGCTTCGGTGGCTTCGGCTTCGGTCGTCGCGGTGCTGAGTACAAGGGCTTCCCCGTGGAGAAAGGCAAGGACTATGATGTGGTGATTGAATATCGTCGTGGTACTGGTAACTTCGCTATGCTGCGCGGTGACATCTGCGAGCGTCGTCTGGCTGACTTCACCGATCTGGCCAAGGAGGTGAGCGTGGCCGACGCTATTATCATCATCGGTGGTATCTCTGCCCGTATGGAGGGCGAGGGTGGTGACAAGCAGACCATCGAACTGCCTGTCGTTCAGCAGCTGTTGGTGAAGGCAATGCACAAGACGGGCAAGCCTGTCATCTTCGTGAACTGCTCCGGTTCGGCTATCGCCTTCGGCAGTGTCGAGGGTCAGTATGATGCCCTGTTGCAGGCCTGGTATGCTGGTCAGGGTGGCGCAAAAGCACTTGCTGATGTGCTCTTCGGCGACTATAACCCTGGTGGCAAGCTGCCTGTGACCTTCTATCGCTCGAACGACGACCTGCCTGACTTCATGGACTATTCGATGAAGAACCGCACCTATCGTTACTTCACGGGTGTGCCTCAGTATGCTTTCGGTTACGGTCTGAGCTATACCACCTTCAACGTGGGCAAGGGTAAGATCTCTGCCAAGTCGATGAAGAAGAACGGTAAGGTGACTGTGACTGTGCCTGTGACGAATACAGGTAAGCGTGAGGGAACTGAGGTCGTTCAGGTGTATGTGAAGGCTCTCGACGATGCTGGTGCACCTATCAAGGCTTTGAAGGGCTTCCAGAAGCTGTCGTTGAATGCTGGCGAGACCAAGACGGCTAGCATTACCCTCGACGGTGAGGCCTTCGAGTATTACGATGAGGCCATCGATGAGCTGTCGACGAAGGCTGGCCGCTATCAGATTCTCTATGGTAATTCATCGAACGACAAGGACCTGCAGGCCTTTGATTTCGTGGTGAAATAATTTCTGAATGAAGCAGACAGAGCGGCTATGGAATAGGAATTATTGCAAGGTGATGGTGGCGAACTTCACGCTGTTTTTCGCCTTCTATATTCTCACACCATTGTTGCCGCTCTATCTGAGTGAACATTTCGGAGCAACCAAGGACGTGATCGGATTAGTTCTTTCGGGCTATACGATTACGGCCTTGTTGTTTAGACCTTTTAGTGGGTATGTGGTCGACACCTTTCCTCGTAAGACGGTGCTGATGATCAGCTTCGGGGCGTTTGCCATCTTCTTCGCGGGGTATCTGGCGGCGTCAACCTTATTATTATTCACGATTGTCAGAACCTTACATGGCGGACCATTCGGGGCATTGACGGTATCTAATTCGACAGTCGCCATCGATGTGCTGCCATCCAGCCGACGTACGGAGGGTATCGGCTATTATGGTCTGAGCAATAACCTCGCAATGGCCGTTGCACCCTCTATCGGTATCTTCATCTATCAGTTGACGCATAGTTTTGAGTTTATCTTCTGGCTGGCATTCATCGTGGCCTGCCTCGGCTGGCTGGTGGATTCGACAGTGGTTTTAGAGAGGAAAGAGGTAATCGCGAAACGCTTGCTACCGGAAGGGACGCACTTTCCACTCTCATGGGACCGTTTCTTCCTGGTGCGGGGCTGGCTCTTGGGACTGAACATGGTGGCATTCGGCTTCAGTTTTGGTGTGTTGAGCAACTATCTCGCCATCTACGGCAAGGAGGTGATGGGGATTACAGGTGGCACAGGCACTTATTTTATGCTTTGTTCCGTGGGCCTGATTCTGAGTCGCTTGCAGGGAGGCAAGGCTTTACGCAATGGTCGTGTCACCCATAATGCCGGCTCAGGAATGGTGATCTCCCTCGTGGGTTACACCTTATTTATATTAATGCCGACGTTGGCAAAATGTTCAATGGTCAATGTTCAATGGTCAATGATCATCGGCTATTACGGATCGGCTTTGCTGATTGGCCTCGGCAACGGTCATATGTGGCCGGCATTCCAGAATATGACGATCAATGTGGCACATAATAATCAGCGCGGCACAGCCAACAGTACTATCTTGATCTCCTGGGATATCGGTATGGGTCTCGGCATTCTCGTTGGTGGCGTGGTTTCAGAGCTCATCAGCTATTCTGCTGCCTTCTGGACCGTTGTCCTTGTGAATGCCTCGGGTGTTGCCTGTTTCTTCCTTGCTACGAAGGCTTTCTTCCTCCGAAGAAATCTGAATGAAACAGTCAGATAAAAGTAATCCCGCCCAAATGGACGGGATCGTTTTATTTCTTTTTGGTGTAATAATCGAGAGCGGCGCCGATAGCGGTGCAATACTGGGAATACTTCGGTATGTGGAACCGGATATCGTACAGCTTCTCGAGGGCAGGGAAGACCTCCTTGCACTGAGGCAGCAGCGAGAGGTTGCCAATCAGCACGAAGTCGCGGATGTCGCTGCCTAAGGAAGCCAGCCACGCCGCGGAGCCGATGCTCTGAAGCACCATCTTGATGATACCGGCAGCAATATCCTCTTTGGAGGCGTCGCTCTGGGCGCGGGCAAAATTCGAAGCGGTCGTATCCATCGGCAATCCTGGTAGCGGCTGGGCGCTGATGTCGCCGATGGTCAGGTCGATATTTCGGATGTTGCCTTGCTTGGCAAGGGCTGCCACCTGTTTGATGTCGCTGGTGTTCAGCATGATACGGGCCAATCCTGCCAAGGTGCCGCCACCCACGCCGATACCACCGATATGACGCATGTCGTCGCCATCGCATTTCACAAACGAGGTACCAGTGCCCATCGAGACCACAATGGTATGATCGAGTTTCGATTCAAAACGGGCACCTAAGCCATCGGCGATAAACTCCTGCGATTTGCTGGTGGGCAGACCGTAGATCGGTTGGTCGATATAGGCAGCACCCACACCCGTGAGCATCACATGCTCCACATCTTTCAACTCAATGTCGTTGTCATGCAGATACTTGCCGAAAGCGCCATAGAGTGAGGTGATGGGGTCAGCAGCTGTGATACGGATAGGGGCGGAGACTTTGTTGTTCTTGATGCCTACAATCTTTGTCGTGGAGATACCCACGTCGATTCCAATAATGATTCCCATTGTATTTGACAATTTACAATTTACTATTCATGGCTTCAAATTTAGCGAGTTTGTCGAGATAGTACTGACGCAGGTCGCTCCATTTGTAATAAGGATACTGGTCGGTGGCGATCGGCAACTTGGCCTCGCGCTCGTTCAGCAGGGCTTTGATGAGGATATCACCAGACTTTCCTTTCTTCGGACGGTAGAACACGAGCTGAATATTACAACCCATGGGGAAAATCTTGTAGTTCTGCCAGTACTGGTCGAGTTCATCGAGGTTTTCTACTTGTACGGCGCAGTTGTCGAGCTCCAGCAGACAGGCCAGCGGCATCACACAGACTTCATGGCCGAAACGGAGTGTGGCTTGGGTCTGGGTAACGGTATCGGCGGTCTCGATGATGTTCTTCAACAGGTTGCGCTGGCTGAAAGGCATGATACCTTTGGTGAGCGGTGCCGGACCGTAGGCGATGTACCAGGCGATGTTGTTCTGTTTCCAGAGGTCGTAGATCTCCTCCTCAGTGAAGATGGAGAAGAGTTCAATGTCTGTATCATGACTCTGCATGTTGGTGGCAATCTCGAAGAGGCTGCGCATGAAGGAACCGGCGCGCAGGTTGCTGAACACCCACTGCTGGTCGTTGAAGAGGGCCTTCATCAGGCGCTCGGGGTGCGTGTATTTGCTGCGGAAGGCCTCGCGGCGAAGCTTGCCGTCGGAACCGGTCTCTTTCACCAAACCATCCCAAGTCTGGTTCAGATAATACTGCAATGACTCGCTGACATCGTTGTGGAAACGGGCTGTGGGGTTGGCGGCGGCAAATTCCTCACATTCGGCAATCATCGAGAGGATACAACGGTTGACGGTTGTTGAACGGGCGTCGATGGGCACGTTCTTAGCCTTGAAGATTTCCGGGAAATTCTCAGTCATACGTTTACCGATGCCATGATGCTGTCGCTCACCGACGGTTGAGAGGTCTCCCAATCGCTTTACTGATGTTGGCTCGAAGGCTTCAATCTTCTTGAGTACTTCCTCGCCAAACGGTGTCAACTTGCCCTGATCCTTGGCATCGCGGAGGATGTCTCTGGGCCCTGTATAGCTGTTGTCGCTGATGAGCCAGCGGGAACCGTGACGGCCGTAGTGGCTCATATAGTAGGGCTCATAACCCTTGGGGGCGGGCGTTAAGGGCTTGTCAGGCAATCGGCGGTTATAATCCAGATATTGACTGCCAGACAGATACTTGTTGGCTTTGATCTCTTCCCGTGCCGTCTGGGCTGTTGCAGATACGGCCAGTGCGGTGGCTGCTAATAGAAAAATGAAATGTTTCATACCTTATTATATTATAATATGGTGCAAAGATAAGAACTTTTTTGGAGATGGGCAAATATCAGCGTAACTATTTGCGAAAAGGGAAAAAGAAAACCCGGCTCCACAAGGGAAAACCGGGCTAATGAAAGGAGGAGTGGTACCTCCAGGAATCGAACCGGGGACACACGGATTTTCAGTCCGATGCTCTACCAACTGAGCTAAGGCACCATT
>Ga0310694_10005946_pt1 | contig 11595 bp, 10 predicted proteins | sample 174DNAGHGhighgp2_FD_203884 | JGI IMG/M metagenome (GOLD analysis project Ga0310694, IMG submission 203884) | Sheep rumen microbial communities from Palmerston North, Manawatu-Wanganui, New Zealand - 1742 DNA GHGhigh gp2 (v2) (version 2) | ecosystem: Host-associated > Mammals > Digestive system... | reverse complement strand
GCCAACTTATATCCGGTAATTATATTAGTGTATCTTGTCAAAATACTAAAATCGGTATGGGTTATCAAGTTTATTATACCCATTCGCCACAATATCCCAACGAGCGTTTTTGTTGAGCTACGGGCGCCGACCTAACGACCAAACAACATCAAGTTTGTAAAACAGAAACCGGACAGGAAACAGCCGAATACGGTGATATTGGCAATTTTTGGAAGTATAAATAAGTAAACAGAACAATAACACCAAGCAGTTGGTAAAGATTCGCCTTCCGGTAAAATTCCTGACGGAATTTTCCTGCAGGCCGGGCTCGCGGTTTTTGCCTTTCGTGTTCGCCCGTGCGGCTCGCACTCAAACAAAAACATCGCTGCGCCTTTCAAGTCCTGTCGCAAGCAAAGCAGTTTGCTTGCTTGGGCATAAAAATTTAACCCTGCCGCAAGGGCAGGGTAAATTTTTGCGCCCACCAGGACTTGAACCTGGAACCCACCGATTATGAGTCGGTTGCTCTAACCAATTGAGCTATAGGCGCGCTCTATTACTATTATAACAAAATTCCACCACCCTCGCCGGAAATTGTACGCTCGGTATAAAATTTGCTAAAATACAGTTGTTACTCCGGGATGGTGTAATGGTAACACGGGTGCCTCTGGAGCATTAATTCTAGGTTCGAATCCTAGTCCCGGAAAAATTTAGACCTCGCATACGCGGGGCCTAAATTTTTCTCGTCGAAAAAATCGAATTTCCCGCACAATTTTATGCCCTAAAAACCGCCCTTTTTTACTGAACCACGCTCTTTTATACTTTCTCGTCGAGAAACTGAAAATTCTACTAACAAAAAATGTCAAAAACGGGAAAGTACTCGGCAGAAAAATGGCAGAAAAACTATAACAAATTTCCCGTGAAAAAAATTTGTATTCTATAAACTCTTTTCAAAGTTTAAAAAGGTCATGTCACAAATAGCGCAGTGAAGTTTGTATAGCATAGTAAAAGTAAAAATCCCTGCAAATGCGGGGATTTCTATTGATAAGTATATTAGAGAGAGTTGAATAAATAATTACTGTAACTTATATTTGGCTTTTAGATTTGTTTTAATTTCTTGTGCCCGAAAAGTTAGAGTATCATCATTAGAACAATGTATCACAAAATTAATTTTGGGTTCTGTTCCCACCACCACCACATTACTAACTACATAGCCGGCTTGTGTAGAAGTGTCTAATTGGCTAACAATATCAAATGTTTGATAGCCATTTTCTAAACAAACTTCAGCAGATCGTAATAGTGCATAATCATAAGCTTTTTTAGCAGATGTGTCAGCATCTCCATTAAAAGACACATCGTAAATCCCTTCTTGTAAGGGGACATCGAAATAGCCCATACCAGATGCTTTCTTTGCTCTTTGATAAGGGGTAGATGCGCACGCTCCCAAACAAATTACTAAACACAAAATATAAGGCAATTTTTTCATATATTCTCCTTTTGAGTTATTTTATCATATTGTTAGCTTAGTTCAAGGCCCCATAGAAACTTGAAACACTCGAAGATAGTAGTATCTGTATATGGCAGAAAAATCTTGTTTTGGGCTGACTCGGAAAAAGCACGGCAGAAAATTCGTACACGTCCCGCCGATAGGCCCACACTTGGTGGGCGCAAAAATTTACCCCTACCGCAAGGGCAGGAGTAAGTTTTTAATTTATCCGATTTGTTTTATTTCTCTTTTTCCGTTGCTATGCGCGGACGCGGACCGATAATAGATAAGACTTTAAGTGCAAGCACGTAATCTTCTTTTTCAGCATCTGAAAATTTTTCGTTCTTGGTTAAAATTTCAGCAATGCTTTGTCCATCCGCCGGTTTAATATCCGGGTCGGCGCCGGCACGCAACAGTTTTTTTACCATTCCCGGCGTACTAAATTGTGCCGCAATAGACAAAGCGGTATATCCGTCACGATCGGTCGCGTTAATAGGGGCTCCTGCCGCAATCAATTGTCCCAGCACGAGTTCGGACGCATTATACCGAGCCGCCACCATGAGAACCGTTTGCCCGATACTGTCGGTAACGGTAGTATCGGCCCCCTGCTTAATCAGTTGTCCAATCATTTCCGGCTCAGCGTGGTGTTGCACCGCATAAAAAAGTGCCGTTCGGCCCGATTTATCCCGTTCATTAAGATTATCGGCATGCCGAATCATCCGCAACACTTTTTGCTGTTCGGTTTCCTGTTCAAAAGAGCGCATCAGTTTGGTGGCTCCGCGCTCGTCGGCGGCGTTCGTTTTATAGCGGTAGTAAAACCCTCCGCCGAATAATAAAAAAACGGCTATTAAAAAAATAATAAAGTTTTTGTTCATATAATCGTATTGTAGCACTTTTTCGGCGCGCGCCTACACAATTTGATAGAATATAAGTAATTATTTATAAACGAGGTTTTTATATGGCTGAAAATACACAAGCCCAACACAACAATTCATTAGACGAAATTATCAAAGAGCGTTACGCCGAGGTGGACGAAATTCGCAATATGGGTATTACTCCTTATCCCAACCGCTGTGAAAAAACAATTTCTTGCGCGGGCGCTAAAAACTCCGACGAAAACACCGAAGTCGCCACTGCCGGACGTATTATCCAACTGCGTTTAATGGGTAAAGCCGCTTTTGCGCACTTGCGCGATTTTTCGGGCCGCGTACAACTCTATGTGGCTAAAGACCAACTGGGCGATGAGCCGTACCAATTTTTCAAAAAACATATCGCGGTGGGCGATTTTGTAGCCGTCAAAGGCCACATTTTTGTAACGAAAACGGGCGAAAAAACAATCAAAGTTACTTCGCTAACGCTACTTTCCAAAGCCATTCGCCCCATGCCGGAAAAATACCACGGTTTACAGGATACCGAAGTGCGTTTTCGCAAACGCCACTTAGATTTAATCGCTAACGAAGAAGTAAAAGAAATTTTTGTTAAACGCGCCAAAATTATTTCTTCTATCCGCAAAACGTTGGACGAAAAAGGGTTTTTGGAAGTGGAAACGCCGATTTTGAATCCGTCGTCGGGCGGTGCGATCGCGCGTCCGTTTGAGACGTACCACAATGCCTTAAAAATGCCGCTTTATATGCGTATTGCTTTGGAACTGCACCACAAACGCTTAATTGTGGGCGGGTTAGATAAGATTTACGAAATCGGACATATGTTTCGCAACGAAGGCATTGACACCACGCACAACCCGGAATTTACGATGATGGAATTGTACCAAGCGTACGGCGATGTCAATTCCATGGCTGATTTGTTTGATGAAATTTTGGGAAATGCCGCCAAAGCTATCGGCGTGGAACAAATCCATTTCCGCGGGTATGATGTAGATTTGCGCCCGCCGTTCAAACGCCTTTACATTCCGCAAGCGTGGCAAGAAAAATTCGGCCGCGATATTCACGAAGTATTAAACGGCCGCCAGTTTAACCGCGCCAAATTGGAAGAAGTCGCGCGCGAACAAGGGGTCAAATTTTCCGAAAACGATAGCGACTCTGCCATTTTTGACGAACTTTTTGAGGGCAAATTACTCGCCGATTATCATAATCCGGTTATCGCGCTAGACTACCCCACCGCCGTCAGCCCGTTTGCCAAAACCAAACCGGGAGACCCGGAACTGGTAGAACGGTTTGAAGTGTTTGTCAACGGGCAAGAACTCGGCAATGCTTATACCGAGTTAAATGACCCGGCCGACCAGTTGCAACGGTTAAAAGACCAAGCCGCCGCCAAGGCGATTGCCAAAGGCGAAGATGCCGAAAACGCTGACATTTTAGATGCTGACTATATTGAAGCGTTGGAAAGCGGTATGCCGCCCACCGGCGGAATGGGTATCGGTATTGACCGTATTGTTATGATGCTGACCGGACAAGATTCCATCCGTGAAATTATCTTGTTCCCGACGCTCAAAAAGTTAGAAGAAAATAAATAACAACTGTTGTTATATTTCGTTTTACGCAACGCCCTTAGGACGTCATCCTGAACTCGATTCAGGATCTCGTGGTGTCCTAAAGGTGTTTGCTTTTCCGGCCAACAATTTGCCACCTTTGGCAAATTCCTCGCAAATAATGTAGGTCGGACGTGAGTCCGACAATAGGTTTTCTGTTAGAAAACGTCGGATTTACATCCGACCTACACCACTGAACTCGATTCAGGATCTCGTAGTGTCCTAAGGGTGTTTGCTTTTCTGGGCAACAATTTGCCACCTTTGGCCAATCCCTCGCAAATAATGTAGGTCGGACGTGAGTCCGACAATAGGTTTTCTGTTAGAAAACGTCGGATTTACATCCGACCTACACCGCTTAATAGCGGGGTTTTTGGATTATAGCGCATCGGAAATTTTGTAAATTTGACAACTACCACTCGAACCTAACGTACAACCACCCGTAGTTTTGAAAACCCCCCCTTCTTTTTTACATAATTGGTTATATTTATCCGTTTTGTTGGTGGAAAAGGCCCAACAATTGACGCCCAAAGTTGGGTTATTGGCTCCCACTCCCAAATACATCGCGTATCCGTTTTGTAACGTCTGGGTATTTTCACACGAAACCCGTCCATTTGTAGTATCGGCAACACACCGCCCCCATGGATATGTACAAGTGGTTTTACCAGTGGACAAAGTGCACCCAGACAAATCTACAGACAATGCTTCCAAATCGGAAGTATATACTCCGTTTGCCATATGATATATTTGTTCTGCTTCATACAACGCTCTTGTAAGGGATTTAAGCGTACTATATCGGCTACGCATGACCGCCATTTCGTATTTAGGTAACGCCACCGCCGCCAGTATGCCGATGATGAGGACGACAACTAATAATTCAATAAGCGTAAAACCTCGGTAGTCATTGTAAAAATAAGTTGTCATCCCCGAAGGTCTTTGTCGGGGATCTTCCACGTCCCTTGTAAAACAAGGTTGTTTCTCCTCTTGCCCTAACAACAACGGATGAGGAAGATCCCGGCCTACAAATTGCCGGGATGACAGATTTGTTTTATTTCCTTCTAAAATGCTCAACATTTCTTTTTTCATAACGCCCTCCTCGCCCCCCGTTCGTCATCCCGCAGAGTTTTTATGCGGGATATAACGGGGCGGCTCTTTATTAAATCTTTATCATTTATTAAAATATAGCAAAAAAAAAACGGTGTCAAGTTTTATTATTTTGGGTAGGCAAAAAGAGGGCTCGCCAATACCCGCTCACCGTCATTATTTGCTACAATACAACTATGAATTTTGAACGGTTTATCGCTGTGCGCTATTTAACCCGCCGCCAAGGACTTTTTGCCTTTATTACCACGCTAATCGGTGTGGCGGGCGTGGCGGTGGGCGTGGCGGCCCTGATTACCACTCTATCCGTGATGAACGGCTTTCAAACCGATATTAAAGATAAAATCATCGGCGCGCAAAGCCACATTCTTGTTTTTGGGCGGATGAACCCCGATACTTACCAAGAAAAAATCGCCGCCGTGCGCCAAAACCCGCTTGTCGCCGCCGCCGCGCCGCACATTTACGGACAAGGCATTATCACGTATGCGGGGCAAAGTTTGGGGCTTATCGTACGCGGGTTGGACCCGGAACAGGAAAAAGATATCAACACATTGACGACATCGCTGACCGACGGCACTTTTACGCCAAATTGGGACGAAAACGCGCCGCCGCCGCTCGTTTTAGGCACGGAACTCGCGGATAGTTTAGGGTTAGATATTGGCGACGATGTTGTGCTGATTTCCCCCCAGTCTATTTCCACGGGCGCGGGGATGTTTCCGCGGATGAAAAAATTTCGCATTAGCGGGCTTTTGCGCACGGGGTATTACGAATTTGACCACTCTATTGCCTACACCCTTTTACCGCACGCAAGCGATTTTTTAGGGCTTAAAAACGGCGTAACGGGGATTGCCGTAAAACTCAAAAACATCAACACCGCCGACGAGGCCGCCGCGCAAATTCAAGAAACGGTGGGGTATGAATATACCGTCAAAACCTTCGCCCAAATGAACAGCACACTCTATGCCGCATTAAAATTAGAAAAAACGATGATGTTTATTATTTTATTCTTGATTATCGGGGTAGCGTCGCTCAACATCGCCAGCAACTTAATTTTACTCGGCACCGAAAAACTGCGCGATATCGGCATTTTGCGTGCTATGGGGGCCAGTCCGCGCCACATCCAAAAAATTTTTATTTGGGAAGCGTTAATTATTGCTACGCTGGGCATTGTGATCGGGTTACTTTTAGCCGGACTTTTGTGTTGGATAATTGCCACGTTTAACATTGTGGAACTGCCCGGCGATATTTATTATTTAACCAAAGTGCCGGTACGGATGCAATTATTGGATATTATAGCCGTGGTGGGCGGCAGTTATTTAATTTGTTTTGCGGGCGGGTTATATCCGGCATTAAAAGCGTCGCGCGTCAACCCCACAGACGCAATTCGCTACGGGTGATGTATGATTACGTTAGAACACGTTACGAAAATCTACGGCCAAGGCCAAGAAAATTTATGCGTATTGGAAGATATATCGCTCACGCTTGCGCGCGGGAAATTTACCGTGTTACTCGGGCCGAGCGGCTCGGGCAAAAGTACGCTGCTTAATTTAATTGCCATGTTAGATAAACCCACCAGCGGTAAAATTTTTGTGGACGGCACGGAAATTACCGCACTTAAAAAGGAGTCGGCGCGCTCTAAATTGCGGCTTACTAAAATGGGATTTGTGTTTCAGTTTGACGGGTTGTTGCCGGAGTTTTCTTTGGCCGAAAACGTAGATATGCCCGCGCGGTTGTGCGGCAAGCCCAACTTAAAACAGGCCGAAAAATTACTGGAAAACTTCGGGCTTGGCAACATGGTGCATAAATTGCCCGCCGATTTATCCGGCGGCGAAAAACAACGCGCCAGTATCGCCCGCGCACTGCGCAACCGTCCGGCGCTACTCCTTGCCGATGAACCGACCGGAAATTTGGACGCCGCGCGCAAAATTCAGGTGTTTGAAGATTTCGCCCGTATGAGCCGCGAGCAAAATTTGACCGTAATTATGGTAACGCACGACACGCACGCCACAAACTACGCAGACGAAGTTTACACGTTAGAAAACCGAAAATTAGTGAAAACAAAATAACGGGGGGAATTATGGAAATTATAGAAATGCGTACCGGTTTTGCCGCGATTTTTGCACTGGCCGTAGCGTGGTTTTTCTTACACAAATACGCCTCTAATCCGTTGAAAAAACTGCTGGCCAAAGCCGCCAACAACGACCCGGAAGCCCAATATCAAATGGGGCATTTGTATTATAAAAAGAAAAAAGAATTTGACCATTTCAAACAAGCATTTATGTGGTTTGAAACCGCCGCCAACAACGGCCACGTGCGCGCCATGGTGGCGCTGGCGGGTATGTATAACGCGGGCGAAGGGTGCGACAAAGATACCAAACGCGCGTTTGAGTGGTATCAAGCCGCCGCACAGACGGGCGATTTTGAGGCGCGTATCAACGAAGCCGTTTGTTATCTGCAAGGAATGGGAACTCCCAAAGACCCGCAAAAAGGGTTTTTGCTGTTAAAAGCGGCGGCCGACGATAAAAGCCCGCTCGCTTGCACGATGGTCGGCGATATGTATCTGCAAGGGGATATCGTAACGGCAGATAAAAAAGCCGCTTTTCAGTATTTTTTAGCCGCCGCCAAACAAGGCGAGCCGCTCGCCAAAAAACGCTTAGACGAGTGGAAAGACCGCGGAAAACTCAAATAACAGTTACTGGTAGAGCCATCTGAAGTGATTCCCACTAACCGATCCGCTTGACGCCCCGGTTTCTTGCTTACATACTTGGTTTCGCCAATCGGATGCGTCCGTAATATTGTAAAGTACACAAGAGCGTCGGCCCGGGTGGTCGGACGACGGAATATGTTCCATCCGGCGTTCATACCCTAAACTAAATTTTGTGTTATAACACGTTGTGCGAGCAGCCGTTCCGTTATACCCCGTATAACAAAAACCCCAGTTAAAATTATACCTATCGAGCGAAATGGAATCTTGTTCTCCGCCGGCGGGTAAATCTATATCTAATTCTTCAAAACGGTCAGTATATTTGCCGTTTGCCAAATAATATACTTCCTGTGCCTGGGTAATTTTATCCACAATCGTTTTAACTTCCACGTACCGTGCTTTTGCAACCGCCAAACGATATTGCGGCACCGCGACCGCCGCCAATATGCCGATGATGAGAACGACGACAAGTAATTCTATAAGCGTGAAACCGCCCGCCTCGCTCGTCATCCCGGAAATTTGTAATCCGGGATATAGCGAGGCGTTAGGAACACCCGCCACTATATCCCGCATTTGCCCGTGCGGCGAGCACCGGGATGACGAGTGGTGGGTGTTCGGGGATGACAAACTTTTTTTATAACAACTTTTTAATTGCGTTTCTTTTTGCATACATTTTTCTCCCGCCGCGTTCGTCACCCCGACCATGCGGGCAGCATAAGCGGGGTATAACGCGGCTTTTTATTTATCATCAAATAAAATGTAGCAAAAAAAAAAACGGTGTCAAGTTTTATTTTTTCCCCCGCGAACAAACAACAACGCCCACCACTATATCCCGCATAGAAACACTGCGGGATGACGAGCGGTGGGCGTTACGGGATGACAAGCGGGAGAAAAATATATACTGAAAAGCCCCTTGCCGGGGGCAGGCATGTAAAGAGCCAACTTTCACTTACTTGTAGCCACACTCTTTTTACTATGTTGCTTTGTTATGTACCGATGAGAAAATAGGATGTTTGTAGGTCGGATGTAAATCCGACGTTTTCAACAAAGTAATATATTGTCGGACTTACGTCCGACCTACAAGAGCTGGCATCGGAAAAGCGAAAAAGGGGTTGACACATCAAAAAAAAAAACGATAATGTTTGTAGCAGTAAAAAACCAGAAAGGAGAAATCAAATGAAAAACGAACAAGCATTTACACTCATTGAATTACTCGTCGTCGTGCTCATCATCGGCATACTGGCCGCGGTGGCGCTGCCGCAATATCAACTCGCCGTTAATAAAGCGCGTTTTGCTAAGCTGCGTACCGTTGCTAAAACTTATATAGATGCCGCCCAAACTTATCATTTGGCTAACGGACAGTTTCCTAAAACTTTTGATGAACTAAGCGTAGATGCTCCTGCCGGAATGGCAATAGTATCTCTAGGAAAGTACGGCACTTGCACCCAAAATGAAGATATGTATTGTTGTATTTCTCCAACAGTATCTGGGCAGCAAAACGACGGCATTACTTGTGGCAGACGGGATTATTCGTTTGCTTTGTGGTATCGCTTTGCTGACAGCCACAAATTTTGTTATGCAAAAACGAACAATCCAAATGCAATAAAATTGTGCAAAACAATGGGCCCTTTGGCAGGGAACTTAAATCTCACAACACCAACCGGACATCAAACCGGATATTCTTTTTATACAATAGAGTAACTTCTATTTCCCCACCGCCACGGAAAACATAAAACCTTGCGGCCATTTGTCGGTGGTTACGGTAATTTGCGGCGCACCCAAAGCGTTATAAATTTCTAATGCGCGGCCCGCAAATTGCGGATTTCCCTTTATACAGCACACTTCATTACTGCGCAGAGAAAGCCCCGTGCCAAGCAGTTTGACGAGGGCCTCTTTTTGCGTCCATAATGCGGTTAAAAATTCGTCGGTATTTTCGGTCAGTTCGTCCGGGTGGAAAAAATCACGCGCCCACGCGGCAATACGGTGTTCTATTTTTTCTAAATCAATGCCGAGGTATTTTTCGTCTGCACTTACTGCCGCCACCGCAAACCCGTTACTGTGCGTAATGCTGTGCGCCAAAAGAACGGCCTTTCCCCCCACCCGCAATTCCGGTTTACCGCTTGCTTGCGGCAACACTTCTATTTGCGCCAAATCGGTAACAGATAAAACCCGCTCCACCGCTTGTTTTAACGCAAACCGGCCCCCGAGCCATTCAGTACGCCGCTTGGGAAAACGCAACGTCTTAAAATACGTTTGCTCTTGCGGGCTTAATATACTGTCTGCCGGAGGCAGGTTTGTTAAATCAACAATTTCCAACTGATACGCCATTATTATTGGCCGATAGCCTTGTACCCGTGAATTTCCACCCATACGTCGCCTTTCTCGTCAAAGACGTACGCATCGTGTGAAGTTTTTCCGTCGGCGGTATAACCGCGGCTTACGCCGTACAAATACAACTGTGCAGGCGGGAGTTCGTTCTTCAAAATAGCCACTTCGTCAATCGCGTCGGGAAGCGTCATTTTGTTTTCTACCGTCATATCCTGAAAACCGCAACATTGGAACGCGGCTTCAATGAGCATCGGGTTGGCAAGTAACGTGCGCGGCCCGTCTAACCATTGGGGACGCGGGGTAGTATTATATAAGGCCAACGAACCGTTAGCATCTACCCGCACCATGCCGCCCAATACTTGAAACGACGGCCCGTGGAAATACTTTTTATAAATTTCCTCTTTGCTAACGCTGACCGGATCGTGGATATTTGCCAAGGCGGCGGACTTTACGTTATCCCATGTAGAAGTAAACGATTCTGACGTGCGCGCCGTAAAGTGGCGGCGGGTATTACCCATTTTGATTCCTTTACTATTGATAAAGTCGGACTCAATTTCCATGCTTACGTCTGCCCCTTGCGCTTTACCGATAACGCGCACGGCTTGCGGGCGGCGGCGTAAGAGTTTAATAGGCAAATAGAAGTGAACGTCTTTGAGCCCTTGCGGCACATTACCCGTAAGCGCATAAGCCGTTTGCATAAATGTTTCAATACCCATAACACCGGGCACGTAAGGAGTGCCCTCAATCGCGTGGTCGGCCAAGTATGGGTCGGACTCTAAATTAAATTCTTTTTCCGTATGAATTTCCGCGCCCGGCACTTGCGACGTTACCGTTCCCAAAAAATGCGTGGCTTTTGACGCATCCGGTTTCACGGAGGTAGCAGGTGCCGCCGCCGGGGCCGGCGTAGGAGTTACCGGCGTGCTTGCAGCCGGAGTCGGGGTAGCGGGTGTGGACGCAGGAGCCGGAGTATTGTTCGCGCCGGACGGGACGATTTCGTCCATTTCCGTACGTAATTGGTGATCCCAATCCAAGTTACCAAGCGCCCCCGTCAGTACGATTTCCGGTACCGTTCCATAGACAATTTCATCTAAGAAAATCTGCATACCGTCCTCGGGGTCCACAAAGTCCACGCCGTTAGCGCGCAAGAATTGTTCCACCCCGGCACGTACACCCATACCGACATTTTTGTACGCACTCATGGCAATCGCAATCGCGCGGTAGCCCTGATTGGTTAGCGAGAAAGCCGACTTGGCTAAATAGTCGTTGGCGCTAGCATAATCGCTCTGACCGAGGTTTCCGTATTTGCCCGCAATAGATGAGGCAAATGCGAAGAATCCGCCCTCTCGCACAATGTTGTTAGCCAAGAACAGGGCAAAACTGGTGGCTTTTACGTCAAAGATACGGTAATACTCTGCCGGGTCTTTATCGTAAATAAGCTTAGAGCGCTCTAATCCCGCAAAGTGGATAAGTCCGTCTACACGACCGTTTTTAGCTTTGATTTTCGTGCAAACCTCT